>Ga0182745_1001074_pt1 | contig 27049 bp, 34 predicted proteins | sample eDN3rd30CKraftBY_FD_128523 | JGI IMG/M metagenome (GOLD analysis project Ga0182745, IMG submission 128523) | Enriched backyard soil microbial communities from Emeryville, California, USA - eDNA 3rd pass 30_C Kraft BY (version 2) (version 2) | ecosystem: Environmental > Terrestrial > Soil >... | reverse complement strand
GAACAGTCCGCGCGCCGAAGAGGTCGGCGCCTGCGCGCTGGGGTTGAAGCGGCTTTCGACGCGCGCGACGTCGACCAGATAGTCGAAATCGATTCCGGTGCGCGCCGACGCGTCCTGCACCGCCGCCATCACGGGGGCGGCGCCGGGGGCCTGGGGCACGAAGGGGTTGATCGCAGTCATGTCGTTGGTTCCGCTGGTTCGCGAAACCAAAAGCAATCATCGTGCCACTTTCGGGAAAATGTATCTTAAGCGATATTTGTCAGTAGCTTAATGCAGCGCCTCGTGGCGCCATGCCGCGCAGGGCATGGTTCCTGTCAATCCGCTGACGCGTCCAGTCCTTGAGCACATTGACGCGGATCGCCGCAGCTTCGAGCTGCTTCAGCACATGGCCGATCAGCACGCGCGCGCGGGCTTCGCTGCCCGGCGGGATCGCGGCGCCGCGGAACAGGATGACCGCGGTCGCGAGCGCTTCGGACGCGGCGATGATCGCCCCGGCATCCTGCCCGTCGAGCGCGGCGACGAGCGCGTCGAGTCGCGCCTGCATCTCGTCCATCTGCATCAGCATGCGGGGCTACCCCGGTGAAAGTCGAGCATCGCGCGCGCGGTGGCTTCGGCGTCGACGCGATAGCTTCCCGCCGCGATCGCAGTGCGCAGGCTTGCGACGCGCGCCGTGTCGACCGGCGGACCCTGGTCGGCGATCGTCCGGGTCAGGCCGATCAGGCGCGCGGTGGGTTCGGCTTCGGCGGCGGACGGCATCGCGGCGGCGGCGTGCGCGGCGCTCGCCGATCCGGCGCCGATCTTGCGCACGGTCACGGCGCGCATCACGCCCCCGACCTGATCCGATCTTGCTGTCACCCGACATTTTCGGCCTCCATCCTCGCGCCGTCAGAAAAGCGACGGGTCCGTATGGAGGGATTTAACGGCGGGGCGGTGAGGGGATTAAGCGGGGAGGACGGAAAATTTTCGGGAAGGAGAGAAGGCGGCGTCGGAAAGCCGACGGTCACGGTCGGTATCCCTCCCACTTGATGGGGGAGGCAGCGAGCCCCGGATCAAGTCCGGGGCGCAGCGGAGGGGGTGCGGTTTCGGCGTGGCGCAGGGGCGCACCATCACCCCCATCCAACTCCGCCTAAGCCGCTACGCGGCCAAGGCTTCATATCCTTCCCCCATCAAGGGGGAAGGGCGAGGGCTCTCAGTCCTCGATCCGCGCGCGTCCGGGACCGGTGACGACCGCGCTCAGGCTGCTGCGATTGCCGTCGCCGCGCAGCGCGATCGTGTCGCCGACGCGCCCGTCCTCCGACGCGACGGCGCTATAGTTGATCGCGAAGCTTTCGGTCTCGATCGACACGCGGACATTATCGCCGCGGCGGATCACCGGCGCGGCGGGCCGGGCCGGGCTCGCGGCAACGAGGCCGGGGGCGGCGCCCGCGCCGCCGGTCATCGGCACGCGCACGCGCCAGCCGAGCGAGGCGCAGCGCACTGCGAGCGTCTGGCTGTCGATCGCGGTGATCGACGCCTGCTCGGGGCAGCGCTGGAGCTTGATGCGGCGGTCGATGGGGGCCGCGGTGCGGCCCATCGCACTCGCCACCGTCGCGGTGAGCGCGTCGATCGCCTGCCAGTCCTCGCTCGCCTGTTGAGCGTGGGCGGCGGGAACGCAAAGCGCAAAACCGGCGAGGCCGGCGATTAGCCTGATCGTCATGGTCCATCTCCTGTTGGTCCAAAATGGTCGCGGGCAGGGGTGCAGGATGCGTGCCAAGCGGCGTTTCGGGCGCGTTGGCACGCGGGATGCGGAGGCGTCGTCAATCTTTTGACGAGCGGCCGGGGTAACGCGTGAAGCCCCCGCCTCGTTTCCGGACAAGGTGCTGAAAACCCGACGCTAACCCGATTTGGCACGGCGATTGCATCATGTCCTTCGTGAATTTTTCCGCGCGTCTCGCGCCGGCGACCCGCCGGCCGGGACGGCGGCGAAAGGAAGGAATGGACATGGCATCCGAAAAGCTCTTCGGCCTGCACGCGACGGCGCTCCAGCTGCGCAGCCAGCGGATGATGATGCTCGCCTCGAACATCGCCAATGCCGCCACGCCGAACTACAAGGCGCGCGACCTCGACTTCTCGAAGGCGCTCGAACTCGCACAGGATGGCGGTTCGACCGACGCCGCGATCCAGTATCGCGTCCCCGTCCAGTCGTCGCTCGACGGCAACACGGTCGAAATGGCGACCGAACAGACCGCCTTTGCCGAAAACGCGCTCGCCTACCGCTCCAGCCTCGCCTTCCTGCAGGGCCGGATCGGCACGCTGACGCGCGCGCTCAAGGGAGAGTGACGATGGCCAATCTCTCGATCTTCGACATCAGCGGGCGCGCCATGTCGGCGCAGCTCGTCCGCCTCAACACCACCGCGTCGAACCTCGCCAACGCCGGCACCGTCGCGGGCAGCGAGGCGGGCGCCTATCGCTCGATGAAGCCGGTGTTCCGCACCGTGATGGACGGCGCCGGCCGCGCGACGGTCGCGGTCGACCAGGTCGTGACCTCGAAGATGGCGCCGTCGAAGAGGCACGATCCCGACAATCCGCTCGCCGACGCCGACGGCAATGTCTGGGAAGCCGCGGTCGATAGCGCCGCCGAGCTGGTCGAGATGGTCGAAACGTCGCGCCAGTATCAGAACAATGTCCAGGTCCTCGACACCGCAAAGGGCCTGATCAACGAAACGCTGCGGTTGGGGCAATAATCATGGCGATCAATGCGATAAACGGCGGCTCGACCGCCCCGACGACAGCGAGCGTGCAGCAGATGGGGCAGGGCGACTTCCTGCGCCTGATGACCGCGCAGCTCAGCCAGCAGGACCCGTTCAACCCGGTCGATAACCAGCAGATGGTGGCGCAGATGGCGCAATTCTCCAGCCTCGCCGGCATTTCGGAGACCAACACCACGCTCCAGCAGATTTCCGACCAGCTTCAGGCGCAGACCGCGCTGCTCGAGGAAATCCGCGCCAACACCCCGGCGACGCCGGCCTCCGCATCCACCCAGGAAGGATAAGTCCATGTCATTCTATACGTCGCTTTCGGGCCTCAAGGGCGCCCAGACCGAAATGTCGGTCATTTCGAACAATATCGCCAACGCCGGCTCGATCGGCTTCAAGCGCAGCACCGCCCAGTTCGGCGACATCTTCGCCTCGTCGCCCAACCAGTCGACGCGCACGGTCGCGGGACAGGGCACGCGCCTCAACGGCATCACCCAGCAGTTCACGCAAGGATCGTATGAAACGAGCGAAAAGACGCTCGACATGGCGATCGTCGGCGAGGGCTTTTTCGTGGTCAAGGGCGCCCCGCCCTCGAACGCGGTCACCTATTCGCGCAACGGCGCCTTCACTCCGCTCGAGGACGGCCGCGTCGTCGACACGACGGGCTCGACCCTGCAGCTGCTTCCCGTCGACGCCGACGGCAATGTCACCGACCGCACGCTCGGCGCCAGCTTCGACCTGGTGATCCCCAAGGCGTCACCCGACAATCCCGACGCGGCGCTCGTCAATGTTTCGGTCGGCACCGACGGTCTGGTCACCGCGACCTTCGCCGACGGGTCGGGCCAGACGCTCGGCAAGGTGGCGATGGCGTCCTTCCCGGCCACCGAAGGGCTGCGCCCGATCGGCGACGCGCATTGGCAGTCGACCGGCGAGAGCGGCCAGCCGGTCATCGATTCGCCGGGCAGCGGCGCGATGGGCGCGGTGCGCTCGGGCGCGATCGAGCGCTCGAACGTCGACATCACCGAGGAACTGGTGATGCTGATCGCGGCGCAGCGCAATTTCCAGGCCAATGCCAAGGCGATCGAGGGCGCGTCGCAGCTGACCCAGACCGTCATCAACATGAACTGATCGGCGTTTCGCCGTCTGCCTGGAGCCAAGTCATGGACCGCGTCATCTATACCAGCCTCACCGCGATGCGGGGCAGCATGGCCCGGCAGACGGCGATCGCGAACAATCTCGCCAACGTCAACACGCCCGGCTTCCGCGGCGAAATCGCCGAGGCGCAGACGATCTGGCTGCAGGGCAGCGGGGTCGGCGGGCGCGCGGTGTCGTCGGAGGAAGTGATCGGCGCCGACATGCGTAGCGGCGCCATCGCCGCGACCGGGCGCGACCTCGACGTCGCGATGCGCGGCGACGCGATGCTCGTCGTCCAGGCGCCGAACGGCGAAGAGGGCTACACAAGGCGCGGCGACCTGCAGGTCGCGGCATCGGGCCTCCTCACCACCGGTGACGGCCACCCCGTCCAGGGCGCGCAGGGCCCGATCACCATCCCCGCCGCCGACGCGATCAAGATCGACGAAGAGGGGCGCGTCTGGGTCGTGCCCGCAGGCGGCGACCCCGAGAATCCCCAGCAGGTCGACCGGCTGCGCATCGCCAGCACCGCGGGATCGGACATCGTCAAGGGGCTCGACGGGCTGTTCCGCGTGCGCAGCGGCGGCATCCTGCCCGACGATCCCGAGGCGCGGCTCGTCACCCGTTCGCTCGAAGGCTCGAACGTCACCGCGACCACCGCGCTCGTCGAGATGATCGAGGCGAGCAAGAGCTGGGATTCGCAACTCAAGCTGATCGGCGACGCGCGCGACATGGACAGCGCGACCGCCAATCTGATGCAGCTGCCCCGTTAAGGAGATAATCAATGAGCTTCGGTGCCTTGCACGTCGCGCGAACCGGCCTGGATGCCCAGAGCTTCCGGATGCAGGTGATCGCGAACAACCTCGCCAACGTGAACACCACGGGCTTCAAGCGCGATCGCGCCAATTTCGAGACGCTGTCGTATCAGATGATGACCCAGCCGGGGGCGACCTCGGCCGCCGACAACCGCTACGCGACCGGGCTCAATCTCGGCACCGGCGTCGAGTTGGCGGGCACGTCGCGCATCGACACGCAGGGGTCGTTCGCGGCTACCGGCAACGCGCTCGACATGGCGATCGACGGCGCCGGCTTCTTTCAGGTGCAGATGCCCGATGGGCGCATCGGCTATACCCGCGCGGGCAATTTCGACCGTGCGCCTGACGGCACGATCGTGACATCCGACGGCAAGCCGCTGATCCCGCAAATCCAGGTTCCCGAGGATGCGACCGGCCTGTCGGTCGGCGTCGACGGCACCGTCTCGGCGACCGTGCCCGGCCAGTCCGACGCGGTCGAGCTCGGCCGCATCGAACTCGCGCGCTTCGCCAACCCTGCCGGGATGCAGGCGATCGGCGACAATATGCTCGTCGAAACCGCCGCTTCGGGCGCGCCGCAGGTCGGCGCCGCGGGCGAGGAGGGGCGCGGGTCCTTGCGCGGCGGGATGCTCGAGGGATCGAACGTCAACGTCGTCGAGGAACTCGTCGACATGATCGAGACCCAGCGCGCCTATGAGGTCAACTCGAAGATGATCCAGGCCACCGACGAGATGATGAAAAATGCGACGCAGACTCTCTAGCGCGCTGATCCTGATCCTCGCCGCCGCGCCGATCGGCGCCGCCGCGAAGGAGAAGGTCGTCGAGGACGCCTTCGCCGCGACCGCGCCCGCTCCGCCGGCGCCGCCGCCGGCGAACGGCGCGATCTTTCAGGGCGGCTATGTCGCGCTGACCTCGGGCGGCCGCGCCGGGCGGGTCGGCGACATCGTCACCATCCAGCTCGTCGAGCGCACCATCGCGTCGAAGAGCAACGCCGCAGGCACCCAGCGCGGCGGCAGCCTCGGCCTCACCCCGCCGAGCACCGGCCCGCTCTCGCTGTTCAGCCCGAGCGACATCGGCATGGGCGGCAGCAACGAATTCAAGGGCAAGGGCGAAGCCTCGCAGTCGAACCAGCTCGCGGGCGAGATCAGCGTGACGATCGCCGAGGTTTATCCGAACGGCACGATGCTGGTGAAGGGCGAGAAGCTGCTTACCCTCAACCGCGGCGACGAGCGCGTCCAGATTTCGGGCCTGATCCGCGCGATCGACATCGGCCCCGACAACCGCGTCGCGTCGACGCGCGTGGCCGATGCCAACATCCGTTACGTCGGCAAGGGCGAGATCGCCCGCGCCAGCCGCCAGGGCTGGCTGCAGCGATTCTTCTCCATCATCAGCCCCTTCTGACGCTTTCAAGGATCCCTATCGTGACCCAGCGTTCCTTCCTTCTCGCCTTCCTCGCCCTGCTGGTCGCCAGCCTCGGCCTCGCCGCGCCCGCATCGGCGGCGCGGATCAAGGACATGGGCCAGTTCCAGGGCATGCGCGCGAACCAGCTCACCGGCTATGGCATCGTCGTCGGGCTCGCGGGCACCGGCGACGACAGCCTCGACTATGCGACGCTCGGCATGAAGGGCGCGGTGTCGCGCTTTGGGCTGACCTTGCCGCCGGGGGTCAATCCCGCGCTCAAGAATGCCGCCGCGGTGATGATCACCGCCGAGCTGCCGGCGTTCGCGAAGCCCGGTCAGCGCCTCGACATCACCGTTTCGGCGATCGGCAAGGCGAAGAGCCTGCGCGGCGGCACCCTCGTGCTCGCGCCGCTCTATGGCGCCGACGGACAGATCTATGCGATGGCGCAGGGCAATCTCGTCATCGGCGGGCTCGGCGTCGATGCCGCCGACGGGTCGAAGCTGACCGTCAATGTGCCGTCGAGCGGCCGCATCGCGAACGGCGCGACGATCGAGCGCGCGGTCGACACCGGCTTCGCCTATGGCGACCGGCTGGTCTTCAACCTCCATCAGTTCGACGCGACCAACGCGAAGCGCGTCACCGACGCGATCAACGGCGCGCTCGGCCCGGGGGCCGCGACGATGGTCGACGGCGCGAGCATTGCGATCCGCGCCGGGGGCAGCGGCGACGACCGCATGCGGCTCGTCTCGCTGGTCGAAAATCTCGACGTCGTGCGCGCCGAACCGCCCGCGAAGGTCATCGTCAACGCGCGCACCGGCACCGTCGTGATCAACGGCGCGGTTCGTGTCGGCACCGCCGCGGTCACCCAGGGCAAGCTCACCGTGTCGATCAAGGAATCGCCGATGGTCGTGCAGCCCGCGCCGTTCAGCCGCGGCGAAACCGCGATCGAACAGTCGAGCGATATCAGCGCGACCGAGGAGTATCGTCCGGCCTTTCTGATGAAGCCGACCGCCTCGCTCGCCGAACTCGTCGATGCGATCAACCGCATGGGCGTGCCGCCGGGCGACCTTGTCGCGATCCTCGAAGCGCTGTCCCAGGCGGGCGCGCTCACAGCCGAACTGGTGATTATATGATGACGTCCTATTCCACGCCCGCTGCCACCGCCCCCGTGCGCATGTCCGTTCCCGCGGCCGCGACGCCGACGCTGGCCGGCGGCGGCGGCGACGGCCTGCGCAAGGCGGCCGAGGCCTTCGAAGCGGTGATCCTGCGCCAGCTGATGTCCTCGATGCGCCAGGCGAAGCTCGGCGACGACATCTTCGGGTCGAGCGCGACCGACAATTTCCGCGAAATGGCCGACGCGCGCACCGCCGATTCGATCGCGTCGATGCGCCAGTTCGGCATCGCCTCGATGGTCGAGGGGCAGTTCCGCGCCCGCGTCGCGGCGAGCGGCGGGACCGGCTCCGGCAGAGGCGTGCAATGAGCGACCTGCTCGGCATCGGCGCCAGCGGGCTGCGTGCCTATTCGGCCGCGCTCGCGACGATCGGCGACAATATCGCCAACGCGCAGTCGCCGGGCTATGCGCGGCGCACGCTGCAATTGCGCGGCGCGCAGTCGGCCGGCGACACGCCGTTCGTCCGCGCCAACATCAACCCGGGCGGGGTCGACATCAATGGCATCAGCCGCTCGGTCGACGCGTGGCTGATCGATGACGCGCGCATCTCGTCGGGCGGCGCCGAACGCGCGTCGACGCGGCTCGCGTGGATGGACCGCGTCGAGGGCGCGCTCAGCGACGAGACCAACGGCATCGCCTCGGGGCTGACCAGCCTCTTCACCACCGCCGACCAGCTCACCGCCGATCCCGCCAACCGCACGCTGCGCAGCCAGTTCCTCCAGGCGGCCGACGACGTCGCCTCGGGCTTTCGCACCGCGGCGGGTCAGCTTTCGGATATGGCGGACGGCATAGCGGGCGCCGCGGCCGGCGCCGCCGATCAGTTCAACGCCGATCTGAAGGCACTCGAATCGATCAACGTCGGGCTTCGCAAGGCGCGCCCCGGCTCGACCGGCGAGGCGACCTTGCTCGACGAGCGCGATCGGCTGATCGACCAGCTTTCGGCGCAGGGCGGGGTCAGCGCGAGCTTCGACGATCGCGGCGCGGCAACATTGCGTGCGACCGCGAGCGGCGATGTGCTTGTCGGCGGCGGCGAGGTGCATCCGATTTCGGTAACCACCGGCGCCGACGGCTGCCTATCGTTCAGCATCGAAGGCGGCGCGCCGTTCGACACCGCCACGGGATCGCTCGGGGGGTTGGTCGAAGCATCGAACCATGTCGCCGACCAGCGCGCGGCGCTCGATGCGATGGCGGCCGATTTCGCGGGGCAGCTCAACGCCGCGCACCAGGCGGGGATCGATGCGAACGGCAATCCCGGCGCGGCGCTTTTCAGCGGCGCCACCGCCGCGACGCTCACCGCAGCGGCGCTGAGCCCCGATCAGGTCGCGGCCGCCGACGCGTCGGGCAGCAACGGCAATATGCTCGCGCTCGGCGCGATGCGGGGAGCGAACGACCCCGAAGCGAAATGGTCGGGGATGATCGCCTCGCAGGCGCAGGCGACCGCCTCGGCGCGCGCGCAGGATGCCGCCGCGACGACGCGCGCCGATGCGGCGAGCGCCGCGCGCTCGGCGGTCAGCGAGATCGACCTCGACCGCGAGGCGGGCGATCTCTTGCGCTTTCAGCAGGCCTATTCGGCGGCCGCGCGGACGATCCAGGTCGCGCGCGAAACGATGCAGACCCTGCTGAACGCGGTCTAAGGAAGGAGGGGCCCTCATGATCAACGCCACCGGCAATCGCATGACGCGCGAAATCGCGCGCCAGACGCAGCTCGCCGACCGGATCGATCAGCTTCAGATCCAGGTCTCGACCGGCAAGCGGCTCCAGCGTGCCTCGGACGATCCTGTCGCCGCGCGCCGCATCGCGACGATCGGCACCGCGCAGGCGAGCGCGACGACCTGGGCCGCCAATGTCGCGACGGCGAGCGCGCAGGTGTCGCAGGCCGACGCCGCGCTGGGATCGGTGAGCAATCTGCTCGTCCGCGCGCGCGAACTCGCGCTCTCGGCCGCGAACGGAACGATGAACGCCTCCGACCGCGCGAGCGTCGCCGCCGAACTCGCGGGGATAGCCGACGAAATCGACGGGCTCGCCGCGAGCCGCGACGCGAACGGCGAGGCGCTGTTCGCGTCGGGCACCGCGAAGGTCGTGCGCTTCGACGCCGACGTCAGCTTCGCGCCCGTGCCCTCGGCGGCGGACGCTTTCGTCGTCGGCGGCAACCCGCTCTCGACTGGACTGCGCGACGCCGCCGCGGCGATCGCGGCGGCGGATACGGCGGGAATCAACGCGGCGCTCGACACGCTGGCGACCAGCATCTCGCACGTCGCCGACCAGCGCGCGACGATGGGCCTGTCCGCCGGCCGGCTCGAGCGTATCGGCGACGGGCTCGCCGCGCGCGGTATCGCGCTCGCCGACGAACGCTCGGCGGCCGAAGACACCGACATGCACGTCGCGATCGCCCAGCTCAACGCCACCACCTTGACGCTCGAGGCGGCGCAGGCGTCCTTCGCGCGCATCAACCGCCAGACCTTGTTCGATATTTTGGGCTGATCGCGCTCAATGTTTCGCGCGCGCCGCCGTTAATCATCGAAACGCCCGCCTGTTTTTCCGGGGTCCGGACCCCGATTGGAGTGAAGCCCGCATGTTTCCCGTCGTCGGCATCGTCGTTCTGATCCTGCTGGTCTTCGGGGGCTTCGCGCTGACCGGGGGCAATCTCGAACCCGTGCTCCACGCGCTGCCGCACGAGATGCTGATCATCGGCGGCGCCGCGGTCGGTTCGCTGATCATCGGCAATTCGGGCCGCGAGCTGAAGGCGCTCGGCGGCGGGCTCGGCAAGGTGTTCAAGGGGCCGACATACAAGAAGGCCGATTATCTCGACTGCATCCTGCTCGTCTCGACGCTGATGAAGATGATGCGCACCGAGGGACCCGTCGCGGTCGAGCCGCATATCGAGGATCCGGCGAACTCGCCGATCTTCCAGCAATATCCGAAGCTCCTGAAGGACCAGACGCTCGTCCATCTGATCTGCGACACGCTGCGCCTCGTCGTCGTCTCGTCGGGCACGCTCGACCCGCACGCGGTCGAGGAGGTGATGGACAATGCGGTGAAGAATCACCACCATCATGCGATCAAGCCTGCCGACGGCCTCCAGAGCCTCGCCGACGCGCTCCCCGCGCTCGGCATCGTCGCGGCGGTGCTCGGGGTCGTCAAGACGATGGGCTCGATCGACAAGCCGCCCGAGATATTGGGCGCGATGATCGGATCGGCGCTCGTCGGCACCTTTCTGGGCGTGCTGCTCGCCTATGGCCTTGTCGGCCCGTTCGCGGCGCGCGCGCGCGCGGTGATCGAAAGCGACGCCGCCATCTATCATACGGTGAAACAGCTGATCATCGCCTCGCTCCACGGCCATCCGCAGCCACTGGTGATCGAGGCGGCGCGCTCGGGCGTCGATCATTCGAACCAGCCGAGCTTCGCCGAGGTCTTCGACGGAATGCGGGGCCGCTGATGGCGGCGCGTCCCAACCTGCCGCGTCCGATCATCGTCAAGAAGGTGGTCGAGACCGGCCACGCCGCGCATCATGGCGGGGCGTGGAAGGTCGCCTATGCCGACTTCGTCACCGCGATGATGGCCTTTTTCCTCCTGATGTGGCTGCTCGGCGCGACGACCGAAAAGCAGCGCAAGGCGCTCGCCGACTATTTCGCGCCGACGATCGTCCAGGCGAAGCAGGACACCGCGGGCTCGACCGGCCTGTTCGGCGGCGCTTCGCTCGTCGATGTCGACAAATATCCGCACGAGGCGGGCCAGACGGGCACCAAGGCGATGACGATCCCGCGCGACGCGACCGGCGGCCCGCGCGAGGCGATGGGGCGCCAGAGCGAGCGCGCCAAGTTCCAGCAGCTCGCCAAGGCGCTGATGCGCGAAGTGCAGGCGAAGGCCGAGCTGCGCCGGCTGGCGCGGAACATCCGCTTCACCGAAACGCGCGAGGGGCTGCGCATCGACATCGTCGACGACGCCGACTTCTCGATGTTCGTGCTCGGCACCAACCAGCTCACCCCCGACGCCTCGCGCCTCTTCGCCCAGATCGCCGAGCTGGTGGCGGGGATACCGAACCAGCTGATGATCCGCGGCCACACCGACGCCGCGCCCTGGTCGGCGAAGTCGGGCACCAACAACTGGCGCCTCTCGGTCGAGCGCGCCGAGGTGACGCGCCAGTATCTCGAGTATCGCGGCATCGCCTCGAACCGCTTTTCGCGCATCGAGGGGGTCGCCGATCGTGAACCCTATGTGCCGTCGAATCGATTCGATCCGCGCAACCGCCGCATCTCGATCACCCTCGGCTGGGGTGTCGCCGCCGAGGATTAGCGCCACTTTGGCACCATCTTGAAATCTTAACGACGCACTTCCGAGGTCATTACTACCATTATGGTAATAACCATTTATTTTGAATGGGTTGGTGCGTTTCGGTAAAGATGTTGTTTACCATTTTCCTCAATTCATCGCTCCATCGAAGGGGGCGCCGCCGAAAGGGGCGCGGTGGAGATGAACATGACCAAGGTGGGGCAGAACGACAGCGGCCAGGCTGCGCTCGAAACGGCGATCATCGGCAACAGCCCGGCGATCCGCCAGTTGCGCGAGATGATCCGCCGCGTGGCGCGGTCGAACGCCTCGGTGATGCTCTGCGGTCCCTCGGGATCGGGCAAGGAACTCGTCGCCCGCGCCATCCACGACGAAGGCATCCGCGCCGGCCACGCCTTCTCGGCGATCAACTGCGGCGCGATCCCCGCCGACCTCATCGAATCCGAACTCTTCGGCCATGAAAAGGGCTCCTTTACCGGAGCCACCGCGCGCCGCATCGGCCATTTCGAAGCGAGCGAGGGCGGCACGCTCTTCCTCGACGAAATCGGCGACATGCGCTTCGACATGCAGGTCAAGCTGCTCCGCGTGCTCGAGGACCGGACGATCGTCCGCGTCGGCAGCAGCGAGGCGCGCCGCGTCGATGTCCGCGTCATTTCGGCGACGCACCAGGATCTGGGCGCCGCGATCGCCGACGGCAAATTCCGCGAAGACCTGTTCTTCCGGCTCGGCGTGGTCGTGCTGCAGGTCCCCAGCCTCGCCGACCGCGTCGAGGATATTCCCGCGCTGATCCGCCACTTCCAGAGCCGGATGCCCGCCGACGCCAAATGCCGTTTCGACGAGGCGGCGCTGGCGCTGCTGATGCGGCACGACTGGCCGGGCAACGTCCGCGAACTTCGCAACTTCGTCGAGCGCGCGAGCGTGCTCCACGGCGGCGAGACGCTCGGCGCCGACGATGTCGCGCTGCTCCTCAATCCCACCGCGCCGCGCCCGGCCGCCCCGACGACGACGGCCGGCACCGAGGACGTCCTCCTGCACGCTGCGCCGAAGACGCCGGCGCCGGGCCGCCCGATCGACCTCAAGCGCGAGATCGAGACGATCGAACTCGAACAGATCCACGTCGCGCTCGACCTTGCCGACGGCATCATCTCGGAGGCCGCGCGCCTGCTGACGCTCAAGCGCACGACGCTGATCGAGAAGATGCGCAAATATGGCGTCCACCAACAGGCGGCCTGACCGGCCGCGCCACGTTCAGCCCTGCTGAAAAAGGGGTACTGGTCCACCCCTTCGCAGTCACCCGGTCGCCCGTCCCCACCTAGGGCGGCCGGGTGCAACGCGTTTTCGGGGATGTTCCGGACCCTGTTCCCCCGTTCGCATCGAGCGAAGTCGAGATGCCCCCGCGAGCCAGGTGTCAGGACGATGGGTGTCTCGACTTCGCTCGACACGAAGGGAACGAGGGATCAGCGCAGCTGCCGCCACGCCGAACTGATCGTCAGAACCCCGTCGAGCAGCTCGGCGAACCCCTCGGCGCTGTTCGCCGCGACCGCCTCGTCGAGCTTGCGCCGCATGCTCCGATAGACGCGCGACAGCGCCTCTGCGACCTCGGCGCCCGCCTCGCGGTCGAGCCCGGCGTCGAGGCCGATCAGGATCGCGCGCGCGCGGTGCGCGGGCTCGGTCGCCGACACGCGCTGCCCCTGCCGCACCATCGCGCCGAGGACGCCGACCGCGATCTCCAGCTCGTCGTAGAGCATCTGGACCAGCTCGACCGGATCGGCGGCGGCGGCGCGGCTTTCGTGCTGCAGCCGGCGATAGAGGCCGGTCGCGCGGACGGTCGAGGCGGTCGGTGGCACGGGTGGACGCTCTTAATTCTTCTGGTTGTTCCAGATCTCGATCTGCTGCTCGAGATAGGATTGCGTCGCCTTGAACGCGGCGAGGCGGGCGTCGAGCGACCCATATTGCTTCTCGAGCCGCGCGCGGTAGGCGTCTTCGCGTTCCTCGACCTTGTCGAGCTGATCGGCGAGCGTTTCGCTCTTCGCGCTCAGCGATTTCGACACGCGGTCGAGCACGCCGTCGGTCGCGACCGCGGCGTCGCGGATCGCGTCGAGCGCGGCGGCGATGCCCGGATCGGTCGTCTCGGTGTGCGTCGCGTCGCGCCGCGGATTGAACAGCGCCTCGACCGCGCCCGCGTCGGCGGCGAGCGCCTTGTCGAGCTTGGCGCTGTCAAGCGACAGCAAGCCGTCCTTGGTGGTCGAGATGCCGATGTCGGTCAGCTTGCTGATCGCGGGATCGCTGGTCAGCACCTTGCCGACGAGGTCGGCGAGCTGGCTTTCGAGCTGGCGAAGCGAGCGCGTGCTGCCCGACATGTTGGCCGCCGTCGCCAGGCTCTGCTTGACCTGGTTGTAGACCGCCACGAAATCGCCGACGGTCTGCTTGATCATGTCCAGCGGCCGGCTCGCGCCGATGTCGACCGGCTGGCCGGGCGCCGCCTTCTTGAGCGTCAGCGACATGCCGGGGACGACGTCGTCGACGATGTTGGTCGCGCGGCTGAAGGCGACGCCGTCGATCGTGAACTGCGCGTCGCTGGCCGACTGGCCGAGCGTCATGCCGCCGCCCGCGCCGTAGCCGAAAGCGGCGAGCCCGGGGGCGGCGCCCGCGTCGGCGGTCAGGGTGAAGGCGTTCGCCTCGCCCGTCGCACCCTTGACGATCAGGCGGTAGCCGCCTTCGTCGGCGATGATCGAGGCCGTGACGCCGGCGTCGCTCGCGTTGATCGCGGCCGCCAGTCCGTCGAGGCTGTCGTTCGCGGCGTCGATCGTGATCGCATGGTCGGTGCCGCCGATGCTCAGCGTCATCGCGCCTTGCCCGATGGCCGCCGTGCGATCGCTGACCACGCCCGAATAGGCGGTCTGCGCGCGCGCGAGCTGCGTCACCTCGATCGTTGCCGAGAAGCTGTCGGCGTGGAGGCCGGCGCGCGCGGTCGCCGACAAGACGCTGTCGTCGGACACGGTGGGCGTGCTGCGCAGGGTGCCGTCGCTGACCATCTGGCCGAGCGAATCGGCGAAGCCGTCGAGGTCGGCCTTGGCCTGGCCGACCGCGCTGATCCGCGCCTGGTTCTGCTGCGTCAGCTGGGTCAGCCGCTCGACCTTCGGCTCGCGCGAGGCGTTGGCGAGGTCGCTGACGAGCTGCGGGATGTTGATTCCCGATCCCATGCCGAGATTGTTGATGATGTTGGTGGTCATCGCGATATCCTTCGATCCCTTAACGGCGGCGCGCGGGCGGGATTAAGCCCGATCCTGGCGGCGGCCGTCGGGGTCGAAGCGGTGCGATGCGGGCACGTCGACGACGGGTTGCGCGCGCCCTTCGGCCGCGGCGCGTTCGAGCTGGAAGACGAAGGCGAGCACGGTCGCGACGGCGACGAACAATTCCTCGGGAATCATCCGTCCGGCGCGCGCGGTGAAATAGATGGCGCGGGTGAGCTGCGGATATTCGAGCAGCGGCACTTCGGCGCTGCGCGCGAGCTCGCGGATCGCGAGCGCGACGTCGCCGCGGCCGCGCGCGACGACGACCGGCGCGGCATCGACGCCGGGGCGATAGCGCAGCGCGACCGAGAAATGGGTCGGGTTGGTCAGGATCACCGTCGCCTCGGACACCGCCTTGCGCGCCGATCCGCTCAGGATGTCGTGCGCGCGCTGGCGCTGCGCCTGCTTGAGTTCGGGGGCGCCGTCGGACTGGCGCATCTCCTCCTTCACTTCCTGCTTGCTCATCATCAGGCGCTTGTTGCGCTGAAACCATTGCGCGGGCACGTCGATCAGCGCGATGATCACCAGCCCGCCCGCCAGCGCGAGCATCGCATGGCCGATCGCGCGGCCCGCGAGCCCGATCGCGGCATTGAGGTCGGCGGAAGCCATCGTCATCACCGCGGGCAGGCTCCGCGCGACGAGCCAATAGCCGATGGTGCCGAGCAGCAGCACCTTGGCGATCGACTTGACGAGCTCGATCAGCCCCTGCGTCCCGAAGATGCGCTTGATCCCGCTCATCGGGTTGATGCGGTTGCCCTTGAAGGCGAGCGCCTTGCCGCGCCAGCCGAGCGAGCCGAGCATCGCGGGTCCGGCGAGGCTGGCGAGGATCGCGAGCGCGAAGAGGCTGGCGAGCGGCAGCAGGACCTCGGCGCCGTTCCGCAGCAGGGCTTCGCCGGGCGCGAAATGCGCGACGTCGTCGGCACCCAGCGTCAGTCCGCGCCGGAGGAGGTCGCCCGCCGACTGGACGAGCCAGCCGCCCGCCGCGAACAGCCAGCCCGCGCCTGCGAGCATCATCAGCGCGGTCGCGAGTTCGCGCGACATCAGCACGTCACCCTCGCGCGCGGCATCGGCGCGCTTCTTGGGCGTCGGCTGTTCGGTCTTCTGGTCCTTCTCGGTGGTGCCCGCCATCGGATCAGCCCGCCGCGACCAGCCGCGCCATGTCGAGCGCGTCGGAGAGGAAGCGCGCGAGCGTCTCGGCCATCACCGGGGTCGCCATGCCGAGCAGCACGACGCCGGCGAGCAAGGTGGCGGGCAGCCCGACCGCGAACAGGTTCATCGCCGGCGCCGACCGCCCGATGACGCCCATGATCATCTGGACGAGGATGAGGACGAAGCCGACGGGCAGCGCGATCGTCAGCCCGGCGGCGAACATCAGGCTGCCGAAGCGGAGGATGCCGCCGATCGCGCCGAACGACGGAAAGGCGTTTCCGGGGGGCAGCGCGCTATAGCTGTCGACGATGATGTCGATGAGGACGAGGTGTCCGTCGGCGGCGAGGAAAAGCGCGGTCGCGAGCATCGAGAGGAACTGGCCGATCGCCGAGCTTGCGGTGCCGCTGAGCGGGTCGATCATCGATGCGAAGCCGAGCCCCATCGCGTTGCTGATCGCCTCGCCCCCGAGCAGCGCCGCGGCGAGCCCCATCTGAAGCACGAAACCGATCGCAAGCCCGACGACCACTTCGCCGATGATCAGGATGAAGCCCGGCCACGACACCAGCCCGTCCGCGGGCAGCGCCATGCCCGACGCCGCCACCGCGGGCACGCCGACCGCGAGCGCGATGACGAGGCGGAGCTGCACCGGCACATTGGCCGCGCCGAACACCGGCGCCGCGAGAAAGGCGGCGCCTGGGCGGATCATCCCCAGCATCCAGAGCTGGAGCATCGCCTCCACATTGGGGATGTCGGCGGGGTTCATGCGCGGATGATCAGCGCACCAGCGCCGGAATCTGCGCGAACAGGTCGCGGGTGAAATCGGTGAGCAGCACGAGGATGCTGCCGCCGAAGATGGCGAGGCAGATCGCGGTGACGATCAGCTTGGGCACGAAGCTCAACGTCTGTTCGTTGATCGAGGTCGCCGCTTGGACCATGCCGAGCAGCACGCCGACGACGAGCACCGGGATCAGGATCGGCGCCGAGGCGAGCGCGAGAATCCACAAGGACTGCTGCGCCACCCCGATGAAATAATCGGCCTCCACGACGCTATGTCCCGAAGGAGGAGGCGAGCGAGCCCATCGTCAGCGCCCAGCCATCGACGAGGACGAAGAGCAGCAGCTTGAAGGGCATCGATATGACGGTCGGCGACAGCATCATCATGCCGAGCGACATCAGCGCCGACGCGACGATCAGGTCGATGACGAGGAAGGGCAGGAAGATCAGGAAGCCGATCTGGAAGGCGGTCTTGAGCTCACTGGTGACGAAGGCGGGCAGCAGGATCGAGAAGGGGACGTCCTTCGGGCTCGCATAGGCCGGCGCCTTCGCTATCTTCGCGAACATCATCAGGTCGGTCTTGCGCGTCTGCGCCATCATGAAGCCATGCAGCGCGTCGCCTGAGCGCACCATCGCTTCGCCGATATCGATCTGTTCCTGGCCATAAGGTTCGATCGCGACGCGGTTCACCTCGCTGATGACCGGCTGCATCACGAACAGCGACAGGAAGAGGCTGAGACCGACCAGCACCTGGTTCGGCGGCGTCTGCTGCAGCCCGAGCGCGTGGCGCAGGATCGACAGCACGATGATGATGCGCGTGAAGCTGGTCATCATCAGGAGCAGCGACGGCAGCACCGTCAGCAGGCTCATCAGGACGAGAATCTGGAGCGACAGCGACAGCGGGCGGCCGTTGCCGCCGATCTCGCTCACCGCGCGCGACAGGCCGTCGGCGGTCTGCGCATGAACGGCGGGCGCCAACGCGAGCAGCGCGAGGCCGCCGGCGAGCGCGGCGGCGCGCAGCCAAGGACGGCGACGGTCAGTCGACATGAAAATCGCCCTCGCGGTTGTCGGCGAGGCGGGTCACGCCATTTCGCGACACCGACAGCAAAATCTGCTGCCCCGCGAACTCGACGACCGCGAGCTTGGTGCCTGGGCCGAGCGGGAGCACGCCGATCATCTCGACCGGGCGGCCCTGTTTCTGCGGGCCGAGCGGCACACCCATCTGCACGCGCTTCCACAGCCACAGGCTGCCCCACGCCATGCCGCCGACGATCGGCAGCAGGATCAGGAGGCGCAGGATATATTCGACCATCAGGCCCTCCGCTCGAAGCCGGCGAGCGCGCGGTCGGGCGCGACGACTTCGGCGACCTGGATGCCGTAGCGGCCGTCGACGCTGACGATCTCGCCCTTCGCGATCAGCGTGCCGTTGGCGTAGATGTCGAGCAGGTCGGTCGCGGCGCGGTCGAGTTCGACCACGCTGCCTTCGCCCAGCGTCAAAAGGTCGGCGAGCGCCATCGAGGTCGACCCGACCTCGACCGAGACGCGCAGCGAGACGCCCGCGAGCAGATCGAAATTGGGCGCGGCGGCGATGCTCTTGCCGTCGCGGCGGTCGCGCGCGGCCTTGGGGGCTTCGCTGATGTCACTCATGATCCGGTCCTTTTTCGATGCGATCAATCAAGATGGCCGCGTTTCCATTGGCCTCGCCGATGCTCCCGGACGCGAAATTGCGGCCGGAGACGGTTATCGGGACATGACGCGGTATGGTTAACGGAATGATATCGCCGACCTCCAGAGACAGAAGTTTCGTCAGCGCGACCTCGGGGCGGGCGAGCACCGAGCGTACCGGCAGGCGCACGTCCTTGAGCGCGCGCGACAGCGCGGCGGTCCATACGGGGTCGCCGACCGGCTCGTCGGCGGGCGCGGGCATCGGTTCGGCGCCGCTGATTCCGCGCAGCGCCGCGAGCGGATAGGCGCAGGCGATCGTCCGCCCCTCGAAGGGCGCGCCGCGCAGCGTGAAGCGCTGGACATAGAGCTCGTCCTCGGCGCGAACCGCCTGGAGTTTCGCGGGATCGCACGTGACGCAGTCGAGCTGCGGCGCGATCCCCATCACCTCGCTCCAGGCGGCGGCGAGCTGTTCGCCGACGTCGCGGCCGAGCCGCGCGGCGAAGCGCTCCTCGGCGTCGGTCAGCTCCTCGCGCGTGCCCGCGAGCTGGCCCTTGCCGCCATAGAAGACGTCGACGAGCTGGAGAATCAGCGGCCGGTCGGCGGCGAGGATCAGCGGACCCTTGAGCGGCGGCGCGTGATAGCGCCAGAAAATTGCGGGCGCGGCGGCGGCGCACCAGTCGCCGAAGCGCACCTGCTCGGCGGGCCCGCGCTCGACCTGCACCGCCGGCGCGCCGAGCGCGCGGACGAGATCGCGCAGCGAGCGCGCGAATCGGTTCGCGATGCCGTCGAGCGCCGGAAAGGCATAATCGTCGTCGGCCTTGCGCAGCAGCAGCGACGCCTTGGCATCGGCGGAAGGGGTCTTGGCGCGCGCGGTCACTGGATCACCAGGCTGGTGAAATAGACATTGTCGATGCCGCCAAAGCCTTCCTTCTCGCGCAGCACGCCGTTGATCGCACCGCTCAACCGCCGCTGGAGCATTTGCTTGCCCTGCGAGGTCGACAGCATCGCGGGGTCCTGTTCGGCGAGCACCATCAGCACCGCCGAGCGGATCGGGACCATCTGGCGCTTGACGTTGGCGACCAGCTTGCCGTCGTAGAAGGTCGACAGGCTGATCCCGATCTGGAGAAAGCCCGATCCATCGGCGAGGTTGGTGGTGAAGGCCTGATCGATCGGAATATAGGTGATCTCATATTTGCGCGGGTCGACCTTGAAGCGGTCGTTGGGCACCGACACGGTCCCGACCTTCGGCGGCGCCTCTTCCTTGTCGCCCTCGCCCGCGGACGCGGTCTCGCCGTTCTCGCTGCGCAGGACGAGCTTGGGATAATAATCCTCGGGTTTCGAGGCCTCGGCGGCGAGCCCGCCGCCCATATAGATGCCGGCGCCGGCACCGGCGCCGATCAGCACCGCGGCGCCGACGGTGAGCAGCAGCAGCTTCTTCATCTTGCCGCCCTTCTTCGGGCTTTCGGCTTTATCCTTGGTCATGGCTGGACCTTTCCTGTTCAGGCGAAGCGGCCGCGGCGGGCGGCGGCGCTGTCTTCGCGATGCGGTTCGGAGCGCGGCTGGGGGCGCTCGGCGGCGGTTTCGATGAGGTGGGCGGGGTCCTCCGCCGGCGCGCGGCCCTGGCCCTGCGACTGGCGGCCGGTCTCGCCCGGGGTGCAGGTCACTTCGGCGCCGGCGACGCGGATGCCCTGCTGGCGCAGCTCTTCGACGAGCTTGCCCTGCGCGGCGTGGACGACCGTCGCGGTCGCCTCGTGCTGGGTGTCGAGCTTCACAGACACGCCCGCCGCATCGCTCGTCATCGCGACGTCGAGGCGGCCGAGGTGGCGCGGTATCAGGCGAAAGCTGATGTCGCCGCTGTCGGATTTCGTTGCCGCGATGTCCGAGGCGAGCTGCGCGATCCACGCATCGTCGGAGCCCATGTCGAGTACGCGCTCGGCGACGGGCGCCGCGCGGGCAGCCTCGGCGACGGCGGCGGCGCCGTGGGTCGCGGGCTGCGCGAACAGCACCGTCATCGAGGCGCTGGCGTCGGGAACGATCGACTTGGCGCCCTTGGGATCGACGGCAAGTGGCGAGGCGGGCTCGGCAGTCCGCACCGCGGCGGGCGCCGGTGCCGGCTTGTCGCCCGCAGTCGCGGCAGGCGCGGTGGGTTTGGCGTCGGGCGACAGAATCGCGCCGAGCAGCGGCGATAAGGCTGTGGCATCGACCGGCCGGTCGGCGGCATCGAGCGCAGCGGGGGTGCCCTCGCTCTCCACTTCTCCCTTGGGGGAGTCGATGGTGGACGCGGGCTTGGGTGCCGCGGCGGTCTTTGTTCCCGACAGGATGGCGGCGGGCTTGGCCGCGGCAAAGCTGCCGTCGAGCACGGCGAGCAACGTTGCCGCCGCGGTCGCGCCGGGTGCTGGCTGGCTCTCGACCGGCGCGGCGTCGGCCGCCGGCGCCGCGAGGATCGCGGCGTCGAGCGTCGGAGTTTTGACAGTCTGGGCCATCGCGATGGCGGGGTCGATGGGAAGGTCGGCGCCGCTCGGCAGCGCCGGCTTGGGGGCGGCCGAAAGCGGCGCGGCGGCGTCGAGCGGGCGCTCAGCGGGAAGCCCGGCGAACAGCTGCTCGAAGCCGGGACCCGATTCGCCGGCCCGCCCGCCGCCGAGCGCGGCGAGGATCGCGGTGACCCCCGCCTGCGCGGGTGCCTGGGGCAGCGCGCTCATCATGCGACACCGCCATCGATCAGGCGCAGCTGCATGCCGCCGCGCGCGCGGTGCGGGCGGTTGGCGTCGGTGCGGCGTTCGAGTTCCTGCTCGGCCGACTTGCGGCCGCGTTCATAGAGGCGCACCGCCGATTCTTCCTTCGCCATCGCGCGCTGCGCGAGCGCGCCCATCTGGTCGCGGCGGGCGCTGGCGTGGGTCAGCGGCGCGGTCAGATTCTCCTTCGCCATGTCGAGCCGCATCGCGAGTTCGCCGACCGAGTTGAGCGCGCGGCCCGCGACCGCGCCCTTGGCCATCGCCAGGTCGACGCGCAGCGTTTCGAGCCGCTTCGCGAGCTCGACCAGATTGGCGAGCTCGCCATTGGCGCGCGCCAGATTGGCCTCCGCCATCTGATGTTCGACGGAACGCACGCGAATGATCCGTTTGCGGCGTGCGGTGCGGGTGGTCATGCAGGATATCCTTCGATGAGAGACTGGCGGGAGGTTTCGAATTCGACCTGCGTTCCGGCAGGCTGGGTGACGAAGGCGAGCTGATCGGCGTGCCGCGCGATCGCCTCGTCGAGCACCGGATCGCCGCCGGCGACGTAGGCGCCCATCAGCATCAGGTCGCGATTCTCTTCGTAAGCCGACCACAGCTGGCGAAAGCGCGCGGCGGCGGCGAGATGCGGGGCGTCGACCGAATCGGCCATGGTGCGCGACAGCGATCGCGCGACGTCGATCGCGGGATAGACGCCCTGCTCGGCAAGCTGGCGCGACAGGATGATATGCCCGTCGACGATCGCGCGCGCCGAATCGACCACCGGATCGTCGATGTCGCCGCCGTCGGCGAGCACCGTGTAGAGCGCGGTGACCGAACCACCGGTCTGGCGGTCGATCCCGGCGCGCTCGCAGAGCGACGGGATGAGCGCGAAGACCGACGGCGGATAGCCCTTCATCGTCGGCGGCTCGCCGAGCGTCAGGCCGATCTCGCGCTGCGCATGCGCGACGCGGGTCAGGCTGTCGATCAGCAGCAGCACCTTCTTGCCTTCGTGGCGAAAGGCCTCGGCGATCGCGGTCGCGCGCATCGCGGCGCGCAGCCGGAGAAGGGGAGGGTGGTCGGCGGGAACCGCGACGACGACCGATTTCTTGCGCACCGCGGGGGGCAGCTTGGTCTCGACGAAATCGCTGACCTCGCGACTGCGCTCGCCGATCAGCCCGACGACGATGACGTCGCATTCGGTGCCCGCGATCATCTGGCCCATCAGCACCGACTTGCCGACGCCCGATCCGGCGATGATCGCGACGCGCTGGCCTTCGCCGACGGTGAGCAGCCCGTTGATCGCGCGCACCCCCATGTTGAGCGGGCGGGTGACGCGGCCGCGGCGCAGCGGATTGACCTTGCGCCCCGCGAGCGGCCACTGGAACTGCGACTTGACCGGCGGGCGGCCGTCGAGCGGATTACCCTGGGCGTCGACGATGCGGCCGAGCAGCGCCTTGCCGACCGGGACCATGCTCGATGCGCCGTGCGGCTCGACCGGCGCGCCGGTGACGAGAGGCTGGTTGGTATCGAAGGGCAGGACGAGGCTGCGATGGCCGCGGAAGCCGACGACTTCGCCGTTCACATAATCGCCGGTCGCCGACTTGATGCGGACGTTGCTGCCGAGCGGCTGCGGGAATCCCGAGACTTCGAGCATGATCCCCTCGTGCGCGACGAGCGTGCCGATACGGCGCGGGCTGGCCTTCGCAAGATCGACGGGCGCGAGCAGCTGCTGCGCGGTCATGGCGAGGCGGCGCGTCACGCCGGCTCTTCCTCGCGGCCGAGCGCGGCGTGCAGCTCGTCGAGATAGACCGACCGGCCATGCTCGATCCAGCCCGCCGAGGTTTCGATGCGGACGGTGCCGCGCATCATCGACGCGTCGGTCTCGACCGGCAGCGTCAGCGGGCTGTCGACCAGCAGCGCGGCGTCGCCCGGATGAACCCACAGCGTGCGCGCCTTGTCGCATTCGGCGATCATTGTCGCGGCGGTTTCGGCCTGCGCTTCCAGCCAGGCGGTGTCGATCGGCGCGGCGGCGACGATCTGGCGGACGAGCCGCTCGACCGTTTCGGCGATCATCTGCGCGAGCTCCTCGCTCGGCTCGTCCTGCAGCGCCTCGGCCGCCGCGACGAGCGCGAGCAGCGCATGGCGTTCGGCGGCGAAGCTGGTCTCGGCGAGGCGCTGGCCCTCGGCGAGGCCGAGCGCGAACGGATCCTGCGCGGGTTCGCTCGCTTCGGGCTCGCCGGCGTCGGGCCGTGCTTCGGGTGCCGGTGCCGCGGGCTCGAACGAGCGCGGGCGAAAGCCCCCCGTGCGCGCCATGGCGGCGGTCAGCGCGATCGGCGCGAAGCCGGTTTCGATGCTGCGGTCAGACATAGTCGTCGGCTCCGCCCGCGATCACGATTTCGCCCGCCGCCGCCATCTGGCGCACGACCTGCATGATGCTCTTCTGCGCGTCGTCGACGTCGGCGCGCTTGACCATCGTCATTTCGGCCATCTCGTCGCGGATCGTTTCCGACGCGCGCTGCGACATGGTGGAGAGGCAGAGATCGGCCATCGTCTCGTCGGCGCCCTTGAGCGCAACCGCGAGCAGCGCGGCGTCGACCGAGCGCAGCACGGTGCCGAGGCTGCGCAGGTCGAGGTCGCGCAGATTGTCGAAGACGAACATTTCCTCCTCGATCGTCTGGGCGAGCTGGCGGTCGTGCTTCTTGAGCGCGCGGATCGTCCGTTCGGACAGGTGGCGCGGCATCACCTTCATGATCTTGGCGACGTCGCTCGGGCCGCCGATCGGCTGCTTGGCGACGCGCTGGCCGCCGATATTGGCGGCGGCGAGGACCGCTTCGAGGTCCTCGATCGCGGCGGCGGGAACCGAACTCAGCATCGCCGCGCGCAGCACCAGGTCGGCCTGCAGCCCCTCGTCGAGCGTTTCGATCGCGCGCGCGGCGACATCGGGGACGAGCACCGACAGGATCAGCGCGCCGACCTGCGGATGTTCGCTCGCCAGCAGCGCGCTGATCGCCTCGACATCCATCCAGCGCAGCATTTCGAGCGACGCGGCGCTCGACTGCGGCGCGACCGCGGCGAGGATATTGTCGGCGCGGACATTGCCGACCGCCTGGTTGATCACGGTGCGGATGCGCGTGTCGGCACCGACCGCGAGCGCGCTGACCGACCGGCTGCGCGTCACGAAGCGATCGAGCGCCTGGCCGATCTGGGTTTCGGTCGCGCTCGCCGTGTCGAACATCGCCTTGGCGAGCTGGCGGACCTCGTCGGGATCGAGATGCTTGAGGATCGTCGCCGCCTCGCTTTCGTCGAGCAGCATCAACAGGATCGCGGCGGCCGCCGATCCTTCGACCGGCTGCGCGGATGCGAAGCCGAGAGCGGGGTCGAGATCAGCCACGGGCGCCCTCCTGCATCAGCTGGCGCACGACCAGCGCGGCGCGGGCCGAATCCTGCCGGACGAAGGCGCGCACCAGATTGGCGCGCGCTTCATAGCTCGGCGCCGCCTCGATCATTTCGAGGGTGATTTCGCGCCCCATGCGGCGGTCGCCGAGCGCCGGCGGCGCATCGGTCGCGGCGAGCAGGCTTTCCTCGAGCGCGGTATCGCGCTCGGCGCGCGCGGCGGCGCGCGCCTTGGCCGCCTTGATCATCGGGCGGCCGATGAACAGGAAGGCGAGCAGCGCGGCGAGGATCGCGCCGACCTGCTTGATCAGCGGCAGGAACCAGCCCTGGTCCCAGAAGGCGGGGCTCGCATCCTCGACCTTGGCGAAGGGGCGTTGGCCGATCGCGACCATGTCGCCGCGCGCGGCGTCGAAGCCGATCGCGCCCTTCACCAGATTGTCGATCTTGGCGAGGTCGGCCTGGCCGAGCGCTTTGGCGCCCTGGTTGAGCGCGACCGCGACCGAGACGCGGCTCAGCCGGCCCTGCGGCCGATGCGTCACCGAAATCTCGCGGCCGACTTCGTAGGATCGCGCCGCGCGTTCGTTGCTCTCGGCGCCCGATCCGGCGGGGGTTCCGGCGGCCGTCGGGGTCTGCGACAGCGTCGTCGCCGGCGGCGGCTGGTTCGACAGCGCGCCAGGGATGCCGACCGCGGGCGGGGTCCCCTGGCCGCTCACCGACTTGGTGATCTGTTCGCTGGTCAGCGCGCGGTCGTTCTCGGGAAAGCTCTCGCGCGTCGCCTGGCTTTCGGACATGTCGACGTCGGCATGGACCTCGACCGTATAATTGCCCGCGCCGAGCATCGGGCCGAGCAGCGTGTCGAGCGCGCGGCGGAAGCGGTCCTCGATCTGCGTCTGGAGCTGGAACGCCTGCATGTCGCCCGACGTCGCGGCGTCGGAGAGCAGCGCGCCGCGCTGGTCGATCACCGACACCTGGTCGGCGTTCATGCCGGGCACCGAAGAGGCGACGAGGAAGCGGATCGCCTGCACCTGCCCGTCGGAAAGCGAGCGGCCGTTCTGGAGCGTGAGCATGACCGAGGCGGTCGCCGGCTTGTCTTCGCGGACGAACAGGCTGGGCTCGGCGGCGGCGATATGAATGCGCGCGGTTTTCACCGCGTCGATCGCCTCGATCGTGCGCGCGAGGTCCGCCTCGCGCGCCGCGCGCAGCGTCTCGCCCTCGATCGCGCGGCTCGCGCCCATCGGCAGCGAAGCGATCAGGCTGTCGCCGCTCGGCTGCGCCTTGGGCAGCCCCTGGCCGGCGAGCGCGATGCGCGCCTGATACAGTTTGTCGGCGTCGACGGTCAGCGCGCCGGTCACCGGGTCGATCGTGTGGCCGATGCCCTGCGACTGCAGCGCGTCGGCGACCGCCGCCTTGTCGCTGTCGCCGAGTCCGGCGAACAACTGGGTCTGCGGCGCCGACTGGGTCATGAACCAGGCCAGCGCGGCGATGCCGATTGCGGTGGTGGTGGCGATGGCGGGCAGCGCGCGCTGGACCGCGGGCTGGCGGACGAACTGGCGCAGCGGCTCCATCTTGCCGGCAAAGGCGGGGACGGGCAGGCGGTGGGCGTCGGGGACCGGCGCGAGGATTTGGGTGTCGGCCATCCGCTTACACCGGCATGTTCATGATGTCGCGGTAGGCGGAGAGCAGCTTGTTGCGCACCTGCAGCGTCGTCTCGAAGCCGAGCGAGGCCTTCTGCCGCTCGATCATCACGCTGACGATGTCGTGGGTGTCGCCGCGCTCATAGGCTTCGCTGAGTTCGCTGGCGCGCCCCTGCTGCGCGTTGACCTGCTGCAGCGCGGCCGAGATCGCCGATCCGAAATCGGGCGTTTCGCCGCCGCCTTCGACCCCGCCGGCCGCGGCGCGGCCCGCGGCGCGTTGCAGCGCCTGGTTCTGGCTGAGGATCGAACTGCGCATCTGCAGCAGCCGGCTCTGGTCGATCGTGCTCATCTCTCTCATCCGTCCTGGGCGCGGCGGGTCGCCACGCGCCAAAAGAAGAATGCAAGCCGCGTGCCAGAATTTTTAATGTCAGTATTTCAAAGTGATGGGCATGAACAAGAGTGTCGAAGAACGCTGTCCGGCAAATTTTTGACGCGCCCGGCTTAAGCGCCGCCGCGCCGTGCCGTTACTGGCTTTCGTGACCGCTCACCGAGCCCTCACGCTACGGGAATGGCCCTTTGGGGGGCTGGAAAGGAAGACCATGACTGTCATCAACACGAATGTGAGCGCGCTTCGCGCCCAGAATAATTCGCGTGTCGCGAACCGCATGCAGTCGCAGGCGATGGAACGCCTGTCGAGCGGCAAGCGGATCAACAGCGCGAAGGACGACGCCGCCGGCCTCGCGATCGCGACCCGCATGGACGCCAATGTCCGCGGCCTCAACCAGGCGGTTCGCAACGCCAACGACGGGATTTCGCTGGCGCAGACCGCCGAAGGCGCGATGGGCAACATCTCGAACATCCTCGTCCGCATGCGCGAACTGGCGGTGCAG
>Ga0182745_1001071_pt1 | contig 27096 bp, 20 predicted proteins | sample eDN3rd30CKraftBY_FD_128523 | JGI IMG/M metagenome (GOLD analysis project Ga0182745, IMG submission 128523) | Enriched backyard soil microbial communities from Emeryville, California, USA - eDNA 3rd pass 30_C Kraft BY (version 2) (version 2) | ecosystem: Environmental > Terrestrial > Soil >... | reverse complement strand
TGCGGACAGCATCGAAAAGCGCCTCGGCCGCTTCTTCTCGAGCAATCTCCTGACCTACAGGAAGGGCGACGATACGAAGCCGCACGCTGCGCCGGCGCCGCACGCGGCCGAGTGATGGGGGCCGTCCGGCGCGGCTGGTTGCCGCGCCGGTTGCAACCTTCGGCGCGTTTCGCCATTTGATGAAGATGACCGACCGCGCTTCCCCCCGGCCGATTGGCGTTGCCGTTCCGACCGGCGGGCTCAATATCCGTATCGTCGCGACCGGGCTGCTGATCGTGATGGCGGCGATTTTCGTGGCCGCCAAATATTATCAGGACGTCCACCCCGCGATCGGCTTCGCCCGCGCCTTTGCCGAGGCGGCGATGGTCGGCGGACTCGCCGACTGGTTCGCGGTGACCGCCTTGTTCCGCCATCCGATGGGCCTGCCGATCCCGCATACGGCGATCGTGCCGCGCAACAAGAACCGCATCGGCGACACGCTCGCGCGTTTCCTGCTCACCAATTTCCTGCTGCCGCGGCTGATCGCGCGCAAGATGCAGACGCTCGACGTCGCGGGCGCGGTCGGCAAATTCCTCTCGCAGCCCGCCGAGGGCGGCGGCCGGCTGAAACTCGGCGCATCGCGGATCATCGCCGACGCGCTCGGCGCGCTCGACCAACAACGGCTGGGCGGCATGGTCAAGTCGGCGATCGCCGATCGTCTGCGCGAACTCGACGTCGCGCCGCTGCTCGGCCAGGCGATGCAGGCGGCGCTTGCCGAGGGGCGGCACCAGCCCTTGCTCGACGCGATGGTCAAATGGGGGTCGAAAACGCTCGAGCTCAACGAGCATCTGATCCACCAGATGGTCCACGACAACAGCAATGCGATCGTCCGCTTCACCGGGCTCGACGAAAGCATCTCGAACCGCATCGTCGCGGGCCTGTCGAAGCTGCTTGCCGAAATGGCGGCCGACGAGACGCACCCGCTGCGCCTGCGCGTCGAGGAAGGGCTCGCCAAGATGGCGCTCGACCTCCAGCATGATCCCGAGGTCAAGGCGAAGGTCGCGCACGTCCGCGACGAATTGCTCGAGAACAAGGCGGTCAAGCGCTGGCTCGACGGCCTCTGGGAACAGGGACGCAGCGCGTTGCTCAAGGCCGCGCGTGACCCCGAAACGATGCTCGCGGGGCGCATCGGGGAACTCGTCACCCAGTTCGGCGCGATGCTGGGCGAGGACGAGGCGATCAAGCGCACCCTCAACCGCTACGCGCGCCGCGCGGTCGTCGGCATGGTCGACAGCTATGGCGAGACGGCGCTGAAGCTGGTGTCGGACACGATCCGCGGCTGGGATGCCAAGACGATCACCGACCGGCTGGAAAATGCGGTCGGCGACGACCTGCAATATATCCGCATCAACGGGACGCTGGTCGGGGGCTTGGTGGGGGTGGCGATCCACGCGGTGGATGTGCTGCTGTAGCGGGGCGTGTTTCCGAAAAATCTCACGCAAAGGCGCGAAGGCGCAAAGAGAAAAATCTCACACAAAGACACAAAGAGGGCGGTGGAAACATCGCCCCCGTTCATCGTTCTGCCGAATGCATGGGAAAAAGGGCCGGACGAAGTCCGGTCAATTTTATCTGCTTTGCCTGCGGATAAAAAGGGGCGATATATGCCGCCCTCTTTGTGTCTTTGTGTGAGATTCTCGCTCCGCTGTGCCGATTATCTTCTTCGCGCCTTCGCGCCTTTGCGTGAGATCAATCGAGTATTGCCCTCAACCCCTCGCGCCACGTTGGATATTTCGGCGCCCATCCCAGCAGCCGCTTGGCCTTGCCGTTCGCCACCCGCCGGTTCTCGGCGTAGAAAGCGCGGGCGGCGGGCGACAGGCCCGCTTCATCGAGCGTCCGCAGCAGCGGCAGCGGCGCGCCGAGCTTTGCGCAGCCCCATTCGACGAGGCGGTTCTGGTGACAAGGCTCGTCGTCGGCGAGATTGTAGATGCCCGCCGGTCCCCCGAACGAGGCGATGACGCCGCTCGCGATGTCGTCGACATGGATGCGGCTGAACACTTGCCCGGGCAGGTCGATCCGGTGCGCGCGGTCTTCGCCGATGCGATCGAGAATCGAGCGGCCGGGGCCGTAGATGCCGGGAAGGCGGAACAGGCGCGCATCGCCGCGCAGCGCGGCCCACGCGGCATCGGCGGCGTTGCGGTCGGCGCGGCGGCCCTTGATCGGCGCGCTCTCGTCGACCCACGCCCCGCCGGCATCGCCATAGACCCCGGTCGAGGACAAATAGCCCACCCAGGTCGCGGGCGCGACGGCGATCGCCTCTCCATAGCGCGCGAGCACCGGATCGCTGCCATTGGCAGGCGGCACCGACGACAGGATATGCGTCGCCGAGCGCAGCGCGCCGAGCACCGCGGCCTCGTCCGCAAATGCCAGGCTGCTCGCGCGGCCATCGCGCGTGGTGCCCACGACCTCCCAGCCGCGCGCGCTGAGCCGATCGGCGAGGTGCCCCGCCGCATAACCCATCCCGAAAATCAGCATCTTCGCCATCGCAGCGCTTATTGCGCGCTTGACGCCCCGCGCCTAGACCTTCGTGCATGACCGACGCTTCTTCCTCTCCTGCCGTTCCCGTTACCATCCACCGCGGCGACTATCGCCCGCCCGAATGGCAGATCCCCGACATTGCGCTCGATTTCGCGCTCGGCATCGACGAAACGCGGGTGAGCAGTGCGCTGTCGGTCGTCCGTCACGCCGATGCACCGGTGCCGCTGACGCTGCGCGGCGACGGGCTGACGCCGCAGGATGTTCGCGTCGACGGCGAAAGCTGGAACGGCTGGCGCATGGAGGGGCCCGACCTGATCGTCGACCTCGGCGACCGCACCGCGGCGACGGTCGAGGTCGACACCGTCATCGATCCGGCGGCGAACAGCCAGCTCATGGGGCTCTATGCCTCGAACGCCATGCTCTGCACCCAATGCGAGGCCGAGGGCTTCCGCCGCATCACCTTCCACCCCGACCGCCCTGACGTCTTGAGCCGCTACAAGGTGCGGATGGAGGGCGACAAGACGCTTTTCCCAATCCTGCTGTCGAACGGGAATTGTGTCGCGTCGGGCGAAGAGGGGAGCGACCACTGGGCGCTATGGGAGGATCCGTGGCCGAAGCCCTCCTATCTCTTCGCGCTCGTCGCGGGCGACCTCGTCGTCAACCGCGATGAATTCGTCACCATGTCGGGCCGCAAGGTCGAACTCGGCATCTGGGTGCGCGCGGGCGACGTCGACCGCACCCATCATGCGATGCAGGCGCTCAAGGCCAGTATGGCGTGGGACGAGCGCGTCTACGGCCGCGAGTACGATCTCGACCTGTTCAACATCGTCGCGGTCAGCGACTTCAACATGGGAGCGATGGAGAATAAGGGGCTCAATGTTTTCAACACCCGCTACATCCTCGCCGATCCCGACACAGCGACCGACGTCGATTATGACGGGATCGAGGGCGTCGTCGCGCACGAATATTTCCACAACTGGTCGGGCAACCGCGTCACCTGCCGCGACTGGTTTCAGCTCTCGCTGAAGGAGGGCTTCACCGTCTTTCGCGATCAGAGCTTTTCGGCCGATATGGGCTCGCCCGCGGTCAAGCGGATCGAGGATGTCCGGCTGCTCCGCGCCGCGCAATTCCCCGAGGATGCGGGGCCGCTCGCGCACCCGATCCGCCCGGACAGCTATCAGGAAATCTCGAATTTCTACACCGCGACCGTCTATAACAAGGGCGCCGAGATCATCCGCATGATGGCGACGCTGATGGGGTCGGAGCGTTTCCGCAAGGGCACCGACCTCTATTTCGCGCGCCACGACGGCGAGGCCGCGACGTGCGAGGATTTCGTGCGCGCGATGGAGGAGGGCGGGGACATCGACCTGACCCGGTTCCGCCGCTGGTACGAACAGGCGGGAACGCCGCGATTGAAGCTGACGCTGGTCGAAGAGGGCGGCGACTGGTTCCTCGACGTCGCGCAGACCGTGCCGCCGACCCCGGGGCAGCCCGACAAGGCGCCGGCGATGATGCCGCTGCGCATCGCCGCCTTCGCGATGGACGGCAGCGGCGCCGCGCTGCCCGACACGCTCGTCACGCTGACCGATGCCACGCAGCGTATCATGCTCGGCGCCTTCGCGGCGCGCCCGGCGCTTTCGGTCAATCGCGGTTTCTCGGCGCCCGTGATCGTCGATTTCGAGCGCGCGCCGGGCGAACTCGCCTGGCTCGCGGCGCACGACGACGATCCCTTCGCGCGTTACGAGGCGCTGCAGCAGCTCATGCTCGACACGCTCGTCGCCGAGGTGTCGGGCGAGAAGGCCGACGCCCGGGCGGTGATCGATGCGGTCGCGCAGACCCTCGCCGGGCGCGCCGCCGACGCTGCATTCGTCGCCGAGGCGGTGCTGCTGCCGAGCGAAGCCTTCATCGGCGACCAGATGGTGACCGTCGATCCCGACGCGATCCGGCGCGAGCGGCTCGCGCTGCAGGCGGTGATCGGCGATGCGCTCGAAAGCGAATGGCGCGAGATACTGGCCGAGGCGGCACCGCCCGCGACCGAACTCACTCCCGCCGCCAAGGGCCGCCGCCGGCTGCGCGGCGTCGCGCTTGCTTATCTGGCTGCGACTGACCGTGCCGACAGCGCAGCGCTGGCGTTCGGCGTCTTCTCGGACGCCGACGGCATGACCGAGCGACAGGCAGCGCTGGCGACGCTCGCGCATGGCGACAGCGACGAACGCACCCACGCGCTCGACATCTTCTATCAGCGCTATCGCGACAATCCGCTCGTGCTCGACAAATGGTTCCAGGTGCAGGCCTGGTCGATGCGTCCCGACACCGTCGCCGCAGTGAAGGCGCTGGCGGAGCATCCCGATTTCACGCTGTCGAACCCCAATCGGGTCCGGTCGCTCTACGGCGCCTTCACCGGCAATCAGGCGGCGTTCCATCAGGCCGACGGTGCAGGCTACCAGCTGATCGCCGACCTCGTCATCGCGCTCGACCCGAAAAACCCGCAGACTGCGGCGAAGATGATCCCGCCGCTCGGCCGCTGGCGCCGCTTCGACGAGGCGCGCGCGGCGATGATGAGGGCCGAGCTGGAGCGCATCCTGGCGCAGCCGGGCCTGTCGCGCGACACGACCGAGCAGGCGAGCAAGAGCTTGCTGGGGTAAGGGTGGCTTTAGGGTGGGGAGTGGACGTAGCCAATCCTCCCCGGCACGGGGAGCGGGACCACCGAAGGTGATGGGGGCAGCTGCATCATGGCGCGCCTTTTCTGGATCGAAGCGTAAACCGAGGGTGCCCCTCCACCATGCTTCGCATGGTCCCCCCTCTCCGTGCCGGGGAGGATATCTTGTCGGCTTTCGGTTCGAAACCCGACATTGCAGAAACCCGATCAGTTCCGCAGTCGGTCGATCGCCTGCGCCAGCGCGACATAGAGCTTGCCGATGTCGGACGACAGCAGCGTCACGCTGATCGCCGAGCTGTCGCGCGCGCCGATCAGCAGGCGCAGCATCGCCTCGAAATCGTGGATGAACTGGTTCACCGAGGCGTGGAAGCCGTCGTCGTTCTGATAGAGACGCAGGATTTCCTTGGCCTCGCTATTTTCGACCAGCTTGACCGCGCGGCGCGAGAAGACGCCGCGGTCGCCCTTCAGATAGGCGTCCCAGGCGGTGTCGCTGACTTCGCTCGACAGGATTTTGGTCATGTCGATCGCGGTCGATTTGAGCGCTTCGGTCAGCACCCCGACCTGCTTCGCGAGCGAATCGCGGTCCGATGCGGCGATCGCCTGTTCGGCCTCGATCGCGCGCTGCTCGACGCTGGCGCTGGTGTCCATGATCGTGATGAGCTGGCGCATCAGCCGGTCGGCGGCGCCGTTCGCGGCCTCGACCGCGCGCTGCGAGGCGTCCTCGATCGCGGTGAGCTGCGCCATGATCTCCGACTTGAAGGCGGCGTCGATCGCTTCGGTCGCGGTCGCCTGCATCGCTTCGCGCGCGCCGGCGACGAGATTTTCCAGCGTTCGGCGCGCTTCCTCGGCCGCCGCATCGGCGGTCGTGCGCACCTCGCCCAGCGTCGCGATCATCCGCGCGCCGCCCTGTTCGGCGAAATCGTCGGCGCCGCTACGCAGCCGCGCGAGCGCGGCATCGGCCTCGGCGAGCGATGCGTTGACGCGATCGGCGAGCGCCTGCTGGCTTTCGGCGTGCGCTGCCATCTTGTCTTCGCTCGCCTGCAAGGTCGATTTGACCGCGCTGACGTGCGACAGCGCCGACTGCGCCACCAGTTCCGACGCTTCGAGCATCGGTTTGAGTTCGGCGAGCGTCGTCTGCGTCGTCTTGCCGTGCGAGGCCATGCGATCGAGCGAGCGCGGGAGCGTTTCGTCGAGTTCGCGCGTCACCGCGTCGAGCGCGAGCAGCAGCGATTCGGCCTGGGTGATGAGCTGGTGCGCCGAGCCGTTGCCGGTCTGCACTTCCGCCATGAAGGCAGCGAGCTGGTCCTTGGTGCCGTCGATCGCGCGGCCGATCACGCCGGTGCTCGCCGAAACGCTGACGTCTAGAAGCTCAAGCTGCTGGCCGACGTCGGCGACATGCGTCTTGATCCGCGCGGCGAGCGCTTCGCTCGCTTCGCCATGCGCGGTCAGATCCGCCCCGATCGCGTCGCCCGCGGCGCGGGCGGCGGCGAGGCGCGCATCGAGCTGGGTCGCGGCGGTATCGACGCCGTCGCGGAACTGGCGCCAGCTATCGTCCATTCGGGCAGTCACCGTGGCGATCGTCGATTGGAGATCGTCGCGCGCGGTCGCGGCCGCCTGCGTCATGCGGGCGAAGGCGACGTCATGGGCTTCGGTGACGTGCGCGGACGCCTCGACCAGTCCGGCCTCGGCATCCTTCGCCTGTTGCTGCAACGCGCCGATCGCCTCGTGCAGGCTGGCGGCCGATGCCTCGCCGGCATCCCTGGCCTTGACCGCCTCCTCCGACAGCGCGGCGAGCCGGGCTTCGAGATTGGCGCCCTGCTGGTGCGCGACCAGTCCCGCCTCGCGAAAATTGACGGCGAGACGCTGCGCCACATCGTCGATCCGCGGCAGTCCGGCGAGCAGCCCGTCCATCCGCTGCATCGCGACATCGCCCGACCGCGCGAGCTGGTCGTGCGCATTGGCGATGACCGACGCATTGGTCGCGAGCTTGTCGCTGCTCTCGCTGAGCCGGGTCACCGTATCGAGCCCGAACTGCTGCACGCTGCGCGCCTGTTCGGCGAGTTGCCGCTGCGCGTCGGCGAGATGCGCCGCCAGCGCGCGCATCGAATCGTTGAGCGCGTGATTTTCGTCGCGAAGCGCCTTGGCTGCGCGTGCGAACCGCGCCTGTTCGGATCGGCCCGAGCGCAGCAGCGCCATCCACAGCACCGCGAGCAGAGTCAGCGGCATCGCGACCGTCGCGACGAGCGCGGGCCAGTCGGTCAGCGCGGGTGCGCGCGAAAAACCAGCCGTCGCGGCGGCGAGTGCGAAGATCGTCCAGCCCAGCCCGACGCCTATCAGCAGGATGGGGGCGGCGCGGTCGCGGAAGGCAGCGGGCGTTTCCGCCGCGCCGGAATCGTCATCCTCTTCGGTTTCGGCGAGCGCCGACATGTCGAGCCAATCCCGCTCCACGGATGCCGCGACTTCGGGCTCAGGCGCGGATTCGGGCGCCGCGACGTCTGCCGGGGCAGCTTCGTCCGCGCCGTTCGATTCCGGCTTTGCCGCGGCATCCCGCCACAATCCGACGATCTTCTTTTCCCCCGTCATCCCGCCATCTTAGCATCAAATGCCGGCCATGGAACGGAAACTTAACCACGATCTGCCAAGGCTGTGGAATGTCGTTCGATAGCGGACCCCTCGATCGGTATATCAGCGCGGCGGTCGGCGACGATCCGGCCGCGGCGCGTGAGTTGCGCGCAAGCTTCGTTTCGGGCGCGCGCGAGCTTGCCGACCTGATGCGCCGGTCGCGCTGCGACGCGAACTGGCATGCCGCCGCCGAACGCTTGAAAAGCCTGGCCGCGACATTCGGCATCATCCCGCTGATTCAGCTTGCCGAAGCGGCGATGGAGGGCGTGCCGGGCGATCCGGCCGTCCTGCGCGATATCAACACGGCGATCGAAAGCATCGCGTAAGCGCGCCTGCCTTGGCGGGTTCAATTCTCGTTCAGCCGCCGCCCGCCAATGGAAATATCGATCCCGGCCGTCTTGCCTTGGCAACGCTACGGGTCTAGCCGCGTTCTGAACTGCGGCTGGCCCCCGCTTGTCTTAAGGCAAGTCGGCCGTTTCTGAGGAGAGATTTTGATGTTCACCCGTTTCCGCCCGATGTCCGCAACGGCGATGGCGGCTATTCTCGGCTGCTCGATGATGGCGATGACCGCCCCCGCGGCGGCGAAGGAAAAGCCGAAGAAGGAAGAGGCGGCGAAGGGGCCGTCGCTCAGCCCGAGCAAGGCCTTCGCGCCCGCCGGAAAGAAGATGGAAGACGCCGCCAAGAAGAAGGATGCGGCGGCGCTCCAGGCGGCCGTGACCGAAGCGCAGAGCGTCGCGAGCAGCAACGACGACAAATATTTCCTCGGCTTCTACACGCTCCAGCTCGGCATCCTGAACAAGGACGAAGCCTTGCAGGCGCAGGGGCTCGACATGGCGCTCGATTCGGGCTTCGTCCCGGCCACCGACGCGGGCCTCTATAATTTCTATTCGGGCCGTTTCGCTTATGTGAAGAAGGATTACCCGAAAGCGATCCAGCGTTTCGAAGCGGCCAAGGCCGCGGGATCGGCGGAGGAATCGCTGCCGACCCTGCTGATGGACAGCTATTTGAACGCCGGTCAGGTCGATCAGGGGCTTGCCATCGCGAAGGCCGGGATCGAAGCGGCCCATGCTGCGGGCCGGCCCGCGCCCGAAGACCTCTATGTCCGTCCGGCCAAGGCGCTTCAGGCCGCCAAGCGGACCGACGATCTGCTCGACATTTTGACGCTGCGCGTGCGGGATTATCCGCAGCCGGAGATCTGGCGCAACACGCTCTACATCCTGCTCCAGCAGGTCGGCGGCGACAAGGACCTGAACCTCGACATTCTGCGCCTGATGCGCGCCACGGGCGCGATGACCGACCGCGGCGAGTATCTGGAATATACGGCGCTCGCCACCGACGCCGGCTTTCCGGGCGAAGTCGTTGCGGTGATCAACGAGGGCCTGGCCAAGAATGTGTTCCCGAAGACCGATGCGCGCTTTGGCCCGCTCCTCGCGTCGCAGACCGAGCGCGCCAACGCCGACCGAGCGGGGCTGATCGCCGACGCGGGCAAGCCGGGGCTGACCTCCAATCCCAAGGTTGCGCGCAGCACCGCCGACGCGCTTGTCGGTATCGGTGAGGTCGCGAAGGCGATTCCGATTTATGAAGCGATCGCGGCGACCGATCCGGTTGCGCAATATCGCCTGGGCGTCGCGCAGGCGCTGGCCGGTCAGGCGGATGCGGCGACCGCAAGCTTCGCCAAGGTGCAGGGAAACCGGGCGCGTCTTGCCAAGCTGTGGACCGTCCATGCCCAGCCCAAGGCGGCTCCTGCGGCACCGGCCGCTCCCGCCCCCGCCAACTGATCGCGCGGTCCTTTAACAAAAAGGGCGCCTTCCCATGGGAAGGCGCCCTTTTTTCTGCCCGGTCGTCTCGCGGTCAGGTCTCGACGGGAATCCCCGAAAGCTGCTTGGCGGTGCGGATCGTCAGCGAGGTCTTGACGCTCGTGACATTGGGCGCCGAGGTCAGGTGCGCGGTCAGGAAGGACTGGAAGCTTTGCAGGTCGCGCGCGACGACCTTGAGCAGGAAGTCGATCTCGCCGTTCAGCATATAGCATTCGCGCACTTCGGGCAGCTGACCGACATAATCCTCGAAGGATTTGAGGTCGGACTCGGCCTGGCTGCGCAGGCTCACCATCGCAAAGACGGTGATACCATAGCCGAGCTTCGCGGCATCGAGGTCGGCGTGATAGGAGCGGATGACGCCCGACTCCTCGAGAGCGCGCACCCGGCGCAGGCAGGGCGGCGCCGTCAGCCCGACCATCTGGGCCAGCTCGACATTGGTCATCCGCCCGTTTTTCTGCAGCTCGGCGAGTATCTGCAAGTCGATCTGATCGAATTTCTGGCTTGCCATCATTGAAACATCCGCTTTCTAAAACTGCGGTGACCATAATATTATTTCAGCCGATTGCAATTGTCCCACAATGTGACGCGGATGGTTAAGGCACTTTCATGACCGGGTGATTCACGCTAGCCGCTAAGCTTACGCTAACCAACGAACAGGGTGTGGGACCGGCTTCGCGTGACTGCTGACTCGATGATCGCGACCATCTTGCGCCAGGCGCCGGGCGATCCGCGTTCGCGCATCGCGGCGTGGCGCCAAATCTCCGATATTCTCGCGCAGCGCGGTAATCAACTGTCCGATGACGATGTCCGGCGCGCCCTTCATGCGCTTGCCATATTGCGACCGCAGGTTCCCGAAAAGATACGCCGCGATTGCGCCGCGGCGATCGCGCGTCACGGCCGCTTCGCGCCGCTCGTCGCTTTCTATGCCAATGACGTGCCCGCGGTGTCGGCGGCGATGCTCCAGCGCGCGCGGCTGACGGAGGCCGATTGGCTTGCGCTGCTTCCCGCCACCGCCGCGACCGCGCGCTCGATTCTCGCCGGGCGCGACGATCTGCCCGGCGATGTCCGGCGCGCGCTCGAAAGCCTGGGCGCGGGGTCGGTCGCGCTGCCGCGACCGGCTTCGGCGGCCGTCGAGTCGCGGGCCGACGAGCCGTTGACGACTGCGGACAGCGCGCCGAGCCAGATCAGCGAACTCGTCCGCCGTATCGACCGTTTCCAGTCGGCGCGGGCGCAACCCGCGGCGCGCAAGGCCAGCACCGGCTTCCTGTTCGAGGCGGGCCCCGATGGGCTGATTCGCTGGGTCGACGGGATCACGCGCGGTGCGGCGATCGGCCTGTCGATCGCCGAATCCGCCCTCGGCGGGGAGCCGGGAGCCGATGGCGCGGCTGCGGGCGCCTTTCGCCAGCGCGCGGAAATCGTCAATGCCCGCATGGTTCTCGAAGGTGCGGCGACCGATGCCGGCGAATGGCGCTTTTCGGCCGTGCCCTGGTTCGATTCGGCAACCGGGCAGTTCCGCGGCTATCGCGGCAGCGCGCGCCGTCCGCAGCCGAGCGAAATGCCTTATGGACGTCCGGCCGCCGAGGAGTCGGGCGATTCGATCCGCCAGTTGATCCACGAATTGCGCAGCCCGCTCAATGCGATTTCGGGGTTCGCCCAGATCATCTCGGGCCAGATGTTCGGGCCGGTCAGCGCTTCCTATCGCGCGATGGCGGAAGCGATCGTCGCCGACGCGGCCGCGATCCAGGCGATCATCGAGGATCTCGATACCGCGACCCGCGCCACCGGGCCGCAGGTGCCGCTGCCGCCGGGCGAGACGGCCGACCTTGGCGTTGTGATGACGCAGGTCGAGGTGGATTTGGGTGCGATCCTTGCCGATCAGCAGGTCGGGCTCAGCATCTCGCGCGTCGGCGGGCCGTTCGTCGCGCAGGTCGGCGATGCCAATTCGCGGCGCATGATCGGCCGTCTGCTGACCGCGCTCGTCGATATTTCGGAACCCGGCTCGGTGCTGACCGGGCAACTCGTGGTCGAAGCGGCGCAGGACGATACGCTGCAATTGCGTGTCGTCCGCCCGCTCGCGATCCGTTTCGCGACCGCCGCCGACCTGCTCGACCCCGGGTTCAGCCCCGAAGGCGAAGCCCCCGGCGCGGCGATTCTGAGCCTCGGCTTTTCGTTGCGCCTGGTCGACAGCCTCGCGCGCGGGGCAGGGGGACGTCTCGATATCGGGCATAACGCCTTGACCTTGCATCTGCCCTCGGCCAACCCAAGGACCGAGCTCGGCGTTCAGCAGGGCGAATAGCCCGCGCGGCGGGCTCGGGGGTAGCCCGCGTGCGGGCTTCAGGGGCGGAAGGGGAAAAGGTGCAGCCTGCGGGCAGTTTCCTGACGTATCCGGCGGATGCGGGGCTTATCGGTCTCGAAGGCGGCGAGCGACCGCGCTTCTGGGTGACTTGCGACACCGAGGAGGATTTCGACTGGTCGGCGCCGTTCGCGCGCACCGGATACCGGCTCGATTCGGTCCCCGCGCTCGCCGAATGCCAGAACTATTTCGAGCGCGCGGGTGTGAAGCCCATCTATCTGGTCGACTGGCCGATCGTCGCGGACGATCGCGCGGTCGCCATATTGGGCGACGCGCGGGCGCGGGGGCGCTGCGAGATCGGCGCGCAACTCCATCCATGGGTCACGCCGCCGCACGACGAGCCGGTGAACGAGCGCAACAGCTATACCGGCAATCTGCCGCCGGCTTTGCAGCGTGCCAAGATGACGGCGCTCCGCGACGCGATCCGCGACCGGTTCGGGGTGGCCCCCACGGTCTATCGGGCCGGGCGGTACGGCCTGGGGACCGAAACCGCCGCGATGCTCGCCGAGCTCGGCTTCCGATGCGATACGTCGGTGCGCTCCGGTTTTGATTACCGCGGCGGACACGGCCCGGATTATCGTACCGCACCGCTCAAACCCTGGTGGGTGCCGACGGCACATGGCGCGGTGCTCGAAGTGCCGGTGACGACCGTCTTCGGCGGCCTTATGGGACTGAAGGGCAAGCGACTCTATCATCGTATCACCCGCGACGGCACGCGTATACGGGCGGCGTTGGCGCGGCTTGGGCTGGTCGAACGGATCGCGCTGACGCCCGAGGGCATCCCCGCGGAACATGCGTGCCGCGCGATCGATATCGCGCTGGACCGGGCGTTGCCGGTGCTCAATTTCTCTTTCCACTCGCCGTCGCTACAGCCCGGAAATACGCCTTATGTCCGAAGCGCCGCCGATCTCGACCTTTTTTATCGCTGGTGGGACACGGTGCTGGGCCATCTGGCGCTGCGCGGGGTCGAGGCGACCGATGCTACCGCCATCCTGGCGATGGCCGAACGGAAAGCGCCGGCTGTTTGACCCAAGCCGCTTGCCAATCGCCGCGATGCTCCGCTATCGCCCATACATCCCCCGCCGGGTGCGTGAAAATGGGGGCCTGTAGCTCAATGGTTAGAGCTGGCCGCTCATAACGGCTAGGTTGCGGGTTCGAGTCCTGCCGGGCCCACCATATTATCATTATCGCGTTTCGATTTTTGGACGTTCGCTCGGGGAAGTCTGCGCGCGAACGACCGGTGACATCGAGGTTGAGACAGGCTGGCTGTTCTTCCGGCTTGATGGCTCAGCCAGGCTGATCGTCATCACCTTCGGGCCTGTGCGACCTCGGCCACCGAACGGACAAGGTCGGCGAGCAGTCCGGCCAAAAAGGGATCGGACAGCCGCCCGGTCTCGTCGAAGGCGCGATGCGCGTGCGGAACGCTGAGTTGTTCGGGCACGACCAGGGCCTGGGTTGTCGTCAATATATGCCGTAGCTGCGACAGGCCGCGCATCCCCCCGAAGGGACTCGATGATGCCGACACGAGGCCGAAGGCCTTGCGCCGAAAGGCGATGTAGGCCTGCGGCGCCTCGTTTGCGCTCGGGCAGGAAATCCAGTCGAGCGCGTTTTTCAGCATCGCCGTCACCGACCCGTTGTGCTCGGGACTGGCAATGATCACCGCGCTGTGCCGTTGAAACATCGCCTTGAGTGCCAACGCTTCGGGCACTTCGTCGACCGACAGGGCATCGGCGCCGAATAGCGGCAGGCGATAGTCCGAAAGCGACAGTCGCGTCGCGCTGAGCCCAAGGCTGCGGGATATCTGCAATGCGCAGCCGATCAATTTTTCATTGAGCGATCCGCTGCGAATTCCGCCGGCAAACAGCAACAGGTCCGGCTTTTCCGTCCGATTTTTCCCGTTGATTTCGGACGGCTGCCTCATTTTCCGGCACGATGCGTTTCGAGAAAGGAAAGGTCCTCACTGGTCAGGAAGGACAGGTCGTCGCGCGTGAAAGGGCGCAGCTCATCATATCGGCCTTCCTTCACCTTTCGCACCCAATGCGCGTCGCCCAGGATCGCGCGCCCGACCGCCACGAGATCGAACTCCCGATTGTCGAAGCGACGGGCCAGATCGGCGAGTCCGGCATTGCCCGTCGATCGGGCTTCGGTTCCGCCGAGCGATGCCATGATGTCGCTGTCCAGCCCCACGCTGCCGACCGTGATCACCGGCAGGCCCGACAAACGCTTGACCCATCCGGCGAAACCGAGGGGCGATCCCGGAAATTCCGCTTCCCAGAAACGTCTTGTCGAGGCGTGAAAAATGTCGACGCCCGCACTCTTCAAGGCCTTCAATATGTCCTCGAGCTGCCGGGGTGTGTCGGCAATCCTGGCTGAAAAATCCCGTTCCTTCCATTGCGAGATGCGAGCCGAGATCGGAAACGTCTGTCCGACCTCGCCGCGGATCGCGCGGATCACTTCACCGGGATATCGGGTGCGGGCGATATGATCGCCACCATAGTCATCGTCACGCCGATTGGTTTCATCCCACAGAAACTGGTCGAGCAGATAGCCGTGGGCGCAATGGACCTCGATGCCGTCGGCTCCCAGGGCCTTGACCGTTCTGGCTCCCTCGACAAAGGCCTCCGTCACCTCGTCCATATCAGAGGCCGTCATTGCGCGGCCGGAGGGTTGCCCCGGTCCCAGCAGGCCCGACGGGCTGATGGTCGGCGCAAGCGGGTTGGGGCCTTTGCCTTCCTCGCGCACCGCTCCCTGGTGCCAGAGTTGGAGAAATATCTTTCCGCCGGCATTCTTGACCGCTTCGATCACGGGTTTCCAGCCCTCGATCGCCGCCGGGGTCAGTAACGCATATTTCCAATAATGGGTGGCGGCGGGGTGGTTTACGGCGGTTGCTTCACCGATGACGAGTCCGACCCCGCCTTCGACGCGGGCGCGGTAGTGCTTCGCCATATCCGCGCTCGGAATTCCGTCGGGGGCCAACTCTCGCTGCATCGCCGGCATGACGAAGCGGTTGGCGAGAGTCAGCGAACCGATGCTGAGCGGTGAAAACAATCCATCGAGCATATCCGCAGCCATCAGAACTTCGCCGTCGCCGAAATGCCGATGACGCGGGTTTCCTCGAGAAACTTCAGTCGATGCGGCATACTTGTCGGTGCCGCGAACGGCCAGAAATAGCTGAAGTTGAAGGTGTGCTTGTCGGTGAGATTGCGTCCGAACAATGCGATCGTCCAACGGTCGTCCAAAGAGCCGAGTTCAATTCGGGCATCGACCTTGGCATAGCCCGACTGTCTGCTTTCCGGGGTATTCTCCGGCTCGGCATAATAGGCGCTGCGATACATGACGCCACTCGACAAGGCGAGCTTCAGGTCCCCGGATAGCGGAAACTCATAGCGCGCATTGAAGCCGCCCTTCCATTTCGATGCTCCTGGTATCGTCGTGCCCGCGATATTGTTGGTGGCAAGATCGCAACCCACGTTCGGATACTGGCAGGGGCCGCCGGGGAAGTCGGTATAGATGGCATCGAGATATGCCAGAGAAGCCGATAGATCGAGACCTTCGACAGGCCGCAGCGTCCCCGTAAATTCAACGCCTTTCGTGCGGGCGCGCCCGGCGTTGCCGATGACGACCGCCGCGAGTTCGGGATTATAGTTGCCGACCTGAAGATCCTTGAATCTGGTATCGAACAGGGCGAGGTCTATCGTTGCCTTGCGATCGAGGAAACTGGCCTTCAGCCCGACTTCGTAGTTGGTCGACTCTTCTCCGGCAAACTGAAAGGTCTCCGCTGTAGCGCGCGAATTGCTGGTGAAGCCGCCGCCCTTGGATCCTTTGGCGAAGGTTGCATAGAGCATGACATCGGTAACCGGACGGACCTGCACGGTGATCGAGGGGTCCAGATTGCTCTCGCGTCTTTTCGCGGATAGCGATCCGGGGGCATAGAGCGGGATGCCCGAAAGAGCGATGGCTTCGTAGTCCGCGCTCTTTCTGGCGCGGGTGTAGCGGAGGCTGCCCTGAAGTTTGACCATCTCCCCCAGATTGAGCACCGCCTGGCCGAACAGCGAAATGTTGCTGGATTTCTGATCGAAGAGCTGGATGGCGGACCCCGTGATGCCGATATCATAGTCGGCACCGAAATAGGTCTTGTACCGGGCGGTATCGACATAGGCGCCGGCAATATATTCGAGCGTGTTTCCGGTGGGGGAGGTGAGGCGGATTTCCTGCGATATCTGGCGAAAGCGTTCGCCCTGGCTGGAATAATAAAGTTCGGGAACGTCGGCGCCGGCGCCGCCGAACTGATCGGCCTTGAAGCGCGAAAAGCCGGTAATTGCTGTCAGCGTGTGATCGCCCAGCATGGCATTGGCAGAGAAAGCGCCATTCCAGGCCTCGGTGTGCGACTGCTGCGGTTTTCCGGGCGGCGTTTCCGCATTTTTTTCGGCCTTTTCGAAGTCGTCGCTGCCCGGAAAGATCGAGATGACCGGATTTCCCTTCACCCGAAAATCGTCATATTCGAGCTTGAGATTCATGTCGACGCCTTCGACCGGGAGGAACTTGAGCGATCCGCGGATCATGAAGTTCTTGTTATGCGGCTGATCGGCGTCGGCGAACCGGTTGTAGACATAGCCGTCCTCGTCGGTCACCTTGACCGCGAGGCGCGCGCGCAGCGTGTCGCTCAATGGTCCGGACACATAGCCTGACAGGTCGATCCCTGGCCGACTGAATTCGGTGGCGATGTCGGCGCGCCCCTGAAACGTGGCGGTCGGCTGACCAGTAACAATGCTGATGGCCCCCGCCGAGGTGTTTTTCCCCAGCAAGGCGCCTTGCGGCCCGCGCAGCACCTCGATGCGCTCGATATCGAAGAAAGGCGCCATGAATTGCCGGTTGCGGCCTGCATAGATGCCATCGACATACAGGCTGACCGCTTGTTCGAAAGCGAAGTTCTGCGCGCCCGATCCGATGCCGCGGATGAAGACCTGGTTCGCGACCGGAGTCGGCTGAATGTTGAGATTGGGAATGTAGCGCGCCATCTCCTCGAGCCGCTGCGCGCCGCTCTGCTTGATCTGATCCGCTCCGATCACGGTCATGGATATCGGCACATCCTGCACCCGTTGCGATCGGAGCTGCGCTGTGACGACTATTTCCTTCGGCTGGGGCGACGCCGCATCGTCGGTCGTCGGCGTCGGCTGGGCAGCAGACGCTTCGCCACCGGAAACTCCCACTTCCTGCGCTGCCGCCTGCAGCGGTAACATCATCCCGAAACAAGCTGCAGAGCTGTAGAGAGCAATTCCATATCGTCCCATTTTCCCACTCCCTTGATTAACCGGATCGCCGTCCGGTATCGGCTGATCTTTTCATTAGAATTCTAAGTATCTGTTTCGGTCATCAGTTCGCTTTTGGATTTGCAACTCGCGGAGCCGCGGCCCGATGATGTCAATCGGGCCCGAGGATCATGTCGGCGGCACGCTCGGCTATCATGATCGTCGCTGCGTTGGTGTTCCCCGACACCAGGCGAGGCATGATCGAGGCGTCGACCACGCGCAGACCGTCGATTCCGTGTACGCGCATTCGGGGATCCACTACGGCATCATCGCCGTGGCCCATTCGGCATGTACCCACCGGATGGTAGACGGTGGTTCCCATATGCCGGGCATATTCCAGCAGTTCATCGTCGGAGGGTTCGCCGTTGCCGAGATCCAGCGCGAAGTCGATGTAACGGGACAGCAACGGTTCCGCCGCTATCCGACGGCCGATTTTGAGGCCTGCTATCGTGACGTCCTGATCGATCTTGTGATCGAGATAATTGGGAAAGATCACCGGTGCTTTTCGCGGGTCGCCGCTTTGGATGCGAATCCAGCCGCGGCTTTCGGGCCGCAACTGCGTACTCGCCATCGTCAGGCCCGGCTTGGTCTCGAACTCGACCTTGCCATGCGCCGCAAGCTTTTCGGCATCGACGCTGGCCGGAAGCACGTGGAATTGCACGTCGGGCACAGCCAGGTCGGGGCGCGATTTCGCGAATATTCCTATTTGAGCCGACGACAAGGTTAAAAAACCTGTCCGGGTGAAGATGAATTTCCCGACTTCCCTGAGCAGCCTCCCGCCGCGCCCCACCTCATTGAACGAAACGACATCGGGTTTCAGCCGATACCGGATCGATGTCATATAATGGTCCTGCAGATTCTCCCCCACGGCCGGCAGGTCTGCGACGACCTTCACGCCATTGCCCCTGAGCAGTCCTGCCGGACCAATGCCCGACAATTGCAATAATTGCGGCGAGTTTATCGCGCCGCTCGCCAATACCACCTCGCGGCGAGCGCGGGCGGTCCGGGGCACGCCGTGATGAAGGAAGGAGACGCCCGCGGCGCGCCGGCCTTCAAACTCTATCCTGGTCGCATGAGCGTCGGTCAGTACGGTCAGATTGGCCCGACGCATGGCGGTGTGAAGATAGGCCGCGGCGGATGAACAGCGCAGCCCGTTTTTCACGGTCAACTGATAGTAGGTTGCGCCTTCCTGGCTTGCGCCGTTGATGTCCGGGCTGCGCGGGATGCCGATAGCTTCGCAGGCGTCGATTACGGCGTCTGAAATGACGTGCCGCTCGGTCGGATCGGAGATGTTCAGCGGTCCACCGACGCCATGATATGCATCTTCGCCGCGTTCCTGATGCTCGGAACGACGGAAATAGGGCGCGACATCATCCCACCCCCAGCCTTCGCAGCCAAGCTGCCGCCACAGATCGAAATCCGCCTGCTGGCCGCGCACATAGAGCATCCCATTGATCGCGGACGACCCGCCCAGCACCTTGCCGCGCGGCCAGCTATGGCGCCGTCCGCCAGTGCCGGGATCCTGCTCGGTTTGAAAGGACCAGTCGACACGGGGGTCGTGAATTGTCTTGCCGAAACCGATCGGTATTTTGATGAGAAGATTTGGCAGGAGCTGCCGCAGATTATGCAGCGGCCGATCACCCCCGCCAGCTTCGAGCAAGAGCACTTGGTGTCGGCCATTCTCGCTAAGCCTGCTGGCGAGGGCGCATCCTGCGCTGCCTGCGCCGATTATGACATAGTCCGCCTCATAATCGGCTTTCCCGACGACGGAGTTCACAGCCTGTTCCGTAACATAGGAGCCGTGCGTCCTGCCGTCTTTCGCGCGGGATGTCCGGCGACCCGGAGGGGAGGCGCGGTTGCCGGCGCTGCGGCGCCACCGGTGCATGAAGCCCGTCGGGCAAATTTTGCCTTGTCGCGCATCCCGTATCTCCCACGCCGGTCATGCCGAGGTTTCTTAGTATTCTAAGATAATACGCATTTCGAAATTTTAGTCAAGTTTCTTGCTCATATCGCGAGCAATCAAAAGACCGGCGTGTTCGGCGGCAGGTCGATGAGGGAGCGACCGAGCAGTTCGGTCGCGGCGTCGAAATCATAAACGACGTGGCTTGCCATCACATTGATGTCGCGCAGCGCCCGCTGGAGCGGGCTGCTCGTCATATGCGCGCTCGATCCGGCCCCTTCGACCAACAGCCGGACCGCATCGCGGCAGAGCTCCATCGCAAGCGCGACCTGCGCGCGCAGCGCGATGCGGTCTCCGCTTTCCACTAGTCCGTCACCCGCGGCCTCGGTGAGGGCAAGATTGCGGCGCCCGACCGCGCGCAGGATCATTTCAGCGGTTGCGGCCTTCGCGGCTGCCTCGCCGAGTCGCATGTGCGCCGAGGCTTTTTCATTCTGCTTGATCGTCGTGCCCAGCATAGTGCGGATGCCGATACGGTCCTTGAAATGATCGACCGCCGACCGTGCGACCCCGACCGCGGCGATCGCCGCCGTGATCGCGAGAAAGGGAGTCATCGGCATCCGGTAGATCGGGTTGTGCGCGTGGATTCTCGCGCCGGGGGCGTTGCCGTTGCGCATTTCACCCATGTCCATCACGCGATGCTCGGGCACGAACACGTCATGGCAGCGGATGTCGTTGCTGCCCGTGCCGATCATTCCGTCGACATGCCAGGTATCGAGTACCTCGACCTCGTCGGCAGGCAGGGCGAAAAAAAGCTGGCGCGGCGGATTTTCGCCGGGGATTGTGCCGGTGACCATCACCCAGTCGGCGTGCATCACGCCCGTTCCCCATTTCCAGCGCCCCGACAGGCGATAACCGCCAGGAGCCGGCTGCGCTTTGCCCGGCGGATTGGTGGCTCCCGGCGCGATGATATAGGGAAAGGCGCCGCCGAAGGTTTCATCCTGCAGTTTTTCGGGAAATTGGGAGAGCATCCAATTATGCTCGACGCAGAAGGCGGCGACCCATCCCGTCGAACCGCAACCTTCGGCGATCGGCAGCATCGCGTCGATGAAGCTGTCGATATCGAACTCCAGCCCACCATAGCGTTTGGGGACGAAGTGATAGAAGACGCCGGTCTTGCGGATCGCGTTCCAGACCGTGTCGACCGGACGGCGGAGCCGCTCGCATTCGAGCGCATGTGCGGCCACCAGCGGTTTTAGCGCAGTGGTCCGGCGCACCAGCTCCTCGGGCGTCAGAGCCTCCAGCTCCGCGCGCGAGAGCCAGTCACCCCCTTTCGGAATCCGGCGATCGGCGAGGGGTTCGGCGACGGTGTCCGTCTGGTGCGTTTGAGCGGCGATCTTCATGACATCCATCCTCCCGAGCCTGGAATCGACTGATGCGGCCAGAATAGGCCAGAGAGTATATATGTCAAGAAACTTAACTAAATTGCCAAAGCCTAATCGGCCGTTCTCCCCGGCTCCGGCTCTTTGAGAAGGTCCGACGGCACGCGCGGCGGATCGCCCCAGTCCATCCGCATCGCATCGCGTAGGCCGTGATAGGCAGGCAGGCCGATCCGCTCGACGAGTTGCAGTTCCAGATAGTGGAGCGTCTTCGAGGCGGCGTGGCGGGTGTCGTTCGCCTGTTCGGCGAGACGGACGATGCGCGCGCGCTTGTCATCGGGATCGGGCACGAGCTCGACGATGCCGCGCGCCTCGAGCTCGCTCAGCATCAGACTGATGGCTTGACGCGTGACACCGAGGTTGCGGGCGATGCGCGTCGCGCGATGCTCCCCTGCCGAGATGTTGGCGATCAGCATCGACTGGGCCCTGCTGACGTTGGGAATTCCGGCTTCCTTGAGCGCCGTCTGCAGTGCCTCGTCAAACCAGTAGACGGCGCTGAGCAGGTTCATCATCAGATAGGGGCTGTGCATCGAACACCTTCGAAATGCGCTTCGAGGCTTACGCCATAAACCGCATCGCGTTGGCGGTGCAACAAGCGGGCGGGTTCGGATGTGAACCGCAGGCCAGCCGAGCCCATCCGCAGGTGGCGGACCGGCGATGTCGGTGAAGGGAGGAGGGAAGGGCGCGCGCGCTATCTTTTCATGTCACGCGCCGCGCGGTCTACTGGATTGACATCGGTGCTCTTCGCGAGGTCGCGCGCGAAGGCGGAGAAGCCGGCGGTCAGGATGATCGCCGCCAGCGGCAATGCGATGCCGGTCACCAGCGCGATCGAATAGCGCAGCGCGCCGTCATGGCCGAACAGATGATCGGTCAGCAGTGCCATCAGCATCGGGCCGAAACCGAGCCCCGTCAGGTTGACGATGAAGAAATAAAGGGCGGTGACGCGGGCTCGATACTCGTTCGGCGTGATGAGTTGCAGCGCCACCGTGCCGACTCCATGCATGGTCAGCATCGGAAAGGCGATCGCGAGCAGGGCAAAGGCGAGGGGAGCCTCCGGCATCAGCATGGCGGCGAGAAGTGGCGGCCCGCCGAGCAGGATCGATAGCCGCATCACGCGCAGATGCGCGTCCGCCACACCCTGGCCGAACATCCGGTCGGCAAGCGACCCACCTGCCACGAGTCCCGCCGCGCCGCCGGTCGCCATGATGATCCCGAACCAAAATCCTGCGGTCGAAACATCCATGCCATATGTGCGGGCAAAAAAGGTCGGTATCCAGGCGATGACCCCGTACATCACCAGCCCGATCAGGGCCATGCCCGCGAAAAGCGCACCCAGCGCGACGCGTTGCGCCGAGAGATGGGCGAGAAAGCCCGGCGTGGCGGTATCCCCGTGCCGCGCGACGGCCTTGGCGATGCCCTGCCGCACGGGCTCACGCACGGTGAGCAGCAGCAGGCAGACGAGCAGGCCTGGCGCCGCGACCCAGAGGAAGATCGTGCGCCACGCCTCGACCGGCCCGATCAACGGCAGATCGACCACCGGCGCCGCGAGAACCGCCTGCACGACGAATGAACCGAGGATCATCGCGATTCCCGAGCCGAGCGGAACGCCGATCGAATAAACCGCCATCGCGCGCGCGAGCCGGTCGCGTGGAAAGACGTCGCTGAGCATCGAATAGGCGGCCGGCGACAGCGCCGCCTCGCCGACCCCGACCCCCATGCGCGCAAGGAAGAGCGTCGCATAGCTCCCCGCAAAGCCGCATCCCGCCGTCATCACGCACCACAGCGCGACCCCGATGAGAACGAGGTTTCGCCGATTCCAGCGGTCCGCGATCCACGCGATGGGGAGACCGAGCAATGTGTAGAAGAGCGCGAAGGCGAGGCCGATGAGCAGGCTGACCTCGGTATCCGAAATATCCAGTGCGGCGCGGATAGGCGCAACCAGAAGACTGAGGATCATGCGGTCGACGAACGACAGCGTATAGGCGATCAGCAGGACGCCGACGACGTACCAGCCATAGGCCGGGCGGGGCCATCCGGTCGTGGCGCCGCTCAGCTCAAGGCTCGATTCACCGCGCTTTCCGCCCTTTTCAATCCCCGTTTCCATCGATCCCGTTCTCCCGAACACCGCTCGCTCTTGCGCGGCAAGCCAGCCTGATATATAGGAACATTTACTTAGAAAACTAAGTAAATTTATGACCGAGTCAAGCGGGATCGGGACGCAAAAGAACAACGGGCTGGGAGAAGAGAAATGGCGAAAATGGGAAGCAAGCGGTCTGCCCTGTTCATGGCGGGAGCGGCGATAGCCATATCCCCCGCCGCCGCAGCGGCGCAGGAAGCGGCCCCGGATACGAGCGGTGACATCATCGTGACCGCCCAGCGGCAGGAACAGCGGCTGCAGGACGTGCCGGTATCCGTCACCGCCTTCGGCGCCGAACAGCTTCGCGACAACAGCATCGAAACGGTGCAGGATATCGCGCTCCGCACCCCCGGTCTCGCGGTCAGCGCTGTCGATCCCGTCAACACGAACTTTGCGATGCGCGGCATCGGCAGCCCTCCGGGGATCAGCCAGAATGCCGGTGGCGATCCGTCGGTGGTCGTATTCATCGACGGCGTCTATGCCGGTCGCGGCGGCACTCCCGATCTCGACGCGCTCGACCTCGAACGCGTCGAAGTCCTGCGTGGGCCGCAGGGAACGTTGTTCGGCAAGAATGCGATCGGCGGCCTCGTCCAGTTCATCAGCCGCAAGCCGACCGACCAGGAAAGCTTCTACCTCGAGGGCACCTATGGCAATTACAATCGCTTCGGCGTGATCGCACGCGGCAATATGGCGCTGACCGACAAGGTGTTTCTGTCGGCAGGCCTGTCGCACAAGCAGCGTGATGGTTTTGAATATAACGAGACGACGGGCCATGACGTCAATGACCTCAATCTGACGACAGGCCGCGTGGCCCTGCGTTTCGTACCGACCGACACGCTCGACATCATCCTGCGCGCCGACGTGTCGCATCAGGACCAGAAGGGTAATCCGCGCCACAATAATTGCGACACCAGCTTTGACGGCGGCATTCACTGCGTCGGCATCAATCCCGATCCGCGCGTCGTGAACGCCTATATCGATGGCGAGGTGAAGCGGACGATCCAGACCTATTCGGCCGAGGCCAATCTGGAACTGCCATTCGGCACGCTGACCTCGCTCACCGCACTCCGCAAGGTTAAATTCAACTTCGTCACGCCCTTCTTCAGCAATCCGATCAATCCGCCGGCGCAGATCGAATCGACGAGCTTCGGCGAAGAGAACAACAGCCAGTTCAGCCAAGAATTGCGGCTGAGCTTCGATGCCTTCGACGGAAGGCTGAAGGGGCAGACCGGCGTCTATTATCTCGAGGAAAACAACGACCGTATCGAAGGGCAGATTCAGGATTTCCCGACCCCGGCGGGCTCGGGTACCGGTATCTATCCCCAGTCGGTCAATGCTCGCAGCATCGCCGTCTTTGGCCAGGTCGATTATGAAATCGTCCCCTCGCTGATCGCGACGGTCGGCGCGCGGATGACATGGGAGCGCAAGAGCGGCCGCTTTGCGGGCTACAAAGCCGACGACGGTCCGGGCCTGCCGCCGCCGCTGGGGTCGCTCGATGGCTATGATGTTACCGGCAAGAAGAGCTGGAAGGCCTTCACCCCGCGCTTCGCACTCAACTGGAAGGCTACCGACGACGTGCTGCTCTATGCCTCGGTCGCGCGCGGTTACAAGAGCGGCGGCTTTCAGGGGCTTTCGGGCACCGCGGCGGGCGCATCGACCCCCTATGATCCCGAATTCGCTTGGAGCTATGAAGTCGGCGCGAAGACCGACTGGTTCGACCGCCGCCTGCGGTTGAACGTCGCGGCATTCCGGACCGACTATTCCGATCTTCAGATTTCGCAGCTCATCCCGCTGTGCTGCGTCGTCGTCAGCAACGCCGCGAAGGCACGGATCAAGGGGATCGAAGTCGAGGCGGTCGTCCGGCCTTTCGACGGTTTCCAGCTCGACGGCAGCTATGCCTGGCTCGACGCGAAATTCACCGAATATACGATCCCGGGTCAGAACTATACCGGCAACCAGCTCCCGCGCTCGCCGAAGAACAAGTTCAACATCGGGGGGCAGTATGAAGTCCCGGTCGGCGATCTGTCGGCAAAGCTCAGGGTCGATTACAGCTGGGTCGATGATGCCTTTTTCGAGGCGTCGAACATCCCGCAACAGCTCTGGCCGAGCCACGAGAATCTCGATGCGCGCTTCTCGCTGTCGGGGCCGGACGATCGCTGGGAACTGTCTGTCTGGGGCAAGAATCTGACCAACGAACTGACACCGACCTATGTCACCTATTTCGGTGCCTTCCGTCAGATACTGACGCCTTACGCGCCGCCGCGCACCTATGGCGCGACGATCGCGTTCAAAATCTGATCAGCGGCGCGGCGGCGAGCTGTTTCGCCGCCGCGCCGATCTGTCCCCATTTTCGAGAGGATGTTCGATGGAAGAGCCCCGTTTCCAATATCTCTGCTCGTACCGCGCGAGCTTTACCGAACCGCAGCAGATGGTCGGCAAGGCGCATTTCGGGCGTCGGATGATCGCCGCGCTGACCGGCGGCGAGGTCGAGGGCGAGCGGCTCCATGGCCGCGTGATGCCCAGCGGCGGCGATTGGGCGACGATCGACGACAATGATACGCTGCGCCTCGACGCGCGGATCACGATGGAAACGCACGACGGCGCGCTGATCTACGTTTCCTATCGTGGTGTGCTGCGCCCGCTGTCCGCGGCGCACAAACATGCGCGCAAGGGCGGGCCGCAAACGCCCGAGGAAAAGGCGGAGGTCTATTTCCGGACGACGCCGATGTTCGAAACGGGCGACGAACGCTATGCGTGGCTGAACGACATCGTGGCGGTTGGGCTCGGGGCCAGCGTCGGTGGCGCGGTGCGCTATGACGTGTTCGAGTTGCTCTAGGCTGCGGTCGACTAGGCTTTCGACGGCGGCATGATGGACCCGCTGAGCGCGTCGAGTATTTCGACTTGTGGCGGAGTGGCAAGAAGCGGTCCCAATTTGGCGCCGATCGTTGCGAAATAGGGCATGACGCGGTGCGCATCGAGCGCGGCTTGATCGCTATATATCTCGAACAGCTTGAAGTTGTCGGGATCCGAACGTGACCGACACACCTCATAGAAGAGGCATCCGGGCTCATGTTCGGTCACCAGTGCGGCCGCCTCCGCCATGACCGCGAGCAGCGCGTCGCTTTCGCCAGACTTGGCCTTCAATTCGGCGATAATTCCTATCATGTTGTCTTCCCCATACAGGCGTTTCCGAAACGCGCCCCATCAGCCCGGCGAGCCTGAGCGCCCTCTCCATCTCCAGGTCGGCCGTCTCTTTGACCGTCGCCAAGCCTCCATTCAAAAGCCGGATTGATAATAGTTAGAATTCTAACTATATAGGGTAAAATCGAAGGTCAAGCCCGATTCAGGAACGGGCTGCGCGACCTGGAAATCCGGGCGAAACTGCGGACATCGCCTCGTGCTGAGGGTTTCGAACTGGATCGACGATATATTCGGACAGCAATCAGGAGAGCGCCATGAGTATCGAAGCCAACAGGAAATTCACCTTCAAAGGCGTCAATCACATCGCTCTCGTCTGTCGCGACATGGCGGAAACCGTCCATTTCTATCGTGATATTCTGGGTATGCCGCTGATCAAGGCCTTCGACCTGCCCCGTAACATGGGGCAGCATTTCTTCTTTGATTGCGGCAATGGAGATGCCATCGCATTCTTCTGGTTCAGTGGCGCGCCAGAGCGTCAGCCGGGCATCAACGTGCCGCTCGACATGCCGACGCGGGGACCGTTCGTCACCGCGCATGGATCGATGAATCATCTGGCTTTGAACGTCGATCCCGATCATTTCGAGGAATGCCATCGCCGGCTGATCGCGGCCGGCATCGATGTGACGCCGATCCTGAACCATGATCATTCGGAAACCCAGGTTACGGACGACATGACCGACGATGTTTATGTCCGGTCAATCTATTTCCGCGATCCGGACGGCATATTGCTGGAGATTGCGACCTGGACCCGCCAGCCCGACGGCGGCCCGGACGATATATTGACGGAGCCTTTTACCGCCGACACGGTGCTCGCCGGCTAGGATTGCGGCGCATCCCCGGCAACTGGTCCGGGGAGCTTTCTATTCGCTACCGGTAAAGACCGGCAGCGAATGGAGACCCCGCATCACCAGCCCGGGAATCCATTCGAGCCGATGATCGGCCGAAACGCTGAGATCGGGAAAGCGCCGTGCCAATTCCTGCACGATGGTCCGCGAAGCCACGCGCGCGATGCCTGCGCCCGGGCAAATATGGGGGCCGCGACCGAAGGAAAGATGCTGGGCGAGCCCGGCGCGGGGACATTCGAAAAGCGAGCCGGTCCTGAAGATCGACGGGTCGCGGTTCGCAGCCCCGAGAGCGATGAAGATCAG
>Ga0182745_1001070_pt1 | contig 27126 bp, 28 predicted proteins | sample eDN3rd30CKraftBY_FD_128523 | JGI IMG/M metagenome (GOLD analysis project Ga0182745, IMG submission 128523) | Enriched backyard soil microbial communities from Emeryville, California, USA - eDNA 3rd pass 30_C Kraft BY (version 2) (version 2) | ecosystem: Environmental > Terrestrial > Soil >... | reverse complement strand
TACGATCGCTAATGTGGATTAGCTGAACTGGATCAACTCCAAAGTATCTCACTAAAAACTGCCGCATGTTTTGTCGCTCTTTTTCTGTAATCATTTTTCCACTCCTATTTGTTTTTTTGATATATAACAATATATTGTAAAAAGTTCTGATATATAACAGATGAAAGCCCATTTTTTTGCTAAAAATAAAACATGCAACTTGAAACTTTTTCCATATAATTTCGTAGATGAAAGTAAAGGGGAGGAGTTAGGGATGAAAAAACTGATTTTATCAATACCGGTGTTCTTGATTTTAGTGGGAATCCTGTTTATTTACTCTGAATATAAAACACGAAATTTTGTAGATGCTTTCATTACAAGCTCCGATAATTTAGAAGAAGTGGTGCAAGGCATTACGATTTGGGGAGAAAATGAAGAACATGGGCAAAGCACTCTAGCTATTTTAAAGCCTGGGGATGCGCATTATGAAGAAGTGCTTGCTGCTTTAAGTGGATGGGAAGTGAAAAGAGCGATAATTAAAGATAAATCGGCACAAACCATATATCAATTGGATCTAGCGAACGATGCGAAACCAATGGATCCATTAAACATTCAAATTGCTACAAATGGTACGCTGTATCTTCATGGCTACGAATACAAGCTTGTAAAGGGCAACTCGATCGAAGAGATTATAGCAATCGCGAAATAAGAGAATGGCGCTGTTGATTTTGAGGTCAATCAACAGCGCTTGAATAAGCTTCTATGAGAATGGAATTGTTCGGTCGATAAATTTTTTAGTAATCGGCATGAAATAATTTAGGATTAACCCGCCAAAACAAACAGTTAAGATCGTCCCAACACCAATCGGTCCCTCAAAAATGAAGGCCATGATTAAGAACAGCAGGTAAATGAACGTTCTTGATAAAAAGATATTGGTTCTCGTTAACTCTCGTAGGATTAATGTCAAACGGTCAACTGGAATTGGTGCAAAATTCGTTTGTAGGTAGAGTGCAGTTCCGAGTCCGATAACGATTAAACCAATTCCAAAGAGAATCGCTTTACTGTACCAGAGTTCAGGTGTTACCAAATTCTGCAGTAAAAACAGCCATAGATCAATGCCCATTCCTGTTATGAAAGCTGTAAGCAATCCTAAAATTTCCGGCTTTTGTCTTTTTAAAAGGGCGTTGCAGCAAATCATCAGAAAAGCGATGATAATCTCCCAACTTCCCACTGTAAGCCCCACCTTGAAGGAAAGTCCTACTAAAACCGCATCAAATGGTGAGATTCCAAATTCCGATTGAATAGTAAAACAGATGCCAAGGGTCAAGATTAAAATGCCGCATACATAGATAAAGTATTTCACTTATTTACGCTCGGGGTTTAGCGAAAATTCTTTCATCATCAGTACATGGGGGATTCCATCTTCCATAAAGATGTCAGATGCAGTATGGTAACCCAGTTTTGCGTAAAATCCTTCTGCATGTGTTTGCCCGTGTAATTTCACTTTAGTGGCGCCACGTTCTTCCGCAATGCCTTCTAACGTTTTGATAATGATTTTGCCTAGGCCAAATTTGCGGTATGGTTGGAGGATACAAATTCTTTCCAATTTTCCGGCACCTTCAACAAATCGTATTCTTCCCGTTCCGACTGGCTGGTCATTGTAATGGATTAAAATGTGTTCGCAAAGTCCATCCAAATTATCAAATTGATCAAATTCATCCTCTAGCGGAACGCCTTGCTCCTTCACGAAAACTTCTTTCCTAATAGTAAATGCTGCTTCTAATTCTTCATTACTCGTTATTCGTTTTACATTCATTTTGATCAGTCCTTTTTATGTTGCATTTGCAACAAAGTTGAATTAAATTAAATATAAACTAATTTTTGTTGTATTTGCAACATAAAAAATAGAAGGTGTGAACGAATGAAAGAAATATTACGTGAAATTGGCATGATCGCTAGGGCACTAGATTCGATTAGTAATATAGAATTTAAAGAATTTGACCTGACAAAAGGGCAGTATTTATATCTTGTGAGAGTCTGTGAAAATCCAGGAATCATTCAAGAGAAGCTGGCCGAGATGATAAAAGTAGATCGAACGACAGCTGCTCGAGCCATCAAAAAACTAGAGATGAGTGGATTTATCGAAAAGCAGGATGATGAAAAAAACAAAAAAATAAAGCGGCTTTATCCCACAGAAAAAGGGGAAACGGTCTATCCATTTATAAAAAGAGAACACGATTATTCCGATCAAGTGGCATTAGAAGGATTTTCAGAAAGTGAAGTCGAAACCATCTTCAATCTTCTGCAAAGAGTGCGAAAGAATGTAGAAAAAGATTGGGAATACGTAAAAAAAGGAAACAAGCGAGATTACTGATTTAGGGGGCTAATTTAGATGATAATCGAAATGAAAAAATGCAGTCTAGAGGATTTACAAACGCTGCAAGAGATAGGAATGGAGACATTTAACGAAACATTTAAAGACCAAAATTCACCTGAAACGATGAAAGCCTACTTGGAAAAAGCATTTAGCCTAAAACAACTAGAGCAAGAAGTGTCCAATCAAGCTTCCCAATTTTTCTTTGTTTATATGAACGATAGAATCGCAGGCTATTTAAAAGTCAACGTAAATGATGCCCAATCTGAAGCGATGGGGGACCAGTCGCTTGAAATCGAGCGAATTTATATTAAGAGCAGTTTCCAAAAACATGGGCTTGGAAAATTTCTGATAAATGAAGTGATTAAAATGGCGGTCGAACTGAACAAAAGGGAAGTTTGGCTAGGTGTGTGGGAGAAAAATGACAACGCGATTGCTTTTTATAAAAGAATGGGCTTTATTCAAACGGGCATCCACACATTCGTGATGGGCGATGAAGAGCAAGTTGATTATACGATGACAAAAACACTTTAAAGGGGAAAGGTGGGCTCTCTATGTATATTCCAAACTATTTTAAAATTACGGATGCGAACATAGTCTATGAAATTATGAAAGAACATAGTTTTGCGACGCTTATTTCAACGCATGATGGAGAACCGGTTGCCACGCACTTGCCGTTGATTTTAAACGAGGAGAAAACCTATTTATATGGCCACTTTGCCCGTCCAAACCCACAATGGAAGAATATCGAAAATCAAACTGTATTAGCGATTTTCCACGGCCCTCATTGTTATATCTCGCCGTCCTGGTATGAAACGAATCAAGCCGTACCTACGTGGAATTACGTGAGCGTTCATGTAAATGGAGAAGTGGAGCTTTTGGAGGATGAAAATGAGTTAATCGAATCCTTAGAGGAAATGGTTTTGAAATATGAGTCTCCAAACAGCTCTTATAGATTGGAAGATGTAGATCCTAAATTTCTTGCTGGCATGAACAAGGGAATTCAAGGCTTCAAAATAAAAATCACTCACATCGAGGGCAAAGCCAAGCTGAGCCAAAACCACCCTCAAGAGAGACAAGAGCTAGTCATTGATCAACTCGAAGGAATTTCAAGAACTGATGAACAACAGATTGCTGCGTTGATGAAGGGGAATTTGAAGAAGTGATTTTATTGTATTAGTTTGAGAAGGGGAACTTCTCATCAACATGATTGAAGCATAAAGATGGCGTTTGGTGTTTTTATCACCTGCCCATCTTTTTTTATTTTTTAAACTCAAGAGCTGGAATTGTTAGCATATTATGGTTGACGGCAAATCTGTATTAAGCATATAATACACCTAAGAAGAACTTTTACTATTTTAACCAATTTTTTTGGATATGCTGTATTAAGTGCTTGATACAGCAGGTGAATTATACGAATACAAAAAGGAAAATGATTACAGGCTGCTATTTTTTAAAAAGTATAAAGCCTCGTTATGCGTATTGTGTATTAAGTTGTTAATACACCGAAATGTTATTTTCAGGGAGGTGAGTAAATTGGATATGAAATTTAATAATCGGGATCCGGTTTATGTACAGGTGATCCGGTATTTTAAAGAGCAAATTGCTAAAGGATTTTTTGAGCCAGGTCAGGAGATTCCTTCAAGAAGGGAATTGGCAAGTCAGTTGAAGATCAATCCGAATACCGCCCAGCGAGCATATAAGGAAATGGAGGAACAAAAGTTGATATTTACTAAAGGTAATATGCCAAGCTGCATTACGAGAGATGAAGAGATCCTCAAAGGTGTACGTGAGGAGTTGATTATCGAAACGGTGGACATATTTCTAAGTTCGATTAAATCCATTAATATGCCATTATCTGAAGTATTGGAAATAGTGAAGAAAAAGCATGATGCCGAAAGCAAAGGAACGGAGGAGCCCAAATGATTGAAGTAAAAAATGTTAAGAAAAAATACGGCAAAAAACAGGTTTTATCTGGTCTTAGCTTTACTGCAGACAAGGGCGAAATTACTTGTTTAATAGGTATAAATGGCGTTGGAAAAACGACAATCATGAAAGCGATTATGGCGCTCATTCCGATTAATAGCGGCGAGATTTTAATAGATGGAGAGAAAATACGGAAAGAAAGTTTTGAAAAAGTAACCTTTATTCCTGATTCGCTTGCGATGTTGCCGAAAATGAGAATTCGTGATGCTATTGAGTTTATGGCCGATTTTTATAAAAACTGGAATCCCAAAAGGGCAGAAGAGCTAATGCAATTTTTCAAGCTAGATACGACTGATAGAATAGCCGATTTATCCAAGGGAAATATGGCTAAAGTCAATTTGCTATTGGGCTTAGCCTTGGATGTCGATTACTTATTGATGGATGAACCATTCTCAGGTATTGATATTTTCTCGCGCGAACAAATTGCTGAAGTGTTTACGAGCCATTTGATCGAAGACCGTGGCGTAATTATCACTACCCATGAAATAAATGATATTGAACACTTAATCGATAAAGCAGTTCTTATAGATAACGGTGCAGTTATAAAAGAATTTCGAGTGGAGGAAGTACGCGAGCAGGAAGGGAAATCAGTCATTGATATTATGCGGGAGGTGTATCTTGGATGAAAAGCTTTTTAAAACTTGTTAATTTCGAGTTAAACAGATTTTTCAAATTGTACTTCATACTAATGGGATTGACAATCGTTTCTCAAATCGTAGGGGCGTTTATCGTAGCAATCGTATACATGAATGATGCAGAACGAATAATTTATGAACGACAAATATCAAGCAGTCAATATATTGAGGAATATGGAGTGTTCTCTTTTTTCAATTATTTTAATTCTGGATGGTTTTTGATGCCAATCATTTTCTGCATCGCACTGCTGATCCTTTATGTGTTTTTTATTTGGTACAGGGATTGGTTGGGGAAAAATACGTTCATCTACAGGCTATTAATGTTGCCAGCTAATAGAGTTAATATTTATTTTGCTAAATTGACTACGATAATGATGCTGGTATTTGGGCTAGTTGGTCTGCAGTTATTAATGCTGCCAGTTGAAGTAAAGATTATTAAGAGTCTTGTATCCGAAGATTTCCAAACCTCTTTTTCGTTTAATGAAATTCACCATTTACCTATATTGTCTTGGTTATATCCGGTTAGATTTACTGAGTTTGTGATGATGTATGGAATAGGGCTAATCCTTGTAGCGGTTATATTCACGGCCATATTATTTGAGCGAAGCTACCGTTTAAAAGGTATTTTTTTCGCAATCGTATATGGAATTCTTTCGTTCTGTGTATTTATGGTGCCGCTATTATTAAATAGCTTCTATACAAATTATTTTTATCCGAATGAACTCTTGGTCCTGCAATTAGTAGCAACCATCATTGTTTTAGGTAGTGCTATTTGGATAGCGAATCATTTGCTAAAACACAAAATCAGGGTTTAAAGGGGGATGTGAAATGGGGAAATATTGGAAAATCATATTGTTTAGTGCAGTAATTATATCGTCAGTCGGTGGTTATTATATCCAACAAACAATGGCTGCTTCTACTAACGATGTATCTTTTACCATTGAAACAACTAGTGGAAATAAGGAAGAAGTAAATAATCTTGTATTTGGGGCAATTTATCAAAGCAGCGATATATTTCGGGAGATTTACTTTTCAAAGGATGGTACAACTGGCTGGGTGATGAATTCGCTTATAGAAGACTTCCTAAATTCGAAAGGTCCCTATGTACTTCGACAAATTACAAAAGAACACCGTAATTTTATGCGTGGAAAAGAATTACACCCAAATCAGTACTTTGAAGATGAATCACGTTTAATCTACACAACTGTTCTGAATGATAGTAAAGAAATGAGAAAAGGAGAGTCAGTAGTTTTCCAAATCGATATTCTCGATAAAAATCAAAATGACAGTGCCTCTTTTAAAATCAATACCCCCAATCAGACAAGTTCCGCATGGCTTAATGTGGAAGATGTCTATGTGAAGAATGGGAAAATAAAGCTTTTAACAACACATTTTTTCGAAAATGGGGCGGAAGAGTTGCACATTTATACCATTGATGAAAACAAAAGGGAGTTTGAAACTGACTCCATAATCTCAAAATCGGGGTCTAAAGGAAGAAGCATAAATGATATCCGTCTATTCAATGATTTCAGCACCTTTCAAAATGAAAAATATTACTTATATGCAGATCATGATATACCGCAATATGGAAATGTAGAAAATGAAATTAATATAGGCAATATCTATCTTTATAACAACAGCTCAAATGAAGCCGAAGAGTGGGAAATTCCTGCTGATTTGAAACCGAATAGCGAGTTGATGATTCTACATGGGGAAGCTATATTCATCCCTGTTTTCTCGGCAAACGGTATTGAGTTGCATCGCTATAATATCGAAAAGAAAAAGTGGGAAGAACCTTTAAGTTTTAATTATCAAAGCAAATTTAATGAGGAAGAACTTCCATTTTTAAAGCTATCAGATGAGAGACTCTATTTAGTGAATCCTGTTTCTGATGGGAATGCACTCTTTATCGGAGATTTACGTACAGGCGAATTATTATACGAAGGTAAAATCACACGAGAAAACAGTGATCATCTAGAAACAGATTATTCTCTTATTATCCAACAATTATATAGCACCAATTAAAAAACATGCTTTGTTCTATAGTTAACTCTGTCCGTCCTACTACTCGGATAGGGTTAACTATTTTTTTATTATACTAGAGCGAAACTCCTCACAAGAAAGATCACTCCCTCCACCCCTCATCCCTTGACACACTCCCACATTTCAATAAATGATAAGGGTAACAATAATAAGGGTGAGTTATATGAACAATTCCATAAATATTTTAGTAATTGAAGATGATGCGGATATAAATCGCCTGCTGTGCAGTATTGTGAACCAAAGCGGGTATTGTGCGAAGGCGGCTTACTCGGGGACGGAGGCGAGCATTTATTTGGAAAATCAGCAGTGGGATATGGTGCTGCTCGATTTGATGCTTCCTGGGCTGTCTGGTGAGGAAATCCTCTCAAATATTCGAAAAAACAGCAATACCCCAATCATTATTATCTCGGCAAAGCTTGAAACCCAAACGAAGATTGAGGCACTTAGAGCAGGGGCGGATGACTATATTACGAAACCTTTTGATATAGAAGAGGTATCGGCGAGAATCGATTCTTGCCTTCGCCGCTATCAACCGGTAATCAACGCAACTCAAAACACGCGAATCCAACACAAAAATCTCGTCATGGATACTGAAGCGAAAAGCGTTTCTATCAATACAAATGAAATTAAGTTAACTGCACTAGAATATGAAATTCTCTACTTGCTCATCTCCTCCCCAAAAAAGGTATTCACCAAAGCCAACTTGTTCGAAAGTGTTTGGCATGAGGCGTTTCATGGGGATGATAATACGGTCAATGTCCATATGAGCAATATCCGAACGAAGCTCGCGAAGGCTAGTCCTGAGGAAGAATATATTGAAACGATTTGGGGGATGGGGTACCGACTGAAAACTTAAGGTTTTCTTAAGAATTCACTTAAGCCTTTCTTATGGTTTTCTCCTTATAGTAAAAGAGTAGCTAAAACAAACAATCTTTTGGACAGTTTTTACGAGGGAGGAAAACGCGATGAATGAATATATTCTTAAAACAAACCAGTTATCAAAGAAATATCAAGATAAAATGGCGCTAAATAAAGTGGACCTTTCCATAAAAAAAGGCTCAATCTATGGATTTATCGGACAAAATGGAGCTGGAAAGTCAACATTGATTCGCCTTATTACAGGTCTTGCCTTTCCAACAGACGGCTCGTTTGAGTTATTTGGAGAGACCAACGAACGCGAGATAAATGAAGCAAGAAAACGCATTGGAACAATTATTGAGGGGCCAGCCCTATATCCGAATATGACGGCTGTCCAGAATCTTGAAGCACACAGGCTCTTAAAAGGAATACCTGGAAAAGAATGTGTGGGAAAAACGCTTGCTCTTGTAGGCTTACAAAATACAGGGAAAAAGAAAGCGAAGAATTTCTCTTTAGGTATGAAGCAGCGTTTAGGACTTGCCATCGCACTGCTTGGGGACCCGGAATTTTTGATTTTGGATGAGCCCATCAATGGCTTAGATCCTATGGGTGTAGTTGAAATTCGCGAATTATTGAAGAAGCTGAACCAGGAATACGGCATTACGATTTTAATCTCAAGTCACATTTTAAGTGAACTGCATCTTCTAGCTACGCATTATGGGATTATTCATCATGGTGAACTCCTAGAGCAGTTGACGGCACAAGAACTAAACGAAAAAGGGCAGCACTACCTCCACATCAAAGTAGATAATTCGGACAAGTGCGCAAGTGTCATCGAAAGCAAGCTTGCAACGAATAATTTTGAAGTCATGCCAGATGGCGTCATCAAGCTCTATGAATTTGTCGATGTACCGGGTGAAGTTTCGCAGGCATTGACAAAAGAAGGCTTGGTAATCGAGCAATTTATGCCGATGGGTGAAGATCTCGAAACCTACTTTACGAAACGCATCGGAGGTGTACAGCATGGGTAATCTATTAAAAAGCGAATGGTATAAACTAACGCATGACAGATCCTTTTGGGTATTAATATTCATCTTAATAGGCTTTGCATTTGCTTATCCGCTCATGCTGCAAAGTGCTGTAGGGGTTAGTGGGAATGATTTTTACCGCGGCTATGTCTTATCCATTAATACGGATATCGTAAGGCTGTTCCCTGCAATTTTAGCTGGATTCTTTATTTCAAGTGAATATTCAATGGGGACGATGAAAAGTATTGCTTCGTCTGGAAATAGTAGAATCAGATTGTATTTTGCTAAGCTGATGGTATTTTCAATTGGATGTGCCATCATCATGTTAATATTACCCATTTTCATGCAAGGTGCGAGTGTGATTTTTCATGGTGGTAGTACGATGCCAGACTGGTCCTTTTACTTAAAAACAATTGGTTTAATCGCACTGTACGCCATCGCCTTTGCATCTATCATGGCCTTTTTTGCAACAATTTTAACTGACAGTGGAAAAGCGATTGCATTCCTGATTTTGTTCATTGCATTGGCCAATTCTTTATTAGAATATATCGGTGCGAAAATATCGTTTTTGGAGCCAATCATTTCACATTCAATCTTTATGACACAGCCATCGATCTTAATGATTGACCAAATCGTTCAATGGAGTGGGGAAGATGTGCTTACCTATATCGGGGTTCCAATCATAACATTCATCATATTTGGAATTTTGGGCAGTCTCCTTTATCGAAAAAAAGAAATTAAGTAAAAAAGTTAGGTGGGTGATGTAGATGCTATTTGTAGGAATCGGTGTGATTGTTATTATAGTCTATCTGCTCACTCGCCTTTATTTATTGAAGCGAGAAATGAAGCGGGCAACTAGACAGCTGCATGAACTCAATCATCGTCGAACAGGCAAAAAGCTGGACCTTCGCTTTTATGATCGACAATTGGAAAAGCTAGCCCTAGAAATCAACATTCAAGCGGATATAACCAAGAAAGCTACGGCCGATAAGCGAAGAACCGAACATGAACTGAAACAGGCAATCTCGCATATCTCCCATGATATTCGCACCCCGATGACCTCGATTTTAGGCTATATTCAATTTTTGGAAGCAGATGAAATTACGACAGAGCTCCGAAAAGAATATACCCACATCATTAAAAATGGGGCCCTGCGGCTAAAAGCATTGCTCGAGGATTTTTTCGAGCTTTCGATTATCGAGCAAGCTGATTACCCGATGAGGCTTGAGCTGATTAAATTAAATGATGTGGTACTCGAGGTACTTCTCGGGTTTTACGAGGAATTTAATAAACGAGATATAACCCCGAAAATCGAAATGCCGAATGAGGAAATCGTTATTAAAACAGATCTCTCGGCTGTTAAAAGAGTCATTGAGAACCTGGTAGTCAATGCCATTAAACACTCACATGGGAATGTCATCATACGACTCGAAAAAACGCAGACTTCTGTTCAACTAACCATCAGCAACTCAGTGGAAAAGTTAAGCCAACAGGATGTAAATCATCTATTTGACCGGTTTTATAAAGCAGACCAAACGCGAATGGGCCAAGGAACAGGTCTAGGCCTCCCAATTGCCAAAAGTCTAATGGAGAAAATGAATGGCCACATTTCCGCGGAGCTAGAACAAGGTGAACTAGCGATTGTTTGTAAGTGGAAACTATAAAGCAGAGTAGCTCGAAAAAAGCTGCTCTTTTTTCATAGAATAATTGATTTATTTCAACTCAAAATTTATAATGAATCTGTATTTTACTTTAAGGAGGATTATTAAAAAATGACCCATTCAATGAGACTACGTTTCCTAGCTTTGAACCAGTAACTGAATATGGTCAAAGGCTCTGTTTGTCTAACGGAGTAAACGGGATTAGTCTGTCCTTTTTTAATCATCTTCACATAGCATATCAAGGGGAGAAAGGTAGATTACGCTGTCTTTCTTTTTTGTGTTTTAATTTCATGTTAAAAAGAGGGTATATTCCTTTTACTTAAAATCATAGACGAGCAGTCTGTGGTTTTTTTATTTAGGTTTGATTAGAGATTACGAGAAAAAATAGGGGGGAACTAGAGATGTGGGTGTTATTCTTTTGATGCGGGCTTGATTTAGAAGCTCGTATCGATTCTAGATGTTAGCTATCGATACGAAATAATCAAATTTCGGAGGTAGCGAAAATGGAACAAATTTGTTTTGAATTAGAAAATATAGAACTAATTTATTTAGATAAAGAGATATTAAAAATGGACCGTTTGGCTGTGCATCAATTCGATCGTATTGGGATTGTCGGCAAAAACGGTGCGGGAAAAAGCTCATTATTGAAGCTTTTGGCAGGAAAGCTTCAGCCGTCGAGAGGTAAAGTGAATCGCCATGCAGACTTTGGCTATTTTGAGCAAGTGGAAGCGCCAAATGCAATCGAAGCGGATCCTAAATTGCTGGGAAAATTACAAGTTTCAAAGCACCATGACGGGCTAAGTGGCGGTGAGCAAACGAGACTAAAGCTTGCTCAATTGTTTTCCCATTATCATGAGTGCTTATTAATAGATGAGCCCACGACGCACTTAGACCAGGAGGGCATTTCTTATCTTCTGGATGAATTGCGTTATTATTACGGGGCCCTCGTGCTCATTAGTCATGACCGTGCTGTCCTAGATGAACTCGTCACTACAATTTGGGAAATTCAGGATGGCAAGGTCAATGTGTATACTGGAAACTACAGTGAATATATTGCGCAAAAAAAGCTGGAACGAGAGCAGCAAGCACAAGCACATGAACAATACATGAAAGAAAAGAATCGCCTAGAAAAAGCGGCGGAAGAAAAAAAGAAAACAGCAGAGAAAATTGCGAAGGCTTCATCTATGAACAAAAAGGAATCGAAAGCCAAAGCGAATCGCATGTTTGAAACAAAATCCAAAGGAACAGGCCAAAAAGCTTTGCAGCGTGCAGCAAAAGCGATTGAGCATCGCATAGAAAAACTCGATGCAGTTGATGCGATTCAAGAGGAAAGACCGATTATTTTCCACCAATCTAGCACACTAGAACTGCATAACAAGTTTCCGATTATGGCAGACAGGCTAACGATTCAGGTGGAGGAAAAAGTATTGTTGGACGACGTAAGCTTTCAAATTCCTCTCGGTCAAAAGATTGCTTTGACGGGGAATAATGGCAGTGGGAAAAGTACTTTATTTCAGTATATTGTAGAGAGAGGACCCGGGCTGACCATCTCTCCTAAAGCCAAAATCGGATTCTTCCAGCAGATGAGCTATCAATTTACTAGTGAGGAAACCGTTCTGCAATTTCTAAAAAATCGTTCCGCATATGATGAAGGATTTTTGCGAAGTGTGTTGCATTCCATGAGATTCGTGGGAACAGACTTGCAAAAAAAGGTGGCATCATTAAGTGGAGGAGAAGCCATTCGTCTTCAACTGTGTCAGTTGTTTTTAGGGGAGTATAATATTTTGTTATTAGATGAGCCAACGAATTTCCTGGACATTCAAGCTATCCAAGCATTAGAAAACTTTATCAAGTCATACAAAGGAACAATCCTGTTTATCTCACATGACCAGCAATTCATAGCAAATGTCGCTGATGGCCAATTTTATATTTCAGGCAAAAAATTAATTCAAAAGTAAATAAAATTATTTATATTATGCCAGCATGTTCTTTCATAAAGCGTGCTGGCATTTATATTATTTAATTATTTAAATGCGAGCTGGGACTTGACATTGCGGTGGAATAAGTTGGAAACTTCTGAAGTATTTATAAAAGAAAAGAAAAAATATGTTGAGTATAGAGGGGTTTGTTTACTCTTTCTCGCTAGAACCCTTGCATAAACCCACTCCTCTAACCAAGAAAAAATCCAAGAGCTGTCTGTTGAAGAAATTCCTTATAAAATCATTATCCGTAGCAATGACAATGAAGAGATAAATTAAATAAAAATCCTCCAAAAAGAGGAATTTTCCTAAAGGATTTGCTGATTTTTTGTTGAATGTATTTTAATAATGAGCAAATTAGAGGAGGAGCGAAATGAATATTCGATTAGCTGAAGCAAAAGACGTCGACCAGCTCATCAAAATGCGTTGGGATTTTACAATTGAACATGACAAGAGTAAAAAGGCGGCGTCTTTTACGTATTTTCAGAAGGATTGCCAGTCGTTTTTTGAGAAAGCCCTAACAAGTGGCCAATGGTTTGTTTGGGTTGTCGAGGAAGAGGGGAAAATCGTTTCCCATATATGTATCGAGTTAATACAAAAAGTTCCTCGCCCCGGCAGAGTCACGCACCCATTTGCCTATATGACTAATGTATACACAGTGCCGGAGTATCGCAATATGGGCATTGGAAGTAAGTTGCTCAGCTTCATCAATAATTGGATAGAAGAAAACAACTACGAATTTGTCATCGTATGGCCAAGTGACGAGGCCGTGAACTATTATCAAAAAAATGGATATGTTCATTGTCAGGAACCGATGGAGTATTTTCCAAGCTAAAGGATAAGGGGAAAGCAAATGGGGGTCATGAAAAGGGGACATAAAATTGCCATCATCACAGATATCCATGGGAATCATGCAGCATTGAAAGCCGTGTTGAAGGATATCGATCAAGATGGGGAAATCCAGCATATCTATTGCCTTGGGGATTTAATCGGGATTGGTCATGAAACAAATGAGGTGCTCGAGTTGTTGTTCTCCCGGAAAGACATCTCTTTTGTGAAGGGGAATCATGATGAGGATATCCTGAAAATTCTCGGGGGGCATGAACCAAGTGGCATTGTGGAAAAAAGTAAACATCACAAATGGATTGCCTCAAGATTAGATAGAAAATTTATCGCGCAATTATCAAGCATTCCGAAAGAACAATTCAAAAGCATAAACGGGAAAAACTTCTTGTTTGTGCATTACCATATAAATGAAAGCGGTAACTTTCTGCAAGTGAATTATCTTCCGTCAGCCCTTGAACTGGATAAAATCTACGAAAATAGAAAAGTAGATGCAGTTTGCTTCGGCCACCACCATACAGTCCATCACTTTAAGTCGAAAGAAAGACTGTACCTAAACCCTGGCTCCTTGGGCTGCACTCATACGCCATTTGCACCCTATGCCATATTGGAGATAGGGGATGCTGGTCAAATCAATGTGTCCTTAATCGAAGTTCCCTACGATAATCGCGACTTTCTACTCGCCTATGAAAAGCTGAATGTCCCAGCAAAGGACTTTATCTTAAGAGTTTTTCACGGGGGTCAGCTTGGAAAGAAACCTTAAAATATGTAATCAAACCCGGGATTTATTCCGGGTCAGCTAAACTTCTTCTCATTAATAGGTGAATTACCTAATCCCAAATTCTTCAAGCTAACGTTGAACAAATCATCATAGAAAAGTGATATAAACTCCATACAACCGTAAAAATCACACTAGATTCAGAAGTCTAAAAAGGATCTTTTTACTCATCCTCTGCTATCAACTGATATGACACCAAGCTCCTTCAAAGACTATGGAGTGTCGTGTATAGCAATTCTATTATGGTTTTAGTTAAGCCTTGTTTTATGTCATTATTCGAAGGTTTCAACAAATAACATCCCGCTGTAAATTTCTGCATTTTATCATTTCCTTCATTCAACTTCATTTTTCTGAATAATCTTGACAATTGTTCTTCCTTATATGAAAATTAAACAAAATTTCCACTTAGGGGAGAGAGCAAAATGAAATGGCAAACACCAATCCAATTGCGGCAGCTGTTATGCGAGATTGTTTCATGGGAAAGTGAGACCTTTTCATTGGGAGAAAGTCAGTTTCCTCATTTACTAAAAGAACGATTATCTGACCTTACCTATTTCCAACAGAATCCAGCACAAATACAAACAGTTCAAGTGGATGAAAAGCGTTCATTTGTATCTGCATTTTATAAAAAAGAACACCAAACAAAAACGGTTGTTCTAATTAGTCACTTCGATACGGTACCTACGGAGGAATACGGCTCTTTGCAGCCACTGGCAACCCAACCAGAAGCGTTAACGGCAGCCTTTCATGAACAGCCGCATTTATTATCTACAGTTGCTCAAAAGGATTTAATGTCAGGCGACTATCTATTTGGTCGGGGTGTTATGGATATGAAGATGGGCTTAGTTTTGCATATCCATTTACTCGAAAAGGCAATGCAGAACGATTGGGATTTGAATTTGCTCTTAATTACTGTGCCAGATGAAGAAGTCAATTCAGCTGGGATGCGGGCTGCTGTTGAGCATATCGCAAAACTAAAGGAGGAGTTCCAATTAGACATTCAGCTGTTTTTAAATAGCGAACCCTCTTTTTCGCAAGACCCTAGCGATATCGAGGAATATATCTATACAGGGACGATTGGGAAAATTATGCCGTCAGCACTTTTCTATGGCAAAGAAACCCATGTCGGAGAGCCGTTGAAGGGCATAACAGCTTCCTTTTTAAATTCCTATTTAACCGCAGAAATGGAATGGAACGATCTATTTTTGGAGCAAGTGTATGAGGAGGTCACACCACTGCCGGTTTCGTTGGAGCAAAAGGATTTAAAAACGCATTATTCCACGCAAACACCTTATCGTTCCTACGCACTCTACAACGTTTTTTTAATGAAGCGCAGTGCAGAAGAGATTTTTTTAATCTTTAAGCAGGTGGCAGAGCAGGCGATGGTTAAATGCCAACAGCGGTATGTGGAAATTTGCAAAAGGCAAGGGGTCACACCAATCGGAGACATTAAGGTGTTAACCTATCAAGAGCTTTACGACTACAGTGTGGCCAAACTGTCTTTGCAATCGGTAGAAGTAATCATCGATGAAATTATGAAAAATGATGATTTGGATGATCGGGAAAAAAGCATTGCAATTGCCGACCAGTTGATGATTCGCAATCAGGAATTAGCACCTGCTACAGTCCTTTTATTTGCACCGCCATATTATCCTCCAGCGAGCTCGAAGGATAACGAAATGGTACAGAAACTGGTGGATTCAGTATTAGTGCAAGCAAAAGAAATGGAAATCCCATTAAGCAGCAAAAATTATTTTAATGGAATTAGTGATTTAAGCTATTGCCAAAACTTAGCGATCGATGGTTGGCAAGCCTACGAAGAAAATACACCCGTTTGGAAAAGGTCATACGAAATTCCATTTGTAGCGATGAATGAAATCTCAGCACCGGTCATAAATATTGGGCCATTTGGAAAGGACGCACATCAAATTTCAGAGCGCCTCCATGTGAAGAGTGGATTTGAAGAAATGCCGGTTCTATTGAGTAGTGTAATTGAACAATTAATAGGCAAATGAAAAAACCCGGAATAAATTCCGGGTCTAATTACACTTACACATATCCACGATTCAGTTAGATAATTCCTAAGAGAAACGATCTTTCGCACTCATCGGGTTAACCCTCCCAATTCATCGGATTAGAAGTGAAATCTTATATAGTATGGCGGATTCCCATTTTTTCATACGTACATATAAAAATAAAAAACCCGGAATAAATTCCGGGTCTAATTACACTTACATCGATCCACGATTTAGTTAGATTATTCCTTAGAAACGCTCAATCGCACTCATCGGGTTAACCCTCCCAATTCATTGGATTAGAAGTGAAATCTTATATAGTATAGGTCAAATCCCGTTTAGTATACGCATATTATAAAAATATTTTCGAGCCCCTATTAATAGCGCTGTTTACCGAACTGTCCATATGGATTATTATGGGTTTTAAGAGGGGGTTGAATTGAAAACTATACTATACGCATTAATGATTTCTGTTGTAATCCATTTACTTTATATAGCTGGTACTTTGGGCGTTGGATATCTAAAAACAAGAAGTTTTAAGCCTGATCTAGAGACAGAATGGGGAAGTGTAAACACGCTTCAAAATGAAGTGGCCTTCGGGGCAGTAGGAGCACCCGCGTTTTTTTCGTTTACGCTGATCGGGGTGGGGGTGCTTTGTGGAATATTCATGGTGGCTTATAGGAAAATTCGCGAACAATAAATAAAAACCCGGAATAAATTCCGGGTTTGATTGCACTACATTAGGGTATCCACGACACGTCTGCCTCGCTTTCGCATTTTACCTTAAGATTTGACCTAAGATTAGCTTTAGCTTATTCAGTTGTGTGCTACCTAAGAGAAACGATCATTCGCACTCATCGGTTTAACCCTCCCAATTCATTGGAATACTGCCACTTACACATGTCATCTTAAGATTGACCTAAGAGTTCTTGCACAAGCTTATTCAGTTAATGGTCTTTCCTCGAGCTAGAATGTTTCATTCACACTCATCGGGTTAACCCTCCCAATTCCTTGGATTAGAAGTGAAATCTCTAATAGTATGGAGCTTTTGTTGTTTTTCATACGTAAATTATTAAAAATATTTCAAAACAAAATGAGTCGTAATAAGCGTGAAGTTCAAACACTAAGGTAAATATTAATATTAGCTTGGGTTTACCTCATGTTCAATAGTAACCGCGCTTTCTGAATTCTTCTCTTTATTTACAGCAAGTAATACAATCATCATCAGGATACACAGTGCGCCAATCCATTGGAAAACGCCAAAGGGCACCTTTAACCAAAACACGGTTGTTATGACGGCGGCTAATGGCTCTAAACTCCCGAGCAGACTCGATTCTTTAGGAGCTAGACTCTGCAAGCTTTCGATATAAAACCAAAAGGCAATCATGGTACCAAAAATGATCACAAATACTAAGTAAATGTAAGCCTCAACGGTAAAGCCGCTTAAGTCTATTTGCCATGGCGGATGAATAAAACTTAACGCAATCCCGCCAATAATCATGGCCCATCCAACGATGACAAGCGAGTCAAATTGCTTTAATAGGGGAATCGCATATAAAGTGTAAAATGCCAAGGAAACGCCAGATAAAATACCCCAAACAATGGCAGGTGCGGGTACGGAAAATTGAGAAATGGAGCCATTTGTCAATAAAAGAAAGCACCCCATCAATGCCAGAGAAACCGTCCAAACATCGCCTCGTGTAAAATTACTTTGTTTCCGAAGAAGTAAGTAAACGATAATCATCGCAGGCGCTAGATATTGTAAGAGCGTTGCAACGGCAGCATTCCCATGTTTGATGGAAGCCATATAGGTGTACTGAACGGCAAGCATCCCGAATAACCCGAAAAGGATTAACTGGAATGCGACTTTTTTATTTTTCCAAACACCTAGAATTTGTGTACGATCTTTCAGGACAAATTGAATAGATAACAACAAAACACCCGCAATTAGTAAGCGTGTTGTAACCAGCCAATTCACATCAACCTGATAATGTTGAAAAAGTTTTTGTGCAACAGTGCCGCCAATTCCCCAAAAAGCAGCACCTGTAATGACCAAAGCCATCCCTTTCGATCGATTCATCTGTAAATTCTCCATCCTTTGAATATAAAAATAGTATTATAATATCTATAAGATAAGTGGAAAAACGTTTATATAATACATAAATCAAAGAATAAAATATAAGAATATTGAGGTGGTATTGTGCAAATAAAAGATTTTGTCGTGGATCAAAGTTTGAGAGAATTGACGGAGCATCGCACAGTGGTGCTGCCGGTTGCCTGTTACGTAACGACGATAAGCGAAAATATTAATGGCTACATACCGCTTCATTGGCATGAGGAATTTCAATTTGTGCTCGTGGTTAAAGGGACTGCTCAATTTCAAGTAAATGAAGAACCCATTTCGGTACGAGAAGGTGAGGGACTCTTTATAAATAGTGGCTGCTTGCATATGGTAACGGATCAGGAGGATTCAGGCTGCATCTATATTTGTTTAAATGTATCGCCAAACTTTGTTTTGTCCCATGAACTATATGCCACATATGTGTCACCCTATATCCAAGCAACAAACCTTCCGTATGTACATTTAGTGCCGGGAGAACCTTGGGCCGATTATGTTTTAGAATCGATTACAGAGATAAAGCAATTGATTCATCAAAGCCCATCGTTTTATGAAATTGACATCAGTATGAAGTTATCGAGCATTTGGAAAAATCTCATACAAAACGGCATTCAATTGGAGTTCAAGCAAGGGGAGCTGCAGAAGAATGAGCGGATGAAACAGATGCTTAATTGGATTCACCAACATTATGCTGAGAAAATTCTTTTAGAGGACATTGCACAAGCAGGCCAATTAAGCCGCTCGGAATGCTGCCGCTATTTTAAACGATTTTTAAACAAATCGCCCTTGAATTACGTGACCGACTATCGCATCCAAAAAAGCTTATTATTATTGCAGCAATCGGATTTCAACGTAACCGAAGTCGCCTATCAAGTCGGCTTCAACAGTACCAGCTATTTCATCGATAAGTTTCGAAAAACCATGAACATGACCCCGTTTGCCTATAAAAAAGATAGAGAGTGATTGGAAAAGCATTGATCCGATAGGGATTGATGCTTTTTTGAGGTGCGCGGAGGAGGCTATGGAACACATTTTCGATTCTATGGGACATTTCAGATTTATTGGACAGAATCCTGAGTTTATTGGACACATTCCGGAGTTTACCGGACATTCTCAGTTATCACACACCTTTTATAAGAAAAGAACCTGATTAAAAGGATATTTATGGTAAAATGAAGAATAATCTTTAAAAGGAGCGTCATTCAATGCAAATCTATCAAGCTACCATACAAGATTTAGATGGGACAGCGCATTTATTTAACTTATACCGAATGTTTTACAATCAAGAATCGAACCTAGAAAGTGCTAGAGCTTACATAAAAGAAAGAATAGAGAGCGCGGATTCAGTCATATTTATAGTAAATAATCATGAAAAGTTTGTTGGATTTACTCAGCTATACCCGACGTTTTCATCCATATCGATGAAAAGAGCCTGGATTTTAAATGATCTCTATGTCGATGCAACGGCGAGAAAACAAGGCGTGGGGGAAATGCTTCTAAACAAGGCAAAGGAATTCGCGATTGAAACGGGTGCGAAAAGCTTAAGTCTTAGCACCGCACCAGATAATCTCACGGCACAACGATTATATGAAAAACATGGCTACGAACAGGATTCAGAATTTTATCATTATGAATTGGATTTAAAGAAGTTTTATTAGAAGGGGGACTTTAAAATAGAAGTAATAACGGGTGTGCGATATTTACCTATCATTGATTTTAATTTGATGGGGATTGTATTCGAATTACTGTTGGTAACAGCTTGTATTTCAACAATCATTTATATAACAACAAAGAACCAATATATATCGTATCTCTCTGCGGCACCAATTTTCTATATCTTTTCGTGGATTGGTCAAGGGTTTTCTCATTTCATCCTTCTAGTGTTATCAATGACACTTCAAGCAGGGATTATTCTATTCATCAACCGTCGCCAAAGTAAAAAACAGGTCGTATTAAATGAACCAAAATAGAGATTTTATGATGGACGTTAATCTTAAGGATTGACGTTCTTTTTTGAATCCTAATGTTATATTTTCTAACACAAAATTCTTGATTTTAGTCAAATTACATAATATCACTTCTCTATTTTCACAGATTCTCTAATGAACTTTGTGAGGAAATATTACATACTATCAATATCTTGCTTTTTGATACGGGTTTTAATAGAAAGTAAATAAGTTGATAGGAGTGATCTTGGTGACAATCGAAAGAAATACACAGGTTTCCATTAATCTTACTGAAGAATCGCAAGTGAGTAAAAAGAAGTTTAAGATGCCTCATATTTATGTCATTTTGTCTTTGTTTATAATCTTTGCAGCGGTGGCGACGTATGTCATTCCGTCTGGTGTGTATGAACGAGTTGCAGGTCCAGAAGGGCGAACAACCATTGATCCCAATTCTTATCAACGGGTCGAACAGACACCAGTTGGCCTAACAGAATTTATGACTGCGATTCCGCGAGGACTAGTAGCTGCTGGAGAGGTAATCTTCTTCACCTTTGTGATTGGCGGTATTTTCGCCGTCATTCGAAAAACAGGACTTATTGAAATCGGGGTAGATCGCTTAACAAGAAAATTCTCGAGCAAAAATATCGTGCTTATTCCGGTGTTAATGGTGGTATTTGCTGTCATCTGCAGTGTCATTGGTACGCAGGAGTTAAGTTTAGTCTATGTGCCTGTTATTTTGCCGTTGATGATTGCTTTAGGATATGACTCCGTAGTAGCAGTAGCTGTTGCGTTAATTGCTACGACAGCTGGATTTATGACAGGGTTTTTAAATCCCATCAATACAGGCTTAGGCCAAAAAATTTCAGGACTCCCGGTGTTTTCGGGGATAGAATTGCGAATTGCTGCATTTGCTCTTTTTGTTTTAGTAGGGATAATTTATATCATTCGATATGCTCAAAAAGTGAAAAGAAATCCGGAGGCGAGCCTTGTCTATCAAGAAGATGCTGCCAAAAGACTTGCATATTTAAATCAATCCACAGGAGAGAAACGCCAGGCGACAAAACGTCAAAAAGTAGCATTTGGTTTCTTAATTTTCTTTTTCGGCATATTGATTTACGGGGTTTTAGCTGAAGGTTGGTTTATGCTAGAAATGGCGGGCCTGTTTATCTTTATGGGAATCGTCGTTGGGTCGATTTCGGGCTTAAAGCTGACGGATATTTGTGAAGGATTTAATGAAGGTTTCCGAGATGTGCTAGTTGGAGCCATTATTATGGGGATTGCACGAGCAGTTGCCGTAGTGATGGAAGATGGTCAGGTGATGGATACGATTGTGAATAGCTTGGGAACAATTGTTGGTGAATTTCCAGCTATGTTAAGCGCAATTGGTATGTTCGTTGTACAAATGCTGTTTAGTTTCCTAGTTCCATCAGGTAGTGGACAAGCTTTAGTCACGATGCCGATTTTGGCACCGCTCTCTGATTTAATCGGTGTAACCAGACAAACGGCCGTATTAGCCTTCCAATTTGGGGATGGACTTGGCAATATTTTATTCCCAACATCAGGGTACTTCATGGCAGCCCTTGCGCTAGCAGGTGTGTCATGGCAGAAATGGGTACGATTTTACTTGCCGTTGTTTCTCATATGGTTTGCGATGGCTGGCATCTTCTTAATCGTTGCACAGGCCATTCAATGGAACGGATAGTATATTAAAAGAATAGTAAGCATAATTCTACATTATGCCAGCATGAGGAGGAGCTAATCCAGAACAGGATTTAAGCTTCTTTTTGCTGTTTTCTGAACCAGAGATAAAAACAAGCCCCCAGCTCGAAAATGGGGGACTTGCATAGTTTGCTAGCTTTATTTCACATAATCCATATTCTCAACAATCGTTGAGATGCCTAATCCACCTGCAATGCAAAGTGTCACTAAGCCGTAACGTTTATTAGTACGCTTCAATTCATGAATCAACTTCGTCATTAAAATAGCGCCTGTTGCACCAATCGGGTGGCCTAGTGCGATGGCACCGCCGTTAGGGTTTACTTTTTCAGGATTCAAACCGAGCTCCTGAATACAAGCAAGACTTTGGGCAGCAAAGGCTTCATTCAACTCGATAATATCTAAATCCTCAACCGTTAAATTCACTTGAGCTAGGGCTTTTTGAGTTGCTAATACGGGACCCAAGCCCATTAAAATTGGGTCGCATCCGGAAGCGGCCTGTGCAATGACGCGAACTGCCGGAGTAAGGCCAAGTTCTAGTGCTTTTTCTTCACTCATTACTAACGCAGCTGCGGCACCATCATTTCGACCGCTCGCATTTCCTGCCGTTACCGTGCCGCCTTCTTTAAAGACTGGTCTCAGCTTCGACAACGCTTCCATCCCAGAAAGGCGGGGATGTTCGTCCTGCTCGAAAATCGTCTCGGATTTTCGAGCCTTCACCTTATAGGGAATGATTTGCTCTTTAAAATAACCTTTTTCGATGGCATTTGCGCATCTTTCTTGAGAGGCAAGTGCAAATTCATCCTGAGCTTCTCTTGAAATTGAATATTTCTCAGCCAAGTTTTCTGCCGTCCAGCCCATCGTGATCTCCCCATACTGATCATATGGCTGGGAACCAGCCTGGCTCGCAACGTTCGGGTCTTTGAATTGAACATTGCCAGCACCGACGCCAAAGCGCATCCCGTTCACATAGTAGGGGGCTGTGCTCATCGACTCCGTGCCGCCAGCAATAATGATGTCTCCATATCCAGCCTGAATTTGCTGCACGGCATTATTGATGGCCTGCAATCCAGAACCGCATTGGCGATGGACCGTATAAGAGGGGATATGGTGTGGGAAATCCGCACGCAATGACGCAACGCGCGCAACATTTGATAAGTCAGCGCTTTGTTTAGCTTGCCCTAAAATTATCTCATCAACTGATTCTTTACTGATTCCTGTGCGCTCAATCAAAGCTTCTAAAACATTCGTCGCAAGATAGTCTGCCTGCTCATTGATGAGCGTACCACCCAATTTTCCAATTGCCAGTCGAACCGCATCCACAATTACAACATTCTTCATTTGTCTTCCTCCTCCTTTACAGCTGTACGATAAAATCAGCTTCTGTTTTGCTCTCTACCTCTTCTAAAGTAGTGCCATTCATTAATTCTATTAAATGAAGTTTTCCTTCTATTACTTTAAAGACTGCTAGTTCCGTTACGATTAAATCGACCTGACGTGTTGACGTAATCGGGTAGGTGCATTCTTTTAACACTTTGCTTGAATCGTCCTTTGATGTATGGCTCATGGTCACGATGACTTTTCGCGCACCTACCAATAAATCCATCGCACCGCCGACACCGATAATGTTTTTGCCGGGTACTGACCAATTGGCAATCAAGCCAGTTTCATCAACTTGAAGAGCACCTAAAATTGCAATATCCACATGTGAGCCGCGAATCATCGCAAAGGACTCGGCACTATTAAAGAAGGAAGCACCAAGACTTTGTCCGACGGGTAATTTACCGGCGTTCACCAGGTTAGGGTCAATATCAGCTTCTTCCACATCTGTGACACCTAATAGTCCATTTTCTGTATGGAAGGCGATGCCTGGATCGTTAACGTACTGCGCAACTAAGGTTGGAATGCCGATGCCAAGATTCACAACGCAGGGGGCTTGAATTTCTTGTGCCACACGGGCTGCAATCGACTGTTGAATCTGTTCTTTTGATAATGCTGTACTCATCGGCTAATCACTCCTTCACGAGTTAGAACTTGCTTTGCTTCAATGATGGCATCGACAAAAAGGTGAGGCGTTACGATTGCTTCTGGGTCAAGTTCACCAGGCTCGACGATTTCATCCACTTCCGCCACGACGTAATCTGCCGCTGTCGCCATTAAAGGATTAAAGTTGCGGGCCGTTTTGTAATACACTAAATTGCCAAGAGTATCCGCTTTATGTGCTCGGATGAGTGCAACTTGTCCACGAATCGGCTTTTCTAAAACATACATTTCGCCATCGATTTCGCGCTGTTCTTTTCCTTTAGCCAAGGCTGTACCAACAGCCGTTTTCGTATAAAAACCGCCAATGCCAGCGCCGCCTGCTCGCAACGCTTCGGATAGAGTGCCTTGTGGGAGTAATGTTAACTGAAGTTCACCTTTTTGATAGAAATTGCCAACATCGCGGTTACTTGTAAAATAAGAACCGATTGCATGAGTGATTTTATGTTGATTAAGCAATAAACCAAGCCCTTTGCCAGCTTCGCCTAAATTGTTCGATACAATGGTTAAATCGTTCACTTCTTTTGCGGTTAACCCTTCAACCAGCGTTAACGGTGCTCCGATTAGTCCAAAGCCGCCAACGAGGATTGTATCCCCATTTTGAATAGGGAGCAGCGCTTCTTCCACAGTCTCTTTAATCTTTGACAAATCAAATCCCACCTTAATGTTTTCTTTATTTTCAGTAAATTCATTGCAATTCTAGTTAGAATGTTGTACGCTATGTGTACATATATACACAATGTGTACAATTTCATCTTACGTGGGGGTTTAAATGATGTCAAATGTAAATTCTGAAAATTTCAAACAAAGTAAAGACTATGTCCAATCCATTGATCGTATGTTTCAAATCTTAACCACCTTCACAGCGGAAAACCCAACCCGTTCTACTAGTGAAATTGCACAAATGACCGGTTTAAGTCGACCAACAGTCAGAAGGATTCTTTTAACTTTAGAATATTTGGGATATGTAAAATCAGACCATACAACATTTTCACTTACCATGAAAGTAATTGAACTCAGTTCCGTTTACCTGACTTCCCAAGCGTCGGCTTGGCAAATGGCCCAGCCGTTTATGGAATCCTTTGTCCATGAAACAGGGGAATCGAGCTCTATTTCGATTCTCGAGGACGATAAGATTTTATATGTTGCGCGGGTATCAGAAAAAAGAATAATGTCGGTGAAGTTAGAGGTGGGTTCCACTTTGCCAGCAGTCTCCACGTCGATGGGGCAGGTGTTGCTTGCTCATTTACCAGATGAGGAATTGAAGGAACGCATCGACCGAATTCAGCTTCAAAAGTTTACGGAAAACTCAATTGTCGATAAAGAAGAATTATATAAAGTTTTAATGGAGATTCGAAAGAAGGGGTATGGTGGTGTTGACCAGCAGCTTGAGGATGGCGTTCGTTCCATCGCTGTCCCAATTCGTAAACCAGATGGGAAAGTAGTGGCTGCTATAAACTGCTCCGTGCATGCAGGACGTATTTCCAAAGAGCACTTGCTGGATGAGTTTTTACCGAAGCTGCAGGAGCTGGCTAGTTCGATCGAAAGCATTGTGAGTATTCGATAACTAACGGCTGGAACAGCTGTGAAATAGGATTTCATTGAAAGAATAGAATAAATTTTCAGAAAAGTATTGTCTCCGAGTGAGAGTCTTGTTATCCTTAAATTATGTTAATCGTATTGCGTACTAAAGTACGAAATGCGTACATTGGGGAGGGGTTAAATGGAAACGCATTCAAACGAAGGGGTGGCGGCAACGACAGTAGAGGTATTACCGAACTTATTAACACCGCCAGAAACATTATCACAAAGACTAAAACAAGTTGGACCGGGGATTGTAGTTGCAGCGACTGGGGTAGGAACTGCTGATTTAATCACATCCATTGTAATCGGTACACAATTTGGGATGACTTTTATATGGGCAATTTTAGTTGGCTCCATTCTGAAATACTTCTTAAATGAAGGGGTAGGCAGATGGCATTTAGCTTCACAGCGTACAATGGTACAGGGCTGGCAACAGCTCGGGAAATGGGCAACGGGCTATTTTGGCGCGTATTCAATCATTTGGGGATTTGTTTACGGTGCAACTGCTGCTTCCACATGTGGGATGGCCATGTATGCGGTTTTCCCAAGCGTACCATTATGGGCTTGGGCAGCCATTCATGCAATTGCAGGATTCTTGCTAGTGTGGTTTGGGAAGTACCAAATATTTGAAAAAATTATGACGGTGTTAATCGGCATGATGTTCATTACCATTATTGGGACGGCTTTCTTATTCTTACCAAGTATCGGAGAATTCATGGGAGGCTTCGTTCCGCGAGTGCCAGACGGTTCCTTTATGCTAATGATGGGCTTAATAGGTGGTGTAGGCGGTACAATCACAATGGCTTCCTACGGTTATTGGTTAGCTGAAAAGAAATGGACAGGTCCAAAATGGGTTTCCACGATGCGCCTAGATTCCAAAGTAGCTTATACGTTAACAGCAATCTTTACAATCGCAGGTTTAATCATCGGTGCACAATTCTTATTCGGTACAGACGTGAATTTACGAGGGGATCAGGGATTAATTGATTTGGCAGGATTACTAGGTCAAGAGTTTGGCCAGCCAATGAAATGGGTTTTCCTAGCTGCCTTTTGGTCTGCAGCCTTTTCTTCCTTACTTGGAGTTTGGCAGGGGGTTCCGTATTTATTTGCAGACTTTGTTCAAACAATGCGCCAAAAGAAAGATACACCGCGTAAGCAAGTTCATGAAACAGACAAAGCATACCGTTTCTTCTTATTTTGGTTAACATTCCCGCCGATGATTCTCTATTTCTTTGGGAAACCAGTAGAACTTGTTATTATTTACGGCGCACTTGGCTCACTGTTTATGCCATTCTTAGCTATTTCACTTTTAGTATTATTAAACTCTAAAAAGATTGATAAACCATTAAGAAATAAAATATTGCCGAATTTTGTTCTAATCGCATGTGTCGCAATGTTCGTGTATTTAGGTGGTTCAGAATTGTTTAATATTTTGTTCGGTAAATAAAAAGGGGAGCGGTTGGGACATAAGTAGAAACTTCATGAATGTTAGCGAAAATCTTTAATAAGAATCTGATACTTTAAAAATTGATTGGAGTGTAG
>Ga0182745_1001069_pt1 | contig 27128 bp, 21 predicted proteins | sample eDN3rd30CKraftBY_FD_128523 | JGI IMG/M metagenome (GOLD analysis project Ga0182745, IMG submission 128523) | Enriched backyard soil microbial communities from Emeryville, California, USA - eDNA 3rd pass 30_C Kraft BY (version 2) (version 2) | ecosystem: Environmental > Terrestrial > Soil >... | reverse complement strand
GGTCTCCGGCAGCACGCCGGCGAAGAGCGGGACGGGGCGGCCGGCGATGACCGCCGCCGCGAGCGGGATCTGCTGCACCTGGAACGCCTGGACGAGCTGCGGGTTCGCGAGCGCGTCGACCCGGGCGAGCGCGATCCGGCCGTCGTAGGACTCGACGATCGCGCCGAGGCCGGTCTCCGGAGTGCGGTCATCGATGAACTCGATGAGCACGGGCACGGTCTGCGAGAGCTCCATGACGCTCGCGAACGACAGGTCGTCCGCCGCGAACACGCGTGCGCCGGCCGCGGGCGGCGGCGTCGCGGGGGCGTTCGCCCGCCGGACGAGGCCGGACAGGTCGACGGCGCCCTGGAGGTTCGCGCCGGGGATCGGGTCGCTCATGGCCGCTCCGCAGAAGAGACGATGCCGCCCGAGTAGCCGAGCACGACGATCGGGTCGTCGCTGTCGAGCGGCGGGACGTAGAAGAGCAGCTGGCCGGCGTAGACCGAGGTGTAGCCGCGTTCGCTGCGCTCGACACCGCTGAGCAGGTTGATCGCGCCCTGGGCGATGACCTTCGCGCCCGCCTCGGCGGGGGTCACGTCGACCGTCTGGCGCACCGTGCCGAAGACGAGCGCGCCGCCCTCGGTCGTCGCGAGCGCGACGGGGGGGTTCTCCCCCGCGACGGTCGAGAACGCCATGTTGTTCGGCGATTCCTGCGCCTGCTGATTCGCCTGCTGCGCCTGCTGCTTGACGAGGCCCCAGCCGAGCACGAATCGGTCGTCGGTGACGTCGAACGCCTCGTAGCTCTCGCTCGCCGTGTCGCTCACGAGGATGTCGACATACGCGCTCGCGACGTCGGCGATCGGATACGAGACGAGGGAGCTGTCCGGCGGCAGCACGGCGGTGCCGTCCTCGGTCGCGGGCACCTCCGGGATGTCGGCCTGGAGCGCGACGAGGTAGGTGATCTTGTAGTCCGAGCGCGGCTCCGCCTGGGTCAGCACCATGGCGACCGGCGGCAGCACGGCCGGGGCCGTCTCGACCGTCGGCTCGGCACCGGGGGTCGGCGTCGGCGTCGAGGTCGGCGCGGGCTGCCCGCCCTCGAGCGCCTGCGGCTGCGCGATGACGACGAAGAGCCGACGCGGCCAGGCCGTCGAGTTCGCCGGCACCTGCTGCGGGAGGCTCAGGACGATCTCGCCGTCGGTCGGGATCACGGGGGTCGACGCGATCTGCGCCCCGTCGCGGCTGCGCAGGAGGTAGTCGGCCGTCTTGAGCTCGAGTGCCGGGCCGGCGACCCGCGTCGCCGCGAGCTCGGCGTCGTTCGTCGCGTCGGCCGCGGTGACGGTCGTGACCGCTCGGTCGACGATGCGCCGCACCTGGCGCTCGTCGAGCGCGGGGATCGGCAGGCCGGGCTCGCTCGTGCCGGGCGTCGGGGTGGGCGTCGGCGTCGTGGCCGCCTGAGCGCTCGAGACGGGCGAGAACGCGAGGGCGCCGACGGCGAGCGCCGCGATGATCGCGACGGTCCCGCTCGTGCCGGCGCGGGCGGCGACCTTCGGCGATCGGACGGACTTGATGGTCGGCACCTTGGGCACCTTCGGCATCCGGCGCTTGGGACCGCCCCCGCCGCGCATGCGATGGATGGCGGTGAGCAGCAGGACGAGCCCGATGACGCCGAGCACCGCGCCGGCGATGATGAACCACGCCGAGAACTCGCGCGACACGGGGGCCGGCGTGGGCCAGGCGATCTCGATCTGACGCGGGGCCGCGCTCGTGCCGTCCGAGGCGATGACGTACGTGAGATCGGACGGGAGGGTCTCCGTCATGCGCAGCGAGCCGGTGTCACGGTAGTCCTCCATCCACAGATCGGCGCCGTAGGGGTCGGGGACGGTCGTCTCGGTGCCCGCGTGGCGGATCGACTCGAGCGCGCAGAGCTCCGGCTGCAGCGGGTCGGGCGCGCAGGCCTCGCCGTTCTCGTCGAGGAAGGCGATCTCGTTGTACGACGCCTCGCCGATCCAGGCGAGGACGTCGGCCCGGCGGGCGTAGGCCGCGACGATCTCCCCGCTGCCGCTGATCGTCATCGTCTGACGGCCGTCGAGGGCATTGAGCGTCGTCCCGTCGATGATGGTGACCGGCGCGGAGCCGGTGGACTCGACCGAGTAGTCGTACTTCTGGACCGTCTCCGGGGCGACGCGGATGCCGATCCCGAGCGCGAGCAGGATCGCTGCTGCGACGAACGTGATGATGGCAAGGACAAGGCGCACTGGGTCGACACTCCTGTAAAACGACATCCCAGGGTATCGGGACCGACCCTGGGAGGACGAACCAGGCCTGCAGGCCCGGTCGAACTCCCACTAAACTCGGAGGCTTGCGGGCGATCCCCTGGGGAGGGCGACGGTGGCCGACGAGAGCAAGTTCGGCAACGAGATGCGCGGCTATCGTCGCGATGAGGTGGACCGCGCGTTCGCCGCACTCAAGGTCCGCGTCGACCGCGCCGCCGCGGAACGGGCGACCGCGCAGAAGGAGGTCCAGCGCCTCCTCGCGGTCAACGAGGACCTGCAGGCGGAGCTCGACGAGCTCGGCCGACCCACCTACGCGGGCCTGGGCTCGCGCCTCGAGTCGACGCTGCGGATCGCCGAGGAGCAGGCGACCCGGCTCATCGGCCAGGCCGACATCGACGCGCAGCGCACACGCGCGGCCGCCGCGACCGAGGCGGGCGCCGTTCGCGCCGAGGCCGAGGATGCGGCGGCCCGTCAGGTCGCCGAGGCGACGAGTCGCGCCGAGTCGCTCGTCACGACCGCCTCCGCGGAAGCCGAGGCGCTCCTCGCCCGTGCGCGCGAGGAGGCGAGGATCTCGCTCGACACGGCACGGCGCGAGACGGAGGTGCTCCGCGCCGCAGCCGCGACCGAGTCCGCCGAGCTGCGAGCGACGGCGCAGCGCGAGGCCGCCGCCGAGGTCGCGGCCGCCCAGCGCGAGGCCGCGGAGCTGCGAGCGGAGGCCGAACGGGCGACGTCGGAGGCGAGGCAGGCGGCCGAGGCGGCCGCGCGCGACGCCGAGCACGCCCGCACGACGTTCGCGAACGAGGACACCGCCGCCCGCGCCGAGCTCGCCACCGAGCTCGCAGCCGGCCGCGAGGCGCTCGCGAGGGAGCTCGAGACGGGCAGGGCGCAGCTCGCGGCCGAGCAGGAGCACGTCAGGGGCGCCGCGGCCGCGGAGATCGCCGCCGAGCGAGCCCGGCACGAAGCGGCGATGGCCGCCGCGATCGCGACGCACGAGCGAGCGAGCGCCGCAGAACGCGCGCAGCTCGCCGACGAGGCTGCGGGCGACCGGGGCCGGCTCGCCGCCGAGATCACCGCGGAACGGACACGACTTGCGGCCGAGGCCGCGGCGGAGCGGGCGCGGCTCGCGGCCGAGGTCGACGACGCGCGCCAGCGGCTCGCGACGGAAGTCGAGACCCGGACCGAGGCGCTCGAGGCCGAGGTCGCCGAGACGCGGGCCGCGCTCGAGGCCGAGGTCGCCTCCGCCCGAGCCGCGCTCGAGCGCGAGCTGGCCGCCCGGCGGACCGAGGCCGAGACGACGCTCGCCGACGAGCTCGCGGGGAAGCGCAGCGCCGTCGACGCCGCGATCAAGATCGATCGCACGGCCGCGGATCGCGACGTCGCGCTCGCGCGCGCCGAGGTCGAGCGGGAGGTCGAGGAGGCCCGATCGGCGCTCGCCGCCGAGCTCGAGCGCACCCGACAGGATCAGGAGCTCGCGTTCGCCGCTCGCGCCGACGAGGCGGAGCAGGGCGCGCTCGCGAAGCACCGCGCAGCGCTCGATGAGACGCAGGCCTTCCTCTCGACCGCGGAGACCCGCCTCCAGGAGGCGACGGCCCAGGCCGAGACCGAGCGTGCGACCGCGCTGCGCCTCCAGGAGGAGTCGGCGGCGCACGCGCGCAGCGCGCGCGAGCGCTCGGACGCCGTCGCCGCCGAGATCCTCTCGAACGCGGAATCCAGGGCGCGCGCGATCCTCTCCGAAGCCGAGCAGCGCGCCGCAGACCTGCTTGGCGACTCGGAATCGCGCCTCGAGGCGCTGCGCGCCGAGCGCGACGAGGTCGCGGCCTACCTGGAGAATCTCCGCGGGGCGCTATCGAAGGTCGAGTCGGTCACGACAGACTAGGGCTCGTGAGGATCCTGAACCCATTTCGGACGGGCCTGTTCGCCGGTCTCGGTGTGCTCGTCGCGATCGGGCTCGGCGCCGCGTTCGCCTCGATCGGGACGATCATCACCTATATCGGCGCCGCGCTCTTCCTCGCACTCGGCCTCGACCCGATGATCACCTGGCTCGAGACCAGGAAGGTGCCGCGCTGGGCCGCGATCATCATCGTGCTCGTCGCCTTCGCCGGGCTCATCTCCGGCCTCGTGTTCGCGATCATCCCGGTCGTCGCGGACCAGGTGGGCAACGCGATCGCGGCATTCCCGGACCTCGTCTCACGGTTCAGCAGCACCGGCGACATCGGCAAGTGGATCACCCAGAACCTCGCGTGGCTCGGCATCGACGAGATCGTCGCCCAGCTCCAGGCCTGGCTCAAGAACCTGGACTACGCCGCGCTCGGCCTCGGCGTGCTCAACTTCGGCATCACGGTCCTCACCGGCCTCGGCGGGGCGCTCATCGTCCTCATCCTCACGATCTACTTCACGGCCTCGACCGCGGGGATCAAGCGCACGCTCTACCGGCTCGTGCCCGCGAGCAAGCGCCCCCTCTTCATCGAGATCGCCGAGGAGGTCAGCGTCTCGGTCGGTCGATTCGTCATGGGCCAGGGCGCGCTCGGGCTGCTCAACGGCGTGCTCACGGGCGTCATGCTCGGCGTCGTCTTCCCGCTCTTCGGCCTGCCGGTCGACTACTGGGCGCTCCTCGCGTTCCTCGCGATGCTCGGCTCGATGATCCCGCTCGTCGGCACGATCGCCGCCGTGATCCTCAACACGCTGCTCGTCCTGCTCTTCAACGGCCCCGCGAGCGCGTTGGCCGTCGGCATCTACGCCGTCGTCTACATGCAGCTCGAGGCATACTTCGTGAGCCCGCGGATCATGGCCGAGGCCGTCAAGGTACCCGGTCCGATCGTCATCATCGCCGCGCTCGCGGGCGGGGCGCTGCTCGGACTGCTCGGCGCGCTCATCGCGATCCCCGTCGCCGCCGCGATCATCCTCATCATCAACAAGGTCTACGTCCCCAGACAGGACGCGTTGTAGCGCAGAACGCGATCTATCCGGCCCACACGGTCGGCAGCGGCAGTGCCGCGGGGTTCAGCCGCGCGACGATCTCGCTGAGCACACGGTAGGTCTGCTCCTCCCCGACCCAGAGGTGCTTGCCACCGGCGACCTCGACGAGCTCGACGTTCGGCGCGATCGCGAACCGCTCGCGCGCCTCCGGCGGCCGGAGGTAGTCGTCGAGTTGGGGGATGATCGCGACGACCGGCACGTCGGCGTCGGCCCACCTGGCGAGCTCGTCGGCGGTCGTCCGGCGCAGCGGCGGCGACAGCAGGATCGCCCCGGCGATCGGCGTGCCGGACGCGGCACGGTCCGCGGCGAGGTCGCGCGCGTGCTTGAGCAGCACCTCCGTGCCGAAGGACCAGCCGAGCAGCCATGGCGACGGCAGGCCGCGGGCGTGCACGAACGCCATCGCCGCGGCGAGGTCGTGGCGTTCCTCGTCCCCGTGGCCGAACTCGCCCTCCGAGGTGCCGCGCGGCGAGGTGACGCCGCGGAAGTTGAAGCGCAGGACGGCGAGGTCCGCGAGCGCGGGCAGCCGCGCGGCCGACTTGCGCAGGATGTGCGAGTCCATGAAGCCGCCGCCGGTCGGCAGGGGGTGGAGCGTCACGAGCGTCGCGACGGGATCGCGTTCCAGCGGCGTCGCGAGCTCACCGACGAGCGTGAGGCCGTCGGCCGTCTGCAGCTCGATGTCCTCGCGCCTCGCCGGCAGCTCGACGGGCCCGCGGATCTCGATCGGGCCGCGGCCTGCCGCACTCGCCGTCATATCCGGATCTCCCAGCATCGGCGATGCCAGTGCCGACGCTGCGCGACGGCGTCCTCGTCCCCGAGAATGCTGTCCGCCCGCCACGCGACGACGTGCGCCGTCCCGGGCTCGATCGTGCCGGCGCAGCCGGGACAGACGTAGGCCTTCACGGTGCCGGCCGACGACATCGTCTGCACCGTCCACTCGCCGTCGCGCTTCGCGACGGTCCGCCGGGCGCCGCCGAGCACCCGGCCGGCGTCGAGGGGAGCGGCGTCATCCTCGCGCCGACGGTTGGGACGTGGCATGCCTCAGTACCAGCCGTTGTCCTCGGAGTGCTGCCACGCGCCGCACGGCGTCCCATAGCGGCCCGAGATGTAGGCGAGGCCCCAGGTGATCTGGGTGGCGGGGTTCGTCGCCCAGTCGGCGCCGGCGGACGCCATCTTCTCCCCAGGGAGGGCCTGCGGAATGCCGTAGGCGCCGCTCGACGTGTTGTGCGAGAACGTGTTCCAGTTCGACTCCCGCGTCCAGAGCGCGGCGAGGCAGTTCCACTCGTTGTCGTCCCAGCCGATCGCCTTGACCATCGAGTATCCGATCGCCTGGGCGGTGCCGGGGTCCGGCACGCCGACTGCCGGCGCACTCGCCCACGCGGGCAGTGCCGCGGGCGGCGCCGCCTCGGCGCTGAATCCGTCGCGTTCGGTCGGCGCGTTCGCCACGGCCGCCTGCACGAGCTCGATCTCCTGCCCGTCGACCTCGCCGACCGCGCCCGTCCACTGCGACCTGGGGTCGGCGCCGCTCGACCAGGCCCGCGTCGGGGCGAGCGCGGCGAGCGTCACCATGCCCATGACGGCGATGACCGCGAGCGGGGGGAGGACCCTGCCGAACGGCGCGCGACGACGTGCCGAGGCCTTGGTGCCGGCCTCGTCAGCGCTGCGGCGTGACGACAAGATGCTCATAAAGATTCAAGTTTAGGTTGAGTCTCGCACTCAGGGAAGGGAACGCGGTCAGCGGACCGCGAGCATGACCTCGACGGTGGCGTCGAGGACCGCGTCGACCTGCTGCTCCTGGTACCCGCCGCGCACGACCCGGAACGTCGCCTTGCGCACCTCGTCGGGGCTGAGCGGCAGGCCGTTCTGGAAGTAGTCGATGAGCCGCTCGCACAGCGCGTCGACGTCGCCCGTGTGGTACCCGCGCGTGAAGCCGCTCACCCGCTTGAACTTGTGCTTGGGCGTGCGCGCGGCACGGTCGAGCACCTCCTGCGCGATTCCGCGCACCTGGCCGTACCAGACGTTCTCCCCCGCGTTCGCGACCGATAGCTCCCGCTCGCGCTCCGCGAACGCGTCCTCGAGCCGCTCGAGCGCCGCATCGACGTGCTCGGTGGAGTAGCCGCCGGAGCGCATCGTGAACGCGGTGTTGCGGATCTGCTTCGCGGTGAGGACCGCGGGCGTTCCCGCCGGCGCCGAGTAGGCGCGCTTCGCGTCGTCGAGGAAGTCCTCGACCTGCGCGGGGTCGTAGCCCTTCGTCCCCCGACGGGCCTTCGGGAAGGTGTTGGAGCTCATGAAGTGAATTCTGTCAGAAGAACACCGCATAGAGGCCGAACGCGACGACGAGCGAGGGCGCGATCGAGTCGAGACGGTCCAGGACGCCGCCGTGGCCGGGCATCCAGCCGCTCATGTCCTTGATCCCGATGTTGCGCTTGATGAGCGATTCCGCGAGGTCGCCCATGGTCCCGGTCGCGACGAAGAGCACCCCGGCGATGATGCCGACCCACCAGGCCTGCTGCCACATGAACATCCCGACGAGGACGCCCGCGATGAGCGAGGCCGCGATGCCGCCCGCGAAGCCCTCCCAGGACTTCTTGGGGCTGATCTTGGGGGCCATCGGGTGCTTGCCGAGCGTGAGCCCGATCGCATAGGCGCCGGTGTCGTTCGCGATGACGATGATGAGGCAGCCGAGGAGCCACCACTGTCCCTCCGGCTGCGCGTGGAGCACCATCGACCAGGAGCAGAGGAACGTCACGTAGAGGATGACGAGCGTCGCGGACGCGAGATCGCGCACGAGCGCGCCGGGGGTGACGCGGAACTGCGGCCATGCCTGCTCCGCGATCCGCCAGAGCAGGACGAGGGCGATGCCGGCGAGCGTCACGAGCCAGAGTCCGCCGCTGCCGAGCCAGAACCCCGCGGGTGGGCCGACGACCGCGACGGCGATGAGCGGGACGCGGGGCACGCGGCGCCCGATCCCCCGCAGGGCGTTCGCGAGCTCGGACGATCCGGCGACGGTCGCCGCGGCGGCGAGGAGGACGAGGACGGGCTTGAAGAACACCCCGGCGATCACGATGCCGCCGAGCACCACGCCGGTCAGGATCGCCTGCAGGAGCGGACGCCCGCTCCTGCGGTTGATCTCGTCGTTGGCCTCGCGCAGCTGCGCTTCGAACGTCTCGAAGTCGGCGGCCATCAGACCTCGAGCAGCTCCGATTCCTTGTGCTTGAGCGCCGCGTCGATCGCGTCGACGTGCGTCTTCGTGACCGCGTCGAGCTCCTTCTCCGCGCGCCCGATCTCGTCGTCGCCGACGCCGTCGAGCTTGTCGAGCGCCTCGCGAGCGGTGCGACGGAGGTTGCGCAGCACGACGCGCGCCGCCTCGGCCTTGTCCCGGGCGACCTTGACGTACTCCTTGCGGCGGTCCTGCGTGAGCTCCGGGATCGTCGCCCGGATCACGCTGCCGTCGTTGCCGACCGTCGCGCCCAGGTGGGAGGCGGCCACGAGGGCCTTCTCGATGTCCTTGAGCGCGGTCTTGTCGAACGGCGTGATGAGCAGCACGCGCGCCTCGAGGTTCTGCAGCGAGGCGAGCTGCGCGAGCGGCGTCGGGGAGCCGTAGTACTCGACGAGCACCTTCTGGAACAGCGCGGGGTTCGCCCGCCCGGCCGTGATCGTCCCGAAGTCGTCCTTCGCGACCTCGACGGCGAGATCCATCTTGTCCCTGGCGTCCGCTAGGACGTCGTTGATCGTCATCGGGCGCTCCTTACACGTCCCGTCGAGTCTAGTCGGCCGCCCCCGGCTCCGAGGGCGGCCGACGAGGGACTCATCGACGTCGGAGGTGGATCCGCAGCACCGCGACGGCGCCGCCGACCGTCACGAGCCAGCACGCGATGAGGAGCGCGCCTCGCGTGGTGCGGCTGCCGTCCTCGCCCGTGTAGGCGAGCTGCGTGACCGTCAAGGGCGCCATGACCGCAGCCGACCACTCGTCGTCGTCATCCACGTCCACGCCGGACCAGATGCCGGCCGCGAGCGCCGTGCCGACGTTGGAGTAGCTGGGTCCTGACCCGATCGGGCCGGTCCCCTCGCAGACGACCGTCGCGCCGACCGCGAGCACCAGCGCGGGACAGGTCACCGTGACGCCCCGCGAGTCGACGACGTCGAGGTCGACGAGCGGCTCGCCTCCCGTGTTCGTCACCGTGTACTCCCAGGTCACATCGCGACCCGCCTCGACCGCGGCACCGGCACCGATCCCGACCGCGTCCTTGATGATCCGCACCGCGGGCTCCGGCATGCCGAGCCCGACGCTCCAGTCGTCATCGTCCTCCGCCGGATCCCCCGAGGAGCCCCCGGTCGCCGTCGCGGTCGCGACGTTCCGGTACCCGCTCGCGATGCCGACAGAGCCCGAGCCCGTGCACACGACCGTCTCGCCGATCGCGAGCGTCGTCACCGGGCACGTCACCGCGACGCCGCGGTCATCGACGACGAGCAGGTCGACGAGCGGCTCCTCGCCCGTGTTCGTCACCGCGTAGTTCCAGGCCACGACGAACTGGACCGGGACGACATCGCCCTCGACGGCGTTCGTCGAGCCCTTGACGATCGTCAGGCTCGGGATCAGCGGCACGTGCACCTCGACGCTCCACTCGTCGTCGTCGGTCACGGGCGTCGCGGTGAGCACCGTCGTGCCGGTCACGGTGCCGACGTTCGTGTAGGTCCCGGCGCTGCCGCCGACCGAGCCGCTGCCCGTGCAGACCATCGAGGCGCCCGGGTCGAGGACCGTGAGCGGGCAGCTCACGACGACCCCTCGGTCGTCGACGACCGAGAGCGCGACGACCTGCTCCTCGCCGGCGTTCGTGACGACGTACTCCCAGTGCACGACCGTGTCCCCCGCGACGACGCCTCCCTCGACCGCGTTCGTCGAGCGCTTGTCGATCGTCACGCCCACGTCATACGGGTCGACCTCGATGGTCCAGGTGTCCTGGTCGCTCGTCGGCAGCGCCGAGAGCTGGCCGACGCCGCGCGCCGTCGCGACGTTGGTGTACGACGGGCCGAGGCCGACCGAGCCCGACGCCGTGCAGACGGTCGAGGCGCCCGGTGCGAGCACATTGACCGGGCAGACGACGTTCGCGATCCGGTCGTCGACGACGGACAGACCCACCACCGTCTCGGTGCCGGTGTTCGTCACCTCGTACTCCCAGTGCACGACCGTCTCCGCCGGGACGATGCCGCCCTCGACCGCATCGGTCGCATACTTGTCGATCTCCAGGACGGCGACCGGCGGGATGATGCCGACCGACCAGGGGTCGTTCGCGGTCGCCGCGCCTCCCGAGACCGCGCCGACGCCGGAGACGATGCCGACATTCGTGTACGGGGAGGCGGTGCCGACCGAGCCGGTACCGGTGCAGTCCATCGAGTCGCCGATGCCGAGCACCGTCGCGGGGCAGGTCACCGCGACGCCGCGGCTGTCCGTCACCACGACGCCGGTGAGCGCCTCGGGACCGGTGTTGGTGACCCGATACGTCCAGGTGACCGAGGTGCCCGGCATGATCTGCGCCGGGAACTCGCTCACCCCGGACGCGAACTTGTCGATCGACACGAGGGGCACGAGCGGGTCGACGAGCACCGACCAGTCGTCGATCCCCGTCGCACCGTCGCCCGACTCGCTGCCGGTCGCCGTGGCGGTCGCCAGGTTGGTGTAGCTCAGGGCGTTGCCGATCGAGCCCGTCGCCGTGCAGGTCGTGGAGGCGCCGACGGCGAGCACCGCCACCGGACAGCTCACCATGTTCGGCGCGAGCCGGTCGTCGACGACCTCGAGCGCCTCGACGGGCTCGTTGCCGACGTTCGTGACCAGGTAGCTCCACGTCACCATGGTCATGCCGCGGATCGACGACCCCTCCGCGATCGGCGCACCGCTGCTCGCCACGGCCCCGGACTTGATGACCGAGATCCACGGGACGTACGGCAGCACGCGCACCGACCAGTCGTCCTCCGCCTCCGCGGGGTCGCCGCTCAGGGCGCCCTCCCCCGTGACGGTCGCGACGTTCCGGTAGACGGTCGGGTCGACCACGTGGTCGCCGATCGAGCCGGTGCCCGTGCAGGTCACGGATGCGCCCACCGCAAGCGTCGTGACGCCGCCGCAGTCGACCACGACGCCTTGATCGTCGACCACCGCGAGGTCCTCGAGGGGCTCGTTGCCCGTGTTCGTGACGACGTAGTCCCAGGTCAGCGTCGTGCGCTCGATGAGGCTGGAGCCCTCAACCGCGCCCGGCGCCGACTTCGCGATCGAGACGGCCGGCGCGATGACCGCGACGGCCACGGAGCAGCCGGGCTCGAGTCCCGTCTGGCAGTTCGTCGGAATCTCGCCGATCGCGCCCGTCACGGCGTTCGAGACGCCGACGCCGCCGAGCGTGCCGGGGGTCCGGGCCGTGGTCGTGACGGTGAACCGGATCGTGACCGCCTCGCCCGGCTGGAGCGAGCCCGTCCACGTGAGGGTGCGGGCGCCGGGCGCATAGCTCACGGACCCGAGCGGCACACTGTCGTCGGTGCTGAGGAACGCCTCGGCATCGTCGTTGTACGTCGCGTACTGCAGCACGGCCGCGAGGCTGTCGCTCACCGTCACGCCGTTCGCCGCCGAGGCGAGCTGGTTCACCGCCGTGATCTCGTACTCGACGACATCGCCGACTCCGACGGGAGCGCCCGACTGGGCGCTCGTCTTCGAGACGAGGACCTCGGCGGGCATCGTGATGCCGACGCCCCCGGTCTCGGCCGGGGCGAGCGGCAGGCCGCCGCTCGAGGCCCGCTGCGCCACCGTGTTCCACGCGACACGCCCGCTGTCGGTGCCCGCGGGGATCGACATGCCGAATCGGACGTTGACGCTCGTGCCGGACGCCCAGGTCCCGGCGAGCACGATGCGCAGCGCCTTGACCTCCGAGTTCCCGCCGAGCACCGCGGGGTCGGACGTCCAGTCGTTGTCGCACGCGACCTGGCCCGGATAGACCTCGGGGCGGCACGGGTTCGCCGAGGCGGAGAACTGGATGCTCGCGCCCGCAGGGACGGCACTGGTCAGGCCGGTGAACACGGGTGAGAACGCACTGCCGCGCGGCCCGGTGTTCGTCGAGGTCGTCCCGGTGTCGCCGACGAACGGGAGGATGTCGTAGAGGACGATGTCGCTGAGCGGCGGCTGACCGGCGTTCTCCCAGTGGATCAGGTACTCGGCGGCCCCGCTCGGGGTCGAGGCGACGTCGCCGATGCCGAGCCACGTCGATGACGCGATGTCGCGGACGTGCTTGCGCACGGAGCTCGCCGCGGCGCTGTTCGGCACCGCGTAGTTCGAGCTCGTCGTCCGGTAGCAGCCGGCATCGGAGCTCGTGAGGCCGTCACCGTCGAGGTCGCGCGGGTCGTTCGCGAAGGCGCCGTACGTGGCGGGACTCTCGAGGCAGTGCGTCGGCAGTGGCAGCCCGCCGATCGAGGAGTAGGAGGCCGCCTGGATCAGGCCGTAGAACGAGCCCCAGGTGGGCACGATCGGGATGGAGACCCCGATCCAGTGGAAGAAGTCGTCGGGCGTCGACGGCACGGCGAGTGTCCCGGGACGAGGTGTCAGCCGGACGAGGACGGGCCGGCCGGTCGATGGGTTCTCGGGCACGATCTCGACGTCGTAGTCCCCGATGTGGTTCGTCGAACCGCCGGCATTGAGGTCGCGTACGAAGGTGTACGCGGGATTCGAGAGGCGGCCGGGGTCGACGCCGTAACCCTCCGGCAGCACGATCGTGTAGATCGGCAGCCCGGTGGCGGGGTCGAGACCCGAGGTGAGGAAGTTCGCCGTGACGATGTGCTGACCGCCGACGAGCGCCGGCAGGGCCACCGTCGTCGCCTGCGCGATCGATGCCCGGACGACACCGATCCCGGTGCCCTCGACTGCGGAGAAGAATCCCTGCCCCGAGTTCTCGACCGTCGATGAGACGGTGTTCTCCAGCCACATCGCCCGATCGGCGTACGAGGTCAGTCGCGTGTCGACCACGACGTTGACCCGGCCGTTGACCGTCGGCTGGTTCATGAGGACGCTGAATCCGACATAGCTGCGCCCGCCCGACGGGGTGGGGAGCGGGTTGAGCGAGGCGAGGGGGTTCGCCGGGGAGAACGTGTCGCTCGTGCCGTCGTCGTAGAAGAGCTCGATGCTGCGGATGCCGATGGCCCCGCCGGGCGTGTAGCTCAAGCCGATGCCGTAGATCGTCTCGACCGGTTGTGCGCAGCCCGCCTCCGACGCGTAGCCGTTCGCGGTCGGCGAGGTCGCGCAGGGCATCCAGTCGGTGATCGTGACGTCGTCGCCGGGCTGCAGCCGGTCGACGCTCATGTTGTACGTGTGCCCGGCCATCTGACCGCCGAAGTCGAACGTCGTCGCGAACCACCCGTTGCACACCCCTGCCGGCGGCACATAGCCCGGCTCCGGGTTCACGCGACCACGGCCGCACTTCTCGGCGATCGGGTCCAGGCGCGCGGTGACGACGTTGTCGTGCTCCGCCTCCTGGTGCAGCTGATGAAGCGTTCCCGCGGTATCGGTGAACGTCACGTCGAGCTCGTTGACGATCGTCGCGTCGTAGGCGGGGTCGCCCGCGGACGAGGCGGACGGCATGTCGACCGTCACGTAGAACGGCGGGCGGTTCGCCGGCCCGCAGGAGGTCCAGGTCACCGTGCCCGCCAGGGCGTCATGGACCCCGCCGCCGGTCGCGGCCACGAAGACGAGGCCCGGCATGGTCGGCAGGGTGTCGACGATCGAGATCGTCCCGGCGACGGCCGTGTCGGTCGAGTTGTTGTTCCACGCCTGCGGCGCACAGTCGGACCAGGCGTTCGCGGCCGAGTCCCAGACGCCCCTGATCGACGGCTGGACCTCGTAGACGAATCGGCCGACACCGGGCGAGACCTGCGAGACGCCGACGAACCGCTTGACCGGGGCGGCGAGGTCGGCGACGGTCACCGATGCGCGCGGGAGCGAGTTCGACGCGACCGGGGCGGCGAAGCTCGACGACGAGAGCACGGCCGGCCCGAAGACGAAGCCCGCACCATCGCCCTCGGCGTGGTTCGGATGCACGGTCACGAGGATGTTCTCGGTCACGCCGGCCGACACCGTCTGCGACGAGACACACGTGACCAGGACCTGCGTGCTCCCGTAGGCGGTGCTGCAGGAGAACGCCGCGGCGGACCCGGACGGCAGCTGCACCGCGATGCCCCAGGTCTCCATGTCCTCGATCGCACCGGGCGGCGAGTCGAGCGAGATCGGGATCTCGAGCCGCGGTGACGCGCACACGTCGACGCCGAGGCCGAGACAGGACCAGGAGACCTCGTACGAGAAGGTCGAGCCGATCGGCTGCGTCGCCGGACTCGAGGTCGAGATCGTGAGCCCGCCGCTCGGCACGGCGAGCGCCGCGCTACCGGTGAAGATCGCACCGGTGAACGCGATCGTCAGCGCGACGATCGTCGCGACGAGCTTGCGAACGCGATTGCGGCGCGCCCGCGCGACGCCCTCGGTCCGGTCCTGAGCAATGTGAGTGCGACGCACGATGGTCCTTCCCCGCCGAGAGCCGTGCGGCTCCTTCAGGGGAAAGATGCGATGCAGCGGATCGCATTACGCGGATCCGGAACCCTCCTGCCGGGGCCGCGCCCCGGAGTCGTGCGCGATCGGCGTTCAGACCTGCGGGACCGGCCGAGTCGGAGACGGCTCCCCGCCATTGACATAGCGGATGGTCACGTTCGGTGTGACGGACGCGGTCGTGAAGATGGCGGTCTCGCCCGACACGGTCGTCGTGGAGACCACCCCGGCATCGACACCGTCGATCTGCACCTGGATCGCGAAGCCCGGCTCGACCTGCGAGGTCACGAGCTGGAGCTTCCCGGGCGTCAGCCAGCTCCAGGTCGCCGACGGCGCCGCGGGGAGGACGAGATCGAACGGCGCGGTCCACTCCGAGACCAGTCCGTCGAAGTGCTGCCGCACGATGACCGGTTGCGGCCCGCTGAGCTTCGGCGCGACCGCGAGGATCTTGAAATGCCCGGTGCCATCCGCAGGGCCCGTGATGGAGTACGCGAAGCCGTTCGGGTCGATCATGATCTCGATCATCGCGCCGGGAATGCCGAAGCCGATCACGGATGGATAGGCGAGGCCATTCAACAGCTCCCCGGCGGAGGCGACCGTCGCGAGCACGCTGGTCGACGGCTCGACCGGTCCGACCGGCGGCGCCGCCGCGCCGACCGGCGGGTCGACCGGCGACCTGCGATCCTCCTGCTCGTCCGGAGCGCTCGCCTCCGGCGGGACCTGCGTGGTGGGGCCGACGGGCACGCCCGGTCGAGGCGTCGCGGGGATGCCGATCCTCGTGTCGTCCCCAACGGCCGGCTCCCCCGCCTGGGCCGCCTGGATCGGCTCGACCGTCGACTGGGCGAGGGCGATTCCGACCACGGCGATCACGACCGCCGCCGCGATCGCGCCGGCCGAGGCGACCAGGGCGGCCGGCCTCGATCGCGTTCGCCCACCCGTCTTCGCGAACCGCGCCGAGCCCAGCCGGGGCGCACCCCTCGCGAGCGTGCCACCCGGCTCCGCCTCCGATCGACGCGTCTCGCCCTCCGCCGCCGCGGCGAGGTAGCCGGTCGCGGTGCCGCCGAGGATGAGCACCGGCAGCAGCACGAAGATCGCCCGGCTCTCGACACTCCGACCCTCGTCGATGAGGGCCGTGCAGCGCTCGCACACCGCCGCATGGCGTTCCAGCTTCCCGCGCTCGACCGCGGTGAGCTTGCCGCGAACGTGCCGGCCGACGCGGCGATCGACCCAGGCGCAGTCCGGCGTCCCGGCTGGGCGGCCGCGCAGATGCTCCTGGATCCAGGCCTGGCGGAAGCCCTCGCGGGCGCGGAACGCGAGCTGGACGGTCGAGTTCGGGTTCAGGCCGACGAGCGGCGCGGTCTCGGCCGCCGCGAGCTGCTCGACCTCGAGATACCAGAGCACCTCCTGCCAGCGCACCGGCAACGAGGAGAACACCCGCGCGGCGACGTGGCGATGCGGCAGCACGACGACCGACTCGTCGACCGGCGGCTCGGTCGACTCGGCGTCGAGCGACTCCTCCGCGACGGGGATCTCCCGTCGCCCGCGCTTCCCCCACTCGGCGGCGAGATTGCGTGCGGCGACGAGCGCATACGGACGGAACGCCGCATCGGGACCATTGCCGGAGCGGATCGCCGCGAGGATGCGCGTGAAGACCTCCGCCGTCAGATCGTCGGCGTCGAGCCGCGTCTCGAGCCGGAGGATCGCCGTGACCGCGCCGGAGTGCCGACGCCAGAGCTCGCCGTACGCGCCGGTCTCGCCGCCGCGCACACGCGCGAGCAGCTCCTGATCGGTCGCCGCGAGCAGCGGCTCGGACACCCGCATGGGCTAATTCGAGACCAGCGTGCCGATGCGTTCGCCGCGCAGGGCGCGCGTGAGGTTGCCGGCGGGCTCCATGCCGAAGACGAGCATCGGCATGCTGTTGTCCATGCAGAGCGAGAACGCCGTCGAGTCGACCACCTTGAGCCCCTTCACGAGCGCGTCCTGGTAGGTCACGTGGTCGAGGCGCTCCGCCGTCGCGTCCTTGCGCGGGTCGGCCGTGTAGACGCCGTCGACGCCGTTCTTCGCGACCAGGACGACATCGCATCCGATCTCGAGCGCGCGCTGGGCGCTGACGGTGTCGGTCGAGAAGTACGGCAGCCCGGCGCCGGCGCCGAAGATGACGACGCGGCCCTTCTCGAGGTGTCGGAGCGCGCGCAACGGGATGTAGGGCTCGGCGACCTGGGTCATCGTGATCGCCGACTGGACCCGGACCTCGGCACCGGCCTGCTCGAGGAAGTCCTGGAGGGCGAGCGCGTTCATGACCGTGCCGAGCATGCCCATGTAGTCGGCACGACCGCGATCCATCCCGCGCTGGCTCAGCTCCGCGCCCCGGAAGAAGTTGCCGCCGCCGACGACGACCGCGATCTCGACGCCCTCCGCGCTCGCGATCGCGATCTCCTTCGCGATGCCGGAGACGACATCGGGATTCACGCCGAGCTGACCACCGCCGAACGATTCACCGGAGAGCTTCAGGAGGACTCGGCGCCGCGGTTCGCTCATGCGATCACATTAGCGGCCAGGCGTCATCGTCCGACGATCCGCGAGAGCGTCGCCGCGTCGAACGTCCGCGTGATGACCTCGCCGGTCTCGACGTCCTCGAGCGTCGCGGTCACGAGCGTGCTGCCGAGCACCGGGTCGGTCAGTGCGACCTCGTGGACGCGCCAGAGCCGACCGCCGAGCGCGATCACGCCCTCGTCCGCCGGCTCGATCGGCGCCTGCGGCGCGAGGTGGGTGTCGGGCAGACCGTCGCCGTCGGTGCCGATCACGAACTGCCCCGGGTCGCGCACGACCGCGACATCGCCCGGCACCGCGCAGCCCGCGAGCAGCGCGACGACCGCCGCTCCCGCGAGCAGGCCGCCCATCGCCCGTCGAACCCGTGCCACGGCGTTCAGCGTAGCGGCCGGCACAGCTCGTGGCTCGGGTTCTCCGCTGCCGCCCGCAGGAGTACCGTCGCGGGATGGGCCACGCGCGCGCCGAGGACCTGCGACGAGCGCTCGATGGCGTCCTCGACCTGGCCGCGACGACGGCACCGCAGTGCGACGACGCGTGGGGGCTGGCCCTCGGCGCCTTCATCGCCTCCTGGCGGCTCGAGCACGACGAGGCGACCCGCCTCTCTCGCGCGGCGGCGGCGAGGCTCTCCGCGCGCCCGGCCGACGATCCCGAGGCGGCCGTCCTCGTCTACTCGATGCTCGGACTCGCCGCGGCGGGGACCGGCATCCGCGGTCGTTGGACGGACACGGCGCCCGGCACCAGCCCCACCGGTGATCCGCTCGCCGACGCCGTGGCGCTGCTCGTCATGCTCGAGCCGGGGAGCGATGCCGCCACCTTCGCGCGATATGCGCTCGCGGAGGCGTCACTCGCCTGCGCCCGCGTCGCGCTCGCCGACCGCGCGCTCGGCGAGCCGATGGCGTTCTCCGGCGACCTCGCCGGACACCCCTTCGAGACCGTCATGGTCGTCCTCGCCTCTCGCATCGCCTTGTTCGCGGGGCGGATCGACGAGGCGAGGACGCTCCTCGCGCGAATCGGAGACGGGCTCGGACCGCGCCTGCGCATGCTCGCCGATGCGACGCGCTCCCTCGTCGAGGGCAACGCGTCGGATCCGGGCACCGTCCGGGCGATCGCCGCCGAAATCGAGCGGAGCGATCGCGCCGACGAGGACCGGATCGGGTTCGGGATCGCCCTGCTGTGCGCGTACGGGCTCATCGCGCAGGGCGAGGTGCGCCGCGCTGCCGCCCTTGCCGCCGGCCCCGGCTGGGAGCGCACGATGATCATCGACCGCGCGATCGTCTGCGAGCTGCTGGTCAACGCCGCCTCGCTCGACGACGACCTCGCCGCCGCGGAGGCATGGCTCGCCCACGCCGAGGAGTACGCGGACGGGCCGATCGCGGATTCGACCGTGGATCGCATTCGAAGCCGAGTCGGGCTCCTCGCGGACGACCCGGTCGCAGCGCTCTGCGCGGCGGAGGAGGCGATCCGCCGTGCGACCGACGAGGGCCGCACGATCGAGGCGGCGGAGGGCGAGATCCTGGCCGCACGCGCCAGGATCGCCGCCGGCCGGGCCGGCGAGGCCGCACGTCGCCTCGAGCAGGCGGTCGCCGCCGCCCGACCGGGCGGGCACGAGGCCATCCGGCGATCGGCGCGCCGCGCGCTCCACAGCGTCGGTCGACGACTGCGGCCCACCTCGGGCAGCGGATCGAGCGAGCTCTCGGCGAGGGAACGGGAGGTGCTCGAGCTGCTGCTTCGCGGCCTCGAGAACGCGCAGATCGCGGGGCGACTGCACATCTCGCCGCATACGGTCCGCATCCACGTCTCGCGCATCCTCGCGGCATTCGGGGTGCACTCGCGGCTCGCGCTCGTCGCGGGAATGCTCGCCGAATCGCCCCCGGCAGGACCGGCTTCCGACGCGGCGGTCGATCTCACCGCCCGCCAGCGCATGGTCGTAGCCGAGGCGGCGACCGGAGCCGGCAACGTCGAGATCGCCGCGCGGCTCGGAATCGCGGTGCGAACCGTCGAGAAGCACCTCACCGATGCGATGCGGCGCACCGGCACCACGACACGCGTGGGTCTCCTCGTGCGCGTCGCGGCGGAGGGCCGAGGAGCGCGGTCCGAATAAGCCGCGACCGCACTGTCTCGCACCTCGACCGGCGCGGAGAATCGAGCCATGCATCCGTCACCGCGCACCCTCGCCCTGCTCTCGATCACCGCGGCCGCGGCGATGCTCACGTTGACCGGCTGCGGCGGCGCATCGAGCCCACCACCGGATCAGGGCAGTGCGGTCGACAACAGCAGCAGTGCCGATGGCAACAGCAGCAGCGACGACTCGACCGGCTCGGTGCTGCTCGTCCTGTCCGGCACCGGGCGCTATGCGATCGGGACCGAGGCGCCCTACGGCGGCTACCAGATCAAGGGTGAGCCCGATGCGGTGCCACCCGGCTGCACGTGGTCGATCCAGGACGCGGATGGCGAGGTCTTCGTCGATCAGTCGAACGGCATCTACGCGTTCATCACGGACGTGCCCGAGGCCGTGACGTTCGTGACCGACGGCTGCCCGGACTGGGAGCAGTTCGAGTAGCAGCGAGCGCCGCTCCCCGCGGACGGCGAAGGGCCCGGATCCTTGACGGATCCGGGCCCTCTCCGATGTCCTGCTAGGCGCCGACCTTGAAGCGGGCGAAGCCCGTCACGGCGATGCCGGCCTCCTTGACGACCTGACCGACCGTCTTGGAGTTGTCGCGCGCGTACTCCTGCTCGGCGAGCGCGACCTGCTTGTAGAAGGCGCCGAGGCGGCCCTCCACGATCTTCGGGAGCGCGGCCTCGGGCTTGCCCTCGTTGCGCGTGATCTCCTCGACGATGCGCTTCTCGTTCTCGACGGCCGTCGGCGGGACGTCGTCCCGGCTCAGGTACTGCGGGTCGGCGAACGAGATGTGCTGCGCGATCGAGCGCGCGGTGTCGGCGTCGGCACCCGTGTAGGCGACGACGACGCCGATCTGCGGCGGGAGGTCCTTCGACGTCTGGTGGAGGTAGATCGCGAAGTGCTCGCCCGGGATGCGGGCGACGCGACGCAGCTCGACCTTCTCGCCGATCGTCGCGGCCTGCTCCTCGATGATCGACTGGACGGTGCCGCCCTCGGCCGGTGCCGCGAGCGCCGCGTCGAGCGTCTCGGCGCCCGAGTCGGCGAGCGCCTGCAGCACCCGCTGCGCGAGCGCGCCGAACTTCTCGTTCTTCGCGACGAAGTCGGTCTCGCAGGCGAGCTCGATGAGCGTGACCGCGGTCGCGGACTCGACCGCCGCGACGAGACCCTCGCTCGTCGAACGGTCTGCACGCTTCGCGTTGCCCTTCGCACCCTTGAGTCGGAGGATCTCCACAGCCTTCTCGATGTCGCCCTCGGCTTCGACGAGGGCGTTCTTCGTGTCGACCATGCCGGTGCCGAGGCGCTCGCGGAGCGCCTTGATGTCGGCGAGGCTCACTTCTGCCATTTGTCCTGGTTCCTTACCTGGGTCGCTTGGGTCACTCGGCGGCGGGTGCGTCGGCCTCGGGCGCGTCGGCCGCAGCCGGCTCCGCCTTCGCCGCGGGCTTGCGCGCCGTGGTCTTCTTCGCGGTCTTCTCGGCGACCGCCTCGGCCTCGATACGGGCCTCGGTCTCCGCGTCGGACTCGACGTGGTGGTGCGGGACGACCGTCGGGTCCGCCGCGGCCTCGTGCTCGGCGACGAGCGCGTCCGCGTCGTTCTCCTCGGTCGGGGTCTCCGCCGCGATGACCTCGGCGACCTGCTCGGCCGCGTTCTCGCCCTGGTCAACGGCCTCGATCTGCTCCGCGACGCTCACCGGGGTGCTCGACGCCTCGAGGAGCTCGCGCTCCCACTCGGCGAGCGGCTCGACGGCGACCGCGGAGACGTTGCCCTCGGCCGCCGGCGCCTGGTGCTTCTGGATGAGGCCCTCGGCCGCGGCGTCCGCGATGATCCGGGTGAGCAGGCCGACGGAGCGGATCGCGTCGTCGTTGCCCGGGATCGGGTACTGGACCTCGTCGGGGTCGCAGTTGGTGTCGAGGATGCCGATGACCGGGATGCCGAGCTTCTTCGCCTCGTCGATCGCGAGGTGCTCCTTCTTCGTGTCGACGACCCAGATCGCGCTCGGGGTGCGCGTGAGGTTCCGGATGCCGCCGAGCGACTTGTGCAGCTTCGTGAGCTCGCGCTTCTTGAGCAGGAGCTCCTTCTTGGTGAAGCCGCTCGTCGTGTCGTCGAAGTCGATCTCCTCGAGCTCCTTCATGCGAGCGAGGCGCTTGGAGATGGTCTGGAAGTTGGTGAGCAGGCCACCGAGCCAGCGCTCGTTGACGTAGGGCTGGCCGACGCGCTGCGCCTGCTCCGCGATGACTTCCTGCGCCTGCTTCTTCGTGCCGACGAAGAGGATCGTGCCGCCGTGGGCGACCGTCTCCTTGACGAAGTCGTACGCCTTGTCGATGAAGGCGAGCGACTGCTGCAGGTCGATGATGTAGATGCCGGAGCGCTCGGTGAAGATGAAGCGCTTCATCTTCGGGTTCCAGCGGCGGGTCTGGTGCCCGAAGTGGACGCCGCTGTCGAGCAGCTGGCGAATGGTGACGACGGCCATGGCCGGACTCCCTCTCTGTGCGGACCGGCAGCGCCGGCCTCGCGTCTCCTCGCAGCACGGCAAGCCGCCCTGCGGTTTCTCAGTTGTGTTCGCCGGACTCGGATCGGTCCGGCTCCTAGCGCCCCGGAGTCCCCCGCCCTGCTCGCCTTCTGGCTTGCGGGACTGACTGGGTTCGGCCGTTCGCGGACGCGCGAAGTCACCTCTTGCGAAGTGCGACGTCAATGGTAGCAGGCGGAGGCCTCGGGCTTCCCTCCACAGCGGCGCGGGACGCCCGGCGATGCACATCGGGCGCGATCGGGAGCACACGAGCGAAGCGACTCGGTCATCGTGTCGGGATGATCCTGCCCAGCCTCGTCGCCGCGCTGCTCGCGTTCATCGCACCCCTGGCCGGCCAGGACGCGTGGAGGTGGCCGGTCGATCCGCCGCGGCGCGTCCTCAAGGCATTCGTCGGCCCGCCGGAGCCGTGGCTGCCCGGGCACCGCGGGATCGACATCGCGGCGCGCGCCGAGGTGCTGCTCGCCCCGGCGGCCGGGATCGTGCGCTTCGCCGGGCGGGTCGTCGACCGCGGGGTGCTCTCCATCGACCACGGGGACGGCATCGTCTCGAGCTACGAGCCGGTCGAGGCGGTCGTCGCCGAGGGCGAGGCGGTCGCCCGCGGGCAGGTCATCGCGTCGATCGATCTCGGGCACTGTGCCGTGCCGTGTGTGCACGTCGGGGTGCGGATGGACGGCGAGTACCGCAACCCGCTGCGTTGGCTCGGTGGCGCCGAATGGCCGGTCCTGCTGCCGACTCGGCGGTGACCCGACCGGCGAAGTGGACGCAGATGGCGCGACAGCCACCCGAAGGGCAGCCGTTCACGTCCACCTCGGGTCAGGCGCGCGGGTGCGCGAGGCGATAGCCCTCGCGGAGCTTCTCGATGCTGACGTGCGTGTAGAGCTGCGTCGTGCCGAGGCTCGCGTGGCCGAGGAACTCCTGGACGACGCGCAGGTCCGCACCGCCGTCGAGGAGGTGCGTCGCGGCGGCGTGGCGGAAGGCGTGCGGACCCCTCGGGCCCGACGCGTGCTCGTCGCGCAGGAGGCGTTCGATCATCCCGTAGACGGCACGGGTCCCCATCCGAGCGCCGCGAGCGCCGAGGAAGAGCGCGTTCGTCGGGCTGTCGTCCCGGGCGAGCGCGGCCCGCGCGTCGATCCAGCGCGACAGCGCGCGCGCCGCAGGGGCGCCGAACGGCACGACGCGCTCCTTCGACCCCTTGCCGAGCACTCGAACGGTGCCTCGGGCGAGGTCGAGGTCCGGCAGATCGAGTCCGACGAGCTCGCTCACGCGGACCCCGGCCGCATAGAGCAGCTCGACGATCGCGAGGTCGCGGACGGCGAGCGGATCCTCCTCGGATGCGGCCGCGCCGAGCGCGTCCAGCGTCTCGGTCGCCTGCTTCCGCGACGGGACCCGCGGCAGGCGTCGCTCGGGGCGCGGGGCGCGCAGTCGCGCGGCAGGGTCGCGGTCGATCACGCCATCGCGTTCGAGCGCGCCGAAGAATCCCCGCACCGCCGCGGCACGCCGGGCCATCGTCGCCCGTGACGCCCCCTCGCGATCGAGCGACCACATCCAGTCGCGGAGAAGCTCGAGGTCGACCTGCGCGGGGCCTGCGGCGCCTCGGGCGTCCGCGAACCGTGCGAACCCCGCGAGATCGTTGCCATAGGCGCGGAGCGTGTGCGGGCTGAGGCCCCGCTGCGCCGCGAGCCGGTCGAGCCAGCCCTCGATCGCCGGTGCCCACTCCATCCGACCATCGTCCCGCCGCAGGGCGACGGCTAGCTGGTGCCGCGCCGTTCGAGCTCTGCGGCGATGAGGGCGGCGGCCCTCGCGAGGGCGTCCGCGTCACCGCTCAGCACTTCGGCCGGGTCGAGGCCGGATGCCTTCCAGGAGAACAGCTCGTGGCGCACATCGGCGGGCAGCGCCGCCAGCTGCCCGAGCGTGGAGATCGGGAACCCCGAGACGAGCGGGCCGTCCCCGAGCGGCACCTGCGTGTGCACGAGCCGGTCCGGAAACACATGGACGGCGTCGTACGACTGGAATGCGTCGTACCCGCCGATCATCACGTCCGCCCGGGCGAGGGCCATCGTGTAGCAGCCGGCGGATGCCACGGAGACCGGGACGCCCGCGAACGTCGAATGCGATGAGAAGTGCAGGTGGCCCGCGAGGATCCCTCGGACGTCGGTCCCTCGGATCGCGTCCGCCAGGCGGTCCTGGTGGAGCAGCTCCAGGAGTTCCATCGAGATGTCCAGCGGCGAGGGCATCGGCGGGTGGTGGAGCGCGAGGAGCGTGCCATGCGGTGCCGGCACGGCGAGCTCCGCCCGCAGCCAGTCGAGCTGTGCGGGCTCGAGGTCGCCATGGTGATACCCCGGCACGCTCGTGTCGAGCGAGATGATCCGCAGGCCTCTGACGTCGTAGACGCGGTCCTGCGGCCGAACGCCGTCGAGCTCGTCGAACTCGTCGAAGAGCAGCTGCGCGTATGGGCCTCGCTCGTCGTGGTTGCCCATCACCCAGACCACTGCCGCGCCCAGGCGGGCCGCGACCGGCTCGACGAGCGCTCTCAACGTCGCATAGGCGGCCACCTCCCCGCGATCGGCGAGATCGCCCGTGAAGACGATCGCGTCCGGCTCGAGCCCGGACGCCTCGAGCTGCTCGAGCATCGCGACGAGGTGCCCGGTCGAATCGACCGTCCCGAACATCCGGCGGCCATCCGCGAGCAGGTGCGGATCCGACAGGTGCGCGATGACATGCGACGGCGCCGCATGCTGACCGAGCTGCATGCGATCACGCTACCGCCGCCGCTCGCCGCTGTGCGGGTCGCGTCCCGGCGCACGGCTGCCGGGGACTCGGACCCAGCCCGAGTCGACGCGACGCACGACGTCCGCGACCTCGAGCAGTGTGAGAATCCCGAGCACCTCCCCGACCGCCATGCCGCTCGATCGCGCGACGTCGTCGACCGCGCGCCCCCGGCGCACGCCGAGCGCGTCGAGCACCCGGACGACCGCGGGGTCCGCGGGCTCGTATCCGGCCACCTCGTCATGCCGATCACCGCCGGCCAGCTCGATCGCGTCATCCGCGGAGGTGATGCACACGGCGTTCTCCTCGCGCAGCAGACGATGGCACCCGGCGGACGCAGGACTCGTCACCGGGCCGGGCACCGCCCCGACCGGTCGTCCGATCGCGAGCGCGTGGTGCGCCGTGTTGAGCGACCCCGACCTGATTCCGGCCTCGACCACGACCGTCGCCGCGCTCGCGGCGGCGAGCAGCCGATTCCGACCGAGGAAGCGGAACTTCGTCGGCGGCACGCCCGGCGGCACCTCGGCGATCACGAGCCCCGTCCGCGCGACACGGGCGAGGAGGTCGGAGTTGCCCGCCGGGTAGTAGCGATCGAGACCGCCTGCCAGGAATGCCACGGTGACCCCTTCGGCGGCGAGCGTCGCCCGGTGCGCGGCGGCGTCGATCCCATAGGCGCCGCCCGAGACCACCGCGACGCCTCGCTCGGCGAGACCGCCGGCGAGCTCGGTCGCGACATACTCCCCGTACCCGGTCGAGGCACGAGCGCCGACGATCGCGATCGCTCGCGTGAGCGCCTCGAGCGCGGATCGTCCGCCCCGGAGCCAGAGCGCGATGGGCTCCGCGGGCCCGAGTGCCGCGAACCCGGCCGGCCAGCCCTCGTCTCCGGGCTGCACGACGGTGATGCCCAACCCCGCCGCCTGCTCGATGGCGCGCACGACGGGGCGGACGGCGAGGCGCGGGCGCCATCGACCGAACGCATCCGTGACGATCCGCTCGGCTCGGCGCGGGTCGACGCCCTCGGCGAGCCAGACGTCGATCGCGGGGCTCGGGTCCTGCGCGATGAGCAGCTCGAGGGAGCGGCGGGGTCCGATCGACCCCAGCAGCTGACCCGCGACCTGATCGCCCGGCTCGACGAGCACGGTCCAGGTCATGCGCGCGAACACATCGGCCGCGGAATCCGGCGCCGTCTCCGCGCGCACGGACTCGGCGAGGCGTCGCACGTCCTCGACCGGGAGATCGAAGACCCTCATGCAGCGGCCACCGTTCGATACCCGAGCGCCTCGCTGACCTCGCTGCGACTGGGCGATCCCCCGCCATCGATGTCGGCGATCGTCCATGCCGCGCGCAGCACGCGATCGTATCCGCGCATCGTGATCGCACCGCGTTCGAGGGCCCGATCGAGCACCGCCAGCGCCGCCGGCGAGGGGCGGCGCGCGCTGGCCCGCAGCCAGGACCCCGGCACGTCCGCGTTGCGTCGCCACGGCGTGCCGGAGAGCCGCTCCGCCGCGGCCGAACGAGCCGCCCGCACCGAGTCGGCGGCCACCGCAGTCGTGGTCCTCCCGCTCGGATCGCCGGACGTGCGCAGCCCCGCCGCGGTGATCCTCCGGACGGTGAGCTGGAGGTCCACCCGATCGAGGAGCGGCCCCGAGAGCCGGCCGAGGTAGCGGCGCCTCGCCATCGGGGTGCAGCTGCACTCCGCCTCCCCGAGACGACCGCACGGACAGGGATTCGCGGCAAGGACGAGCTGGACGTTCGCGGGGAACCGCGCGGTCGCGTTCGCCCGCTGCACCGTGATGACGCCGGTCTCGAGCGGCTGCCGCAGCGCATCGAGCGTGACTCGGCTGAACTCCGGCGCCTCGTCGAGGAAGAGCACCCCGTGGGCGGCCCGTGCGATCGCGCCCGGTCGGATGACCCCGCTTCCCCCGCCGACGATCGCGGGCGTGGACGCCGTGTGGTGCGGCGCCTCGAACGGCGGGCGCAGGGTGAGCGCATGCACCGGAATCCCGCTGAGTGAGCGCACCGACGCGCATTCGATCGCCGCGTCCGCATCGAGCTCGGGCAGGATGCCGGGAAGCCGGGTCGCGAGCATCGTCTTGCCCGCGCCCGGCGGTCCGAGCAGGAAGAGGTGATGGCCGCCAGCGGCCGCGACGGTCAGCGCGCGGATGGCCTCGTCGTTGCCGACGATGTCGGCGAGATCGAGTGCGGGCTCCGCGACGGCCTCGGCGGTCGGCACCGTGATCGCTTCGAGGGGCTCATCGACGGCCTCGAGCTCGGCACCGTGCCAGATCGCGGCGGCGCGGAGCGTCGCGATCGGCACGACCCGGATCCCCTCGACGAGCGACGCCTCCTTGGCGGCGACGGCCGGCACCATGACGGTC
>Ga0182745_1001068_pt1 | contig 27131 bp, 26 predicted proteins | sample eDN3rd30CKraftBY_FD_128523 | JGI IMG/M metagenome (GOLD analysis project Ga0182745, IMG submission 128523) | Enriched backyard soil microbial communities from Emeryville, California, USA - eDNA 3rd pass 30_C Kraft BY (version 2) (version 2) | ecosystem: Environmental > Terrestrial > Soil >... | reverse complement strand
TGCGTCAGGTTGCACAGCGTCAGTACTTCGCGGACGCACTCGCTGGGATTGACGATGGCCAGGCGCATCTCGCTCGCGGCTGCGAAGCGATGCGCCAGCAGCAGGATCTGCATGCCAGCGGTGTCGAACTCGGTGACTTCCGACAGGTCGATGTGCGGCAACGGCTGCTGTCGCAGCGCAGACAGGACCTGCTGTGCCAGCTCGCCGGCGCGATAGATGGTCATCTCGCCGTGCAGCCGCAGCACTTCATTCCGACCCTGGATGTCCTGGTTCATTGCCATACCTGGGCGGCGCGCCCGATCGTGTGAAGCCCGTCGCAGCGCCATTGGCGCGCCGGGCCTGAAAACTATCGGCGGATCCGTTTGACGATTTAGTGGGGGACTCCCTAAAGACCGCAGTGGGGAATACCCGGAAAGCTGCGTGACCGTTCGGCACGAGCACGCCTCCAGCGTCGTCGGTCATGCGCGTCGACGAGCATTGTGTCGATCGCGTCACACGACCCGCTGCTTATGTTGTAACCAGCCGTGCCGGAACTCCGAGGCAGTGGAACAAACGGCTGGACGCAGCGCTTTGATGGCATGGTCGCCCCTCACCGGACCTCGCACGCCACGTCTCGCGCCTCGCGCACTGCGAGCAAGCATCGTGGTATCCAGAAACAGGTCGCAAAGGCCGACCGCAGATCAGCAGATGGCCGACAGGATGGTCCGATGCAGGCCGGCGCCCGCCCATACCCGGCCCCGCCGTTTGCGAAGCAACATCTGCCCAAGCCGGGCGAGGAATCCCGGCTCGATCCACAGCCGCTGTATGACGCACCTTTTTACAAAGGCTCGGGCAAGCTGCAGGAAAAAGTCGCGCTGATCACGGGTGGCGACTCAGGCATCGGACGCTCGGTGGCGGTGCTGTTCGCCCGCGAAGGCGCCGATGTGGCCATCGTGTACCTCGACGAGCATCGCGATGCACAGGTGACGCAGCAGGCGGTGGAAGCCGAAGGCCGTCGCTGTCTGCTCGTGCCCGGCGACGTCACCGACCGCAAATTCTGCGAACAGGCGGTGCAGCGCACGCTGGACGAGTTCGGACAGCTGGACATCCTGGTCAACAACGCAGCGTTCCAGCTGCACGTGTCGGCGATCGAGGATCTGACCGACGAGCACTTCGACGAAACGATGAAGACCAACCTGTACGGCTACTTCCACATGGCGCGTGCCGCCCTGCCGCACATGAAGTACGGCGATGTCATCCTGAACACCGGCTCGGTCACCGGCCTGTTCGGCAGCAGCAAACTGCTCGATTACTCGATGACGAAAGGCGGCATTCATGCGTTCACGCGCTCGTTGGCCAGCCTGCTGGTGGCCCGCGGCATCCGGGTCAATGCGGTTGCGCCAGGACCGGTATGGACGCCACTCAATCCAGCGGACAAGCAGGGGCGCGACGTGGCGCACTTCGGCGAAGACACGCCGATGAAACGACCGGCGCAGCCGGAAGAGATCGCGCCGGCCTACGTGTTCCTGGCGTCCTCGCATTGCTCTGGCTACATCACCGGCGAAATCCTGCCCATCGTCGGTGGCTACTGAGCACCCGGCGGCGACGCCGCAGGTGGCGTGAAATCGGAACGACGATGCCCTGAAACTGGCCTGCACGAACTGCGGATGCAGATGCTGGGCGCCTGACTCAACCCCGGGACTGGATTGCGGCGACGAAGCGCTCCGCCGAGCCAGGCGCGTGCGCGAAGAACAACGAGGGCTCCACCAGCTCCAGCTCCAGAACACACGGCGATCCGTCCTCGTCGTGCACCAGATCGACGCGCGCATACAGTGGAACGCCTGACTTAATGGCAGCGATGGTCCGCTCCGCCACGGCAAGCTCTGCTGCTTCTGGAATGCGGGGCGTAATCTGCTCCGTCGCGAACAGCGCCGTGCTGGCTTCACCGCCCTTCTGCAGCAACGGCCCCTTGCGGATGGCATGGCTGAACTCGCCGGCGAAGAAGATGAGCGCCGTTTCGCCGCGCTCGTCCACCCGGTCGAGATAAGGTTGCAGCAGTGCCGCGCGACCGACACCCAGCAGACGCTCGGCATGCGCAACCATCGATCCGATGTCCGCGCGAGCGTAACGTTGCGCATCGCGGGAACCGGCGCCGATCGCGGGCTTCACCACGAACTCAGCGGCAGCGGCGCCGGCCAGCACCTTCTCGATCGCCGGCAACGCCGCTTCACCGGGCTCGATGAACCAACTCGGCACGACGGGAACACCGGCCGCGTGCAGATCCGCCAGGTAGTGCTTGTCCAGGCTCCAACGCACCAGGTCCGGGGGATTCACCAGCCGGGTCAGTTGCGCCGCGCGCGCGATCCACGCCAGGAATTCCTCCATGCGCACCATGTAATCCCAGGTGGAACGCAGCAGCGCCAGATCGAACCGGCTCCATCGCACTGAGTCGTCATCCCAGTCGACGATGGAGACTTCGACACCAGCAGCGTGCAAGGCCTGCTGCAGAGGCAGCAGGTCATCGTCCACCCCACGCGCAGCGCGGGCGGTCACCAGAGCGACGGTCAGGCGGGTTCGAGCATTCATGGCTCGCAAGTTTAGCGGGCCGGTTCAAGCCCCGCACCGGCCCGCTCGAGCGCATCGTCGCCCGGATCGGCCTTCAGTCCCGTCAGGCCGCCCAGTCCCGCGCTCACGGCAACGATGCGCTATTCGGGCAGGACGGCACCTGAGCCGCCCATTTCGCTGGGCATGTCCCGCAGCTTGGGCATGCCATCGCGGATGTGCAGCACGGTCTGCTGATAGTGAACGTGGACGCCTGGCTCGAACTCCAGCTCCGGAAGCAGTGCGGCGTATATGTCGACCAGTCCCAGGGTCGGGTGATCCGTGAACAGGTGGCCGCCGCAGCGCTGGCACCATTTGCGGTAGCTGATGGGTGTCTTGTTGTAGGTGCCGATGCTTTCGGCGCCGTGCGTCACCTTCAGCGACTGCGGATTCCACAGCGTGAATGCATTGACTGGCCCGGCCGACCAGTGCCGGCAGGACTCGCAGTGGCAATAGCCCATGGCCGCCGGCCGGCCCGAAACCTCGAACTGCACTTCGCCGCAGAAACAGCGGCCCTTGTGGACGTCTTCATTGCTCATGACCGGCCCCCGTCGAATTGGCATCGTTAGTGCGGCCTGAATGCCCGAAGTGTTCAATCCGGCCATGGCCCGCCGAGCCGCGGATGCAAACCGGCAGACCCGAACGGATCGCTGCCGGCGCCGCTACCACCTGCTGGAGCACGATGAACCCGGAATGCGTCTCGCAGTGTCTGCCTTGACGCGTTGCGATATCAACTCGATGAAAACAGGATCGACAGCACGCGATCTCTGCGGAAAGCGGCGATCACTTTCCCTTGAAGCCCCGGGCCACCATGTAAACCTCCCTCGATCGGGAACGCGACGCGGCGGGCTTGCGGATGGACACTTTCTCGAAGGAGCTGCGCAGATCTTTCAAGTACGCATCCGAGCCCACGCCCTGAAAGACCTTCGCCACGAAATTGCCTTTGGGCTTGAGCACACGCCGCGCCAGGTCCAGAGCCAGCTCCACCAGGTACATGGACGAGGCCTGGTCCGCGGAGTCGATGCCGCTGATGTTGGGCGCGATGTCGGAAATGATCAGGTCGACCGGGCGATCGCCGAGCGCGGCCAGGATCTGGTTGAACACGGCCTCGTCGGTGAAATCGCCCTGGATGAAATCCACGTTGGCGATGGCGTCCATCGGCAAAATGTCGGTGGCCAGCACCCGACCCTTCTCGCCCACCAGGCGCGCGGCCACCTGCGACCAGCCGCCCGGCGCCGCGCCCAGGTCCATCACCAGCATGCCCGGCCGGATCAGCCTGTCGCGCTCGTTCAGCTCGAGCAGCTTGTAGCTGGCGCGCGAACGGTAGCCGTCCTTCTGGGCCTGCTTGACGTAAGGATCGTTGACGTGCTCTTGCAGCCAGCGATGGCTGCTCTTGGATCGTGCCATGGAGAACCCGTTGCGGGAGAAAGCCGGTGCCGGCCGGCAGGCGGCTGGCGCAAAGCACACTGTATAATGCGCGTCGTATTCTAACCCGTCGCTTCCTCTGCCGGAGTCACCGGCCAGGATATCGCCTTGATTCGCATCACCGAGCTGTCGCTACCCCTGGATCACGCCGCCGACGCCCTGCGCCCGGCCATCGTCCGGCGGCTGGGCATCAAAGACACCGACCTGCTGGAATTCACTGTTTTCAAGCGCAGCTACGATGCGCGCAAGAAGAACAGCACCATCGCCTTCGTCTATATCATCGACGTTGTCGCCCGCAACGAAGCGGCGATCCTGCAGCGGCTCGCTCACGACCACAACGTGCGTCCGGCCCCGGACACGAGTTACCACGCCGTGGCACAGGCACCGGCCGCCCTGGACGAGCGGCCGTTGATCGTGGGTTTCGGCCCTTGCGGGCTGTTCGCTGCGCTGCTGCTGGCACAGATGGGGTTCAAACCCATCGTGCTGGAGCGCGGGCGCGACGTGCGCCGGCGCACCCAGGACACCTGGGCACTGTGGCGCAAGCAGACCCTGACGCCGGAATCCAACGTGCAGTTCGGCGAAGGCGGCGCCGGCCTGTTTTCGGACGGCAAGCTCTACAGCCAGATCAAGGACCCTAAATTCTACGGTCGCAAGGTGATGCAGGAATTCGTGCGTGCCGGCGCGCCGGAGGAAATCCTGTACGTCAGCAAACCGCACATCGGCACCTTCCGCCTCACTGGCGTGGTGGCGCGGATGCGCGAGGAAATCATTGCGCTGGGCGGCGAAGTGCGTTTCGAGCACAAGGTCACCGACCTGCTGATCGACGGCGGCCAGCTCGAAGGCGCGATCCTGGAGAATGGCGAAACGATTCGCAGCCGCCATCTGGTACTGGCGCTGGGACACAGCTCGCGCGATACCTTCCGCATGCTGCAGCGACGCGACGTATTCATCGAACCCAAGCCGTTTGCGGTGGGCTTCCGTATCGAGCACCCGCAATCGCTGATCGACAAGGCTCGTCTGGGCAAATATGCCGGCCATCCGCAGCTGGGCGCGGCTGACTACAAGCTGGTGCATCACGCACGCAATGGCCGCGCGGTCTACAGCTTTTGCATGTGTCCGGGCGGCACGGTGGTGGCAGCCACTTCCGAGCCGCAGCGGGTGGTCACCAACGGCATGAGCCAATACTCGCGCAACGAGCGCAACGCCAACGCCGGCATCGTCGTCGGCATCAACCCGGAACAGGACTTCCCCGGCGGGCCACTGGCGGGCGTGGAACTGCAGGAACGCCTCGAGTCGCATGCCTATGTTCTGGGCGGCAGCGATTACTGCGCACCCGGCCAGTTGGCCGGTGACTTCGTGCGCGGAGTGGCATCGCGCGAACTCGGGGAAATCGAACCTTCATACAAGCCCGGTGTGCGCCTGGGCGATCTGGCCTCTTCGTTGCCGGACTATGCGATCGAAGCCATTCGCGAGGCGCTGCCGGAATTCGGCAAACAGATTCGCGGCTTCGATCGAGACGATGCCGTGCTCACCGGCGTCGAGACCCGCACGTCCTCGCCGGTGCGGATCACGCGAGATGCCGAAACGCTCCAGAGCCTGAACGTGCACGGACTGTATCCCGCTGGCGAAGGCGCGGGATATGCGGGCGGCATCCTGTCCGCAGGCGTGGATGGCATCAAGGTTGCGGAAGCAGTGGCCCGATCCATGTTGTCGAACGGCCGCAAGAGCAGCCAGCCGGCGGCCGAAGATCTCGGCCGCGCTTGAGCGCCATCAGCTGCGCTGCGGTGAACTCATGAAGCTCGACGATCTCAAGAAGCTGCACCAGAAGAAGTATCGCGAGGCGTTCGGATACTTCCTGGTCGAAGGCGAGCATCTGGTGCTCGAACTGCAGAAAGCGGCACTACAGAATCCAGAACTGCAGCGCTGCGAGCTGTACGTCACGCCCGAGCGCGAGCATTGGCACAGTCCGTTCGAAACTCATGTGATCGATGAGCGTCAGATGGCGCAGATCGCCGAGACGCACACGCCGCAGGGCATCGTCGCACGGGTGCCGATTTCCGCCCTGCCGACTGCATCGGATGGCGAAGGCGAGCACGCCGTCTATCTTTATGAAATCCAGGACCCGGGCAATCTCGGCACCATTCTGCGCACCCTGGCCTGGTTCGGTCGTTTCCGCTGCCTGCTCAGCCCCGGCAGCGTCGATCCCTGCAACTCGAAAGTGGTACGTGCAAGCATGGGCGCGATCTTCCATGTACCGGTCGAGCTGGACGTGGCACTGGGATCGCTACCCCAGCGCTTCGAACGCATCGCCTGCCTGGACATGGATGGCGAGCGCCTGCCGTCGCCGGATTTCGCTACGTTCGACTGCTATCTGTTTGGCAACGAAGCACGAGGCCTGCCCCGCGAAGAGATCGCGGCACTCGGAGCGCAGCCCTTCACGATTCGCGGCGGTGGCGCCATCGAATCATTGAACCTGGCGGCGGCCGTCAACATGTGCGTGTACGAACTGAATCGGCAGCCGGAATCGCGCTGAACGTCGCTGCTTCGGCTTAATCCGCCGCAAGGCTTTCGCGCATTGAGAATGCCGCCGCGAATTCGTTGACGATCAATCTTCACACCCGCTGGCTGCACCTTCCCTGTTCAGCGCGTATCCGATTCACCGCAGTCACGCACTCTTCTTCGGATAGAGAATCATCTGGGTGCAACGAAACAGCGCGATGGTCTTGCCCGATTCCCGGTGAGTCACTACGGAATCCCAGACCTGCGTGGTCTTGCCAAGATGCACTGGCCGCGCCACGCACTCGATGGTGCCCTCGCGGGCCGTGCCGAGGTGATTGGACTTGAGCTCGACGGTGGTGAAGCCACTGGCCCCTTCAGGCAGGTTCGCCACACAGCCATACCCGGCGCACGTGTCCGCCAGCGTCACGACCGTTCCCGCGTGCAGGAAACCGTTCGGCGCCATGAGCGCACCTCGAACCGGCAACTCGGCTCTGACCCCGGACGCTTCCACCGCGGTGATGACGATGCCCAGGTATCCCGGCAGGTTCTCGGCGCCGCGCTGGTTGAATTGATCGGCCGTAATCATGAAAGGTCCTCGTCATTGCCGCGGATGGCAGTGAAGATCGGTGCGACTGCGCTTCGGGGAATTCGATCTCGCGAGCACACCGCTGCTCGGCACTGGCAGCTCATCCGCAATTCGCGCTCTCGATGCGACCGTCATCGTCGAGCTTCAGATTCAACCGGTCGTAGCGATACTCCATCGTCACGACCTGTCCCGGCCGCAGAGCGCGCACCGTTCTCGCGCCACTCGCCTCCCGGGCCCGTTGCGCGATCTCGTCGCTATAGGTTTCACCCTCTGCGAAGGAGGCCTTGGCCGCATCGCAGCCAGCGGACTCGGAAGCCGGCGGAGCTGCCGAGGGCTGCTCAGGTTTGCTGGGTTCCATCGTACAGGCGGCCATCACGGTTGCAGCCGACAGCACTGCGATTCGGGCGGCAGTCGAGAACATGGCGGCGATCCTCCGAGGAATGATTCGGAAGGCATTATAGGCGCCGGCATCATGGAATGCGGAGCCGCAACATCGAGCCTCGCTGCGACTCATCAGAGCCGGCAAACAGAACGAGCAGCGCGATAGCGGACGCAATCCCGAAAGCGCGGACGTTGGATCGCCTCGTCAGTCCGTCACTGCCCTGCAGCCCCACTCCCTTTTCGCATGAGATTGCGATCGAGAAAATCAAGCACTCGCTCGTACACCTGGCGACGCGACTCTTCATCGTAGATGCCGTGGCCTTCCCCGGCGAGAGCCAGCCACTCGACCGGTTTGCCATTTTTCTCCAGTGCGGCTTTCATGCGCGTGGCCTGTTCGAAATCGGCTCGCCAGTCCGCCTCACCGTGGATAAGCATCACGGCGGCTTCGATCAGGTTGGCGTTGTAGACCGGCGAGCGGGAGCGCAACTGCTCCTTGTCGTTGCCCAGCACGTCGCCGAGATAGGCGCGGCCGCTGCGTGAGCGCGGCACATCGGCCGAGCTCAACATCAGCTCCAGGTCGTAAACGCCAGCCAAGCCGATCGCGCATTTGTACATCTTCGGCTCACGCACCGCCCCCATCAGAGCGGCATACGCGCCGTAGCTGGCTCCGAAAATGCAGATACGATCGGCGGACGTAACTTTCTGCTCGATCGCCCAGAGTGTGGCATCCGTGACATCGTCCTGCATGCGTGCGCCCCATTCACGGTAGCCGGCTTCCTCGAACTTCACGCCATAGCCACCGCTGCCGCGATAATTGATCTGCAACACCGCGTAACCGCGGTTGGCCAGCAGTTGCACGTCGCCCTCGAAGGAATCGTCATCGTAAAGGCCATGCGGGCCGCCGTGAGGAAACACGACCAGCGGATGCTCGCCAGCGCCGGCAGGCCGCGTCAGGTATCCATGCAGAACCAGTCCGTCGCGTGCCTTGACCTCGACGGCCTCCTTCGGCCGCATCTGACGCGGGTCGACCCATTGACGGCTGGCCAGGAAGAAATCGGCGCTGCGCTTCGTGGTATCGAACAGGTAGTACTCGCCGGGATTCACGGACGAATTCACGAACGCCAGTGCCAAATGGCCGTCCTGAGTCGTGCTGGCGATATGGACGTATTGGTCGGCGAAAGCCCGCCGCAGCGACTGATAGAGCCGCGCTGCCGGATCGTCCGGATTCAGCCATTGCACTTCGGCGCTATCCGCAAGGCTGTAGACACCAACGATCTCGCGATCGGCAAAATCCATGATGATGCCGCCCACGTCGCTGGCCTCGAAACCCGCTGCTTTCGTTACCTGCTGGCTGGTGAGATCGAGGCGATACAGTGCCTCGAAAGGCTCTCCCTGCTTGGCAGCCGTGAAGTACACAGCACCATCGTCCTTGGTGAAACGGCGCGGCCGCACGGTTTCCTGATCGAACCCGGGCAGGTCGAACGTCGACCATGCATCGTCCGCAGCAGCCTTCCAGATCGCCGTCAGACGCTGCTGCTCATTACGCCCCACTGCGAAACGCACTTGGTCGTGATTGTCCACGAGCAGCCTCGCCCCGGCGAGCGGCACCCAACCCACTTTGGCCTTGGTACCGGTACGCACGTCGAGGCGGGAATAGATCGGCATGGCGTCGGGGTCGTTGAAATACTCGTTGCCTTTCAGCTTCCACGGATATTCCGCTATCAGGACGTAGCGCCCGTCGCCGCGCAACATGCTCAACAGCTCGGCGTAGGCGAAAGTCGCCTCACGTACTCGCATGTTGGTGCCGGTTTTCTGCTGCGCACCCCACGAGCCATACAGCCGTTGCTGGCCCTTGCCATCACGATCGACGCCGAAGATCTCGCCCGTAACCGTCGCATAGCGCTTGCCGGGAAACTGGGCGCCGGTCATGTAGATCAGACGCTCGTCGGACACCCAGTGAAACTCTGCGACCGTCATGCGATCCGGCATGCGCACGCCGCCGACGATCTTCTTGTCCTTCACGCTGAAGACCATCAACGAATACTGGCCTGACTGGCCGACCGAGGCGGCAACGAACTCTCCGTTTGGAGACAGCTCCAGGGAGCCGAGCTGGTCGTAACGCGTGAAGTATTCCACCGGCAAGACAGCCGGCGACGGTGTTGGTTCTGCCGGGAGAGCGACCGGGACAAGGCATACACAGCCCAGCAGCCCTGCCGCAAAATTCAGTCTGAACCCCACTTGTCACACTCTCTGGATGCGTTCACGGGTTCGGGTTTGTACCCGTGTAAGTCGATTACCGTCAACTCACGGGATGGAAATTCGAGCAATGGTTCACCGAGCCGGGACCGTCGATTTGCGGCCTGGCGCAGTGGGTAGTGCACCTGATTTGTAATCAGGGGGTCGGGGATTTGAGCCTCAGCTGGCACCCATTCTTATCGAAATCCTGCGAACTCGAGGACCGCGCTACTAACGGGAAATCACTTCCGCTTCTGTGCGAAGCAGCCGCCTGTTCTTTTTCGACTGTACCGGAGCAATCCGTGAAGCATGCTCAGAAACAATGGAGCGTCGGGTTCGGGAGGTATGCGCTCGACGGCATGAGACGGGTAAACGGAAGCACTTCGTCTTTCTTGAAGAGCTGCACTTTTTGAGTGAGTCATGGTGCCGGCTGAGGGACTCGAACCCCCGACCCCCTGATTACAAATCAGGTGCACTACCAACTGTGCTAAGCCGGCAATCAACGACTTACGTGCGTCGTCGACGCTCCCTATCGATGCCCGTATCGGAAGATTTGCCCGGGCGGCTCCTCCAGAAGCAGCCGGGATTCTACCCGAAGACCCTTCCCTTGGCAGGTAAGGCTCACCGGGACGTCCGATGCCGCGCCCGAGCAGGCCTGTAGATCCATAATGGCCATTGCGCACCTTGGTGCGATCGTGGACCCCTGCCTTCACACGGCAGTGGTCACTGACGTCCGCGGAACTGGCTCGATCTCAGCCGCTGACCGGCGCCGGGCAGGCGCGCAGTTCCAGCCGCATGATTTTTCCGGGGCCGCTCTGGAACAGGCTGGTGTCGATCTTCTGGCCGGGCTCGGCCAGATCGGCATCGATCCAGTACACGGTGCCGGCACGCTTGCGATCGTTGATGCGCGGCGAGAACCCCAGCGCGCGAATCTCCTCTGCACGGCGCTGCGCACGCTGATAGTCGGAGAACACACCCAGCGACAGGACATTCGCCGGATCGGAGCCCGGCATCAGGTACACATCGGTGATGCCGGCGTCGAGCAGCGTCTTGAGTGCTTTCTCGGCGGCTTCGCGCGATTCGAAATCCTGGACGCTCACCCAGTAGCCGACCCACAGCTCGCCCTGCTCCAGGCGCTGGCGCGGAATGAAGCCCGCGGCTTTCAACGCAGCCTGAGCCTGCGCTGCATCCGCGAGTTCTGCGAATGGGCCGACGCTGGTGCATGAAAATGGATCAGCCGCCGCCGTCGTCGGAGCCGGCGCTGCGTCACTCAACGCAGCCACCTGCGGGGGCTGGACATCTTTGATCTGCGCCGGGTCCGGCGTTGACGTCACTTCGCGTGCGAGCACGATGCGCGGCGGCGGGGTCGCCACCGTCGCCGTACCGCGATCCAGGGCACTGATGTGCACGTCGATCAGCTGCGACCAGCTGAAGAACAGCACGTTCGCCAGAATCAGGATCAGGCACAGCGTACGCATGAATCCGCCGTTACTTGCCGCCCCGGCCCCAGTACGCCGCGATGTTGGCGATCTCCGCCGGCGACAGCTCGATCTTCTTCTTGTGCTTCACCTTGCCGGCCACGATATCGGCGATCAGCGCTTCGAGCGATGCCGCGCTCTCGCCTTCCCAATCGTCCGCTTCGTGGCATTCCACGCACTTCGCCTGCGCCGCCACCTTGCCCGCCGCAACGTCGGCGGCACCGCAGACAGCCACCCAGGATAGGGCCACGGCGGCGGCAATCGATTCCTTCAACATACATCCCCTCCGGCGGCAGCGGCGCGGCAAAACCCCGGCGATGATACACGAGCCATCGGTCCGCGCCCGCCAACGGCCGTACTGCAGCCAGGCCGTTTTTCGCAGGCATTTCTGCGGCATTCCCTGAACGATTTCACTGCGCGCTGCATGAATGTTATCGCGCCCGGCCCGATGATCCAGGTCGCGGCAGCCGCTACAGTGGCCTGCGTAACTTCTTCACCCCAGGAGCTTTCCATGTCTTACAAGGTGGCGGTACTGATCGGCAGCCTGCGGCGCGACTCTTTCAGCCGGAAAACGGCCCGCACGATCGCGGCGCTGGCGCCGGCGAATCTGCAGTTCGAGCAGATCCCGATCGGTGAGCTGCCGTTCTACGACCAGGACCTGGAAACGCAGACGCCGCCGGCTGCATGGGTCGAGTTCCGCCGCAAGGTCGCAGCCACGGATGCAGTGCTGTTCGTCACGCCCGAATACAACCGCTCGGTTCCGGCGGTGCTCAAGAATGCGATCGACGTGGGCTCACGCCCATACGGCCAGAGTGTTTTCGACGGCAAGCCGGGGGCCGTGGTCAGCGTGTCCATCGGCGCCATCGGCGGCTTCGGTGCAAATCATCACCTGCGCCAGTCGCTGGCGTTCCTGAACGTCCCGGTGTTGCAGCAGGAGGCCTATATCGGCAATGCGGGCAGCCTCTTCGACGAGGAAGGCCGGCTGCAGAACGAAGGCACCGAGAAATTCCTGCAGACCTTTGCCGCGGCGTTCGGCAAGTGGGTCGAGACGATCAAACGGTAATCGACGGATCGGCCTCTCTTCCTGGATGAAGAGGGGCCGTCTCGTCAGTTCGCCAGGCAACTGTTCGCTGCTGCAAGGTCCAGCCGCGGAAAACCTTCCTGCGTGCTTGCGTTCAGGCAACGGTTTGGACCGGCAGTCGTCGAACAACGAACCTGCACGTCGCGAAACTCACGGCTGCCGCGGCGCATGCACCGGACCGAGTAAGTCGCAAACCCATTCGGCGCCGAGGGTCCATCCTGGTCACGCAGATACCAGGTCTCCCCCGACATCGATGCGACCAACAGGATCCGCTGGCGACATGCTTCGCTGACGCCATCGCGGCAGTAACGCTCTTCACAGGCCGGCAGCGAACCGGCATCGCAGGACTTCTCAAGATCCTGCTCTTTCAAACGAAGCTGATTGGGGCCGCCGCCCTTGGTCCAGCGCATGCACGCCGCCTGGTCGCCTGCATTGCACAGCTCCAGCAGCTCGCTCAGCTCCGTCGGTGACTTCGGTGGCACGCTGGCAGTCTTTGCGGCCGAGGGCCGCTTGCCCGACGTGATGCCCTCGACCAGCTTCGCGTCCGGGCCGCATCTCTTGTCCGAGTAGACGCGTGTGCCATCCGGCGCGGTGCAACTGTAGATCTGCGCCTGGGTCGGCGCATGGAACAGCATGCCTGCGATCAACGCCAGGCCCATGCTCCAACATCTCTTACCGTCCACCAATCCGATTCCCCCGAAAGCGCTCGCACGCCGATGGAAGTTTCCATTGCCACACCTCGCGGCCTGCGTCGCACGATATATGCGATGGCCCATGTGGCGGTTGCTAATGTAGCAACCGCTCCTACGCGCTGTCAGTTCTCGCTACGGATGCAACTGCACCTCGCGCGCAGCGCTATCATCTCCCTCTTGCAGGAGACGCCATGAAACCTCGTATCACGCTCGTCACGCTCGGTGTGGACGACCTCGACCGCTCGGTCCGGTTCTATCGTGACGGCCTGGGACTGGCCACCGACGGCATCGTCGGCGAGCAGTTCGAGCATGGTGCGGTCGCCTTTTTCGATTTGCACGGCGGGCTGCGCCTGGCGCTGTGGCCGCGGCGCAGCCTTTCGCACGACTCGGGGCTGCCAGTGGGGCCGCCGAGCGCGACCGAGTTCTGCCTTGCGCACAACGTGGCCTCGAAAGCCGAGGTCGACACCGTCATAGCCCAGGCACGCGCCGCGGGCGCCACCATCGTGAAACCGGCACAGGACACTTTCTGGGGCGGCTACTCCGGTTACTTCCAGGACCCGGACCGGCACTTGTGGGAAGTGACCTGGAATCCGCAGCTGCTGCCGGCCGACGAATAGGATTGCGCTTTCAGCGACGCTGCTCGTCGCCAACCGCTGTAGCCGAGGCACTGCAGGCGCCGAACTTTGCGCAGTCGCTACCGAGGCGGCAAAGCCACGATCATGAACTCGACGTCCCGGTTCTTCTCGTTGCGAGTGTCCTGCGGCGTCACGATGGGTAGATCTCGCTCCGGCAACTCCGCGATGAACACGCGCGTGGTCGCGATGCCACCTTCATTCGTCAGCGCACGATAGACAGCGGCCACTCGCTCCCGCGCCAGTCGTTCGTTCACGGCGGGACCGCCGCTTGTATCGGTATGCGCGAGCAGCAGTACGCCTGCACCTGCTTCGCGGCGCAGAAAATTGCGGGCGGCATTGATCGCTTCCCAGCCTTTCGGGGTGAGCCGGGACTGCGCATGCTCGAAAGGCACCGGTTCCAGACGTGCAACCGCAGGCGGTGCCGGTGCGGCGCCACTCTCATCGATGATGATCGTGCCCGGCTTGCCCGCGGCTTCGGCCTTCGGTGGATTCGCCGCCCAGGCAAAGACGCTGATGGCGAGCACGATGACGGTGCCGAGCCCGATGATCCAGCGAAAGCCGCGCGTGATCCGATAGTGCAGCACGGTGTACGAAGCCCAGTACAGCACCACGAAGGTGCTGTTGCGGTAGTTCTGCCAGACGGTGTGCTTGCCTTGATCGCTCTGATTCCTGGCCCAGTCGTTCCAGGCGTTCTCGCGCAGTGTTTCGAGCTGATCGAATTGCGTCAGCTGCGTCTTGCCCTGCGGCAGCAGGTCCTTGTGCTGGCGGGTGAATTCATCCCTGAGTGCCTCGATCTCGCGGCGCGCGGCGCGCCCCTCGATCTCATCGTCGACATTGAACTGGGCACGCAGATAGCGGGGATAGATCACATCCGGCCGCAGCATGCGCAGCAACACGATCCATGCGATGAACAAGCAGAGCACCGCGACGAACAGCCCGACGGTGGCGCCGACGAAGCGAGGACTGGACTTGTCCAGACTGCCGTAGCCGGTGAACGGCGTGCCTGCCAGGATCAGTGCAGCCAGTCCGGCAAAGCTGCCAGCGAGCCATTTGACGTTGTCGCGCAGTGTCGCCTTCGCATTTGCGTAGCGATCCATCCCCTCCTGCATGCGCTCCTCCTAGGTCCCGCTCTCGTCGTCCTGCAATAGCAGCCGGATGTAGCGCAGCCGCAGATCCGGCCGCTCCAGCAGGACGTTGAAGGTCTTCATCTCGAAGCCGTGACGCCACTGTTCCAGGCTCAGCGTCAGATCCAGGGCCAGCGGCGCCTGGCGACGGGCGGGCCCCAACAGGGCGATGGCCGGCTGCAGCCGGCTCACGATCCTGCCCGGCTGCAGATCTTCGAGGCTGCGACAGTCGATCTCGAAGTGCATGAGATCGTGGGAGAAAGGCGCCCACTCGCGTACCCCGAGTTCGTCACCGATCGGCCTGATCACCGTGACCACCGGACCGATGAGCGGCTCCGGCAGCGTGCTGATCTCCGGATCGTCCTCGTCGGGCGGCCGCGGCGGGTGCCTGGGCTGAGGCTGTGGCTTGGGATCAGGCGGTGGCGGCGCCGGCGAGGTCGTGCCGCTGCCTTGGTGCGTCTGGATGCCGGGTGACGCGACGAAGCCGCGCTGCAGTTCGATGGTTTCCTCGCCATCGCTGATGACGAGCGTCCCGCGCTGCGTCAGGGTCATCTTCATGCTCATCGTGAGGTCCCCACCGTCCAGCTGAACGACACTCAGACTCGAGCGAAATCAGCGGTAGCGTAAGGGAATTCACTTCAGCGCTCCAGAGCCGCACGCGCAGTCGCCTCGTTCCATGCAATTCGAATGGCGCCGGCCCGTACTTGATGCAAAGTCAACTCGCCGATTTCAGCGTGGCGGTGTGGTCACCGGCGGTGGATTGCGCTCGGCGAACTGGCCGTTCCAGTACGGATAATAGGGATACGGCGGCGTCACTGCGCTTGCGGCATCGAGCTTCGCCATCTGTGCTGGCGATAGCGTCCAGCCGACTGCGCCCAGATTATCTCTGAGCTGCTCCTCGTTGCGTGCGCCGATGAGTACGGTCGATACAGTAGGACGTTGCAACAGCCAGTTCAGTGCCACCTGCGCAATGGTCTTGCCGGTTTGCATTGCGACCTCATCGAGCGCATCGACGACGCGGTACAGGCGTTCCGGATCGGTCGGCGGCGCAAACTGCGCCGTTTCGTGCAACCGGCTCGACGCCGGCAGCGGCCGGTCGCGCCGGATCTTCCCGGTGAGCCGGCCCCAGCCCAGCGGGCTCCATACGATCGCGCCGACGCCCTGATCCAGTCCCAGCGGCATCAGCTCCCACTCGTAGTCACGACCGATCAGCGAGTAGTACGTTTGATTGGCGACGTAGCGCGCATAGCCGTAGCGATCCGCGACCGCGAGCGACTTCATCAACTGCCAGCCGGAAAAATTGGATACGCCGATGTAGCGTACCTTGCCCGCGCGCACCAGATCGTCGAGCGTGGACATGACGCTCTCCACCGGCGTCTGCGCATCGAAATGATGCAGTTGCAGCAGATCGATGTAGTCCGTTCCCAGTCGAGCCAGCGCTGCATCCGTGGCGCGCAACAGGTGATGCCGCGAGGCACCCACGTCGTTCGGCCCCTCGCCCGCCCGCAAAGTGATCTTGGTGGAGAGAATGACTGCATCGCGACGGCCCTTGATCGCCTCGCCCAGAATCTGCTCCGAGGCACCAGCGGAATACACATCGGCGGTATCGAACAGATTCAGGCCCGCTTCCAGGCAGATATCGATCAGCCGCCGCGCTTCCGCCACGTCCGTGCGGCCCCAGGCGCTGAACAGGGGCCCTTGACCACCGAAAGTGCCCGCACCGAAACCGAGCGCCGGGACCTTGAAGCCGGAGGCGCCGAGAAATCGATGGTCCATCGTGTCACCTTTCAGGGATTGCGTTGAGGAACGCAAAGCCTACGGCGCACGCGGCCGCATGAGGACTATCGAAACGCGAAGGCAGTCTCTGCGATCGGTTGAGAATCGCCGGGTGGCACCGAGCGCTGGGTGCCTATTCTGATGGGCCCGTGGACGCCAGGCGTGCCAGGCCTTGCAGCACCAGATCCGGAATCAGCTCGTATTGCAGATGGATCAGGCGGCCGATGATGGGCGCGAAGCCGCCGGTCAGGATGAGCGAGGGAGCTTCACCTGCCTGCGCCTGCATTGAAACCACTGCACGCTCGATCAACGCCGCGAGCGCATGCGACGATCCTTGGTGAATGGCGCCGAGCGTGTTGTCCGCAAAGAGCCCATCGCTGGTATTCCCCTGCTCCGCCTTGCGCGCGATGTCGCTGGTGTTGCGCAACAGGCTGGCAACCATCAGGTCCGGACCCGGCGTGATCACTCCGCCGAGATGCTGGCCATTCGCATCGACGCCATCGATGGTCATGGCGGTGCCGATACCGACGATGCAAGTGAGCCGCTTCCTGAGATGGTGCGCGGCAATCACGCCGAGCCAGCGATCCACGCCGAGATTGGCGGGCTCCGGATAGGCGTTTCGGACACCGCACGCCGCAGCGACGGTGCTGGCGAACTCGACCTCGATGCCCCAGCGCTGGCGGATGGAATCACGCACGACTGCGGCAATGCGCGTGCCACCGACATTGCTGACGAGAACGCGCTCCGGTCGTTCGCTGGGCTCCAGGACGGCGGCACTGAATTTCGCCTCGTCCCAATCCGAATAGACCTGAGCGGACTGCACGCTGACGCCGCGCGCATCGAGCGTCGCCCACTTCATGCGCGTGTTGCCGATGTCGAATAGAAGGTTCACTTACCTGGCCCGCAGACTCACTTCGCCCGAAACGAAACGGCGCAGCTGCCCGTCGACGTCGACCAGCAGCGCGCCATCGACCTCGACGCCCTGCGCCGTGCCGACGATGGTCTCGGCGCCATTGATGACCTTCACCGGCGCGTGAGCCAGCGTATCGAGCTGCCGCCACTCGTCCACGAATGGCTCGAAACCACGCGTGGCGAACACCTGCAACAACTCGATGATTTCTTCCGTCACTGCGCCAGCCAGCGCGCTGCGCGTCGGCGCCCGGTCGCGCAGGATCTCGTGAACGTCGGCAATCAGCGCCGCCTGCTGCTCCGCCAGCGCCAGCCGCACCGTGGACGACATCAGCGTGTTCAAGCCGATGCCGATCACCACCTGCGACGGCCCGCCGGATTCGCCGCGCATCTCGATCAGGATCCCGCCCAGCTTGCGACCCTGCCAGATCAGGTCATTGGGCCATTTCAGGCCGACCCCCTCGGCGCCGAAACGGCGCAGCGCTTTGACGACGGCGACGCCCACGGCCAGGCTCAACGCGGAAAAGGTCGGCGGCGCTTCCTGGAACTGCCAGCCGATGGACATGCAGATGCCGCTGCCGAACGGCGCAACCCAGGTACGGCCGCGCCGGCCGCGGCCGGCATTCTGCAGCTCCGCGATGCACAGCTGCGCATGGCCGGGAGCCAGGTCGAGGTTGTCGTAAACGTGGCGATTGGTCGAATCGACACTGAGCAGGACATCGACGCGATCCAGCAATGACTGCGCGGCCGGCGACATCGCGTCGAGCAGCGCTTCCTTGGTGAGCAAATCCACCGCGCGTGGCAGCCGGTACCCCTGGCGGGCCACCGACTCGATTTCGATCCCCAGGCCGCGCAAGGTGCGGACCAGCTTCCATACGCCGCCGCGCGAAATGCGTAGGCGTTTCGCCAGACGCTCGCCCGAATGGAACGCACCATTGGCCAGCAGCGCCAGCAACCGCTGACGTCGTACCTGGGCTTGCGATTTGGGCTTGGCGGGCATCGCTCAGCGCGGACGGAACAGCCAGAGGCGCTGCGCGCGGTTTTCGGTGCCACTGCGGATGCGGTCGATATTGGCGCGGTGGGTGTAACAGACGAACAGCAGCATCGCGCAGCCGAACACCAACAGTGCGGCCGACGGCTCATCGAATGCGAGCAACAGGTAAATGGGGAACGAAGCCACTGCCAGCATCGTCGCGAGGCTGACGAAGCCCGTCACCATGAGCGTTGCCAGCCACACCACCAGGACCGGCAGCAGCGCGGCCGGCAGCAGCCCGGCCAGCACGCCGACCAGCGTCGCCGCGCCCTTGCCGCCCCGGAATCCATACCACACCGGATAGACATGCCCGACCACGACCGCCGCCGCACACGCCACGGCGAGCCACTCGCGATCGACCGCCGGATCGAGCCCCAAGCCAGGGATACGCAACACCGGCAGCAGCGCCGCCGCCACCCAGCCCTTGCCGATGTCGATCGCCATGACCCAGAACGCGAAGCCGTAGCCTTGCGTGCGCAGCGCATTGGTGCCGCCGGCATTGCCGCTGCCCATGGTGCGGATGTCGACGCCGCCGCGCAGCTGACCGACGATGAGGCCGCCGATCAATGCGCCCAGCAGATAAGCAAGCAGAGTTTTGAAGCCGAGTTCGAGCATGCCGGAATTGTCCAGTATTCAACGCAAGCAGGACAAGGAGCAGCATCCTCAGCTGCGCGGCAGATGCACCTCGGCAATCATGCAACGCACGCTGCCGCCACCCAACCGCTCGATGGTGGGAATGGCATGACTGACGATCGGACCGGCGGCATCTTCGAGCACGGCGCGCTGATCCGTGGCAAGCGAGGCCAGCGCGGCGCTCGACATGGCGATCACCGAACCGCCGTCCGCCGTGCCCAGCTCCAGCATGTTGCCGGCGAACTGGTGCATCTGGTCGAAGCTCAGCTCGACCACGGTGCGGCCGCTGGTGTGCAACAGGTCGATCACGGCCTCGCGCCGGCCCGCCTCGATGCATTCGCTGCAGACGGCCGCGAACCGCGCGCCAACCGACATGAGCACATTGGTGTGATAGATCGCCGTGCCGCCGGCATCGAAGGCCTCGAAGGCAGCGATCTCGTAATCCAGGCGTTGCGCGAACTCACCGAGCACGTCCATATCCGTGCGCGGCGACAGGCAGGCGTAAGCGATGCGGTTGATGCGGTCGAGCACCAGGCTGCCGGTGCCTTCGAGAAATTTTTCCTGCGCCTCGCGATGCGTCAGGTCGATGGTGCGGGCGATGTGGAACCCGTGTCGCGTGTGCAGCGCTTCGAGGAGGTCGAGGCGACGCTCCAGGCGCCGGTTCGGCGCCAGCATCGGATACAGCACCACGGTGCCGTCGGCGTGAAAGCTCACCCAGTTGTTGGGGAAGATGGAATCCGGCGTGTGGGGCTCGGCCGTGTCCTCGAAGACGTGAACCTGCACTCCCGCCTGCTGCAACGACTGGGCAAGCCCATCGAATTCGGCGCGCGCGGCGCTTTGCGCGGCATCGCCGGAGGCCGTGTTCTCGAGTTGCTGAAAACGGTTGGAAGCCGCGGTCTGGACATTGCCGGCAAAGCGCACCGGCCGGACCATCAGCACGGCGGAGGCGGTCTGTTTCTCGGTCATCGCGGCGCGTACTCGCGACTGCAGGGGGTGGGAGTATAGCCAGCGCGCCACCTCCCGACTTGCGGGCTGTCGTGGAGGCTTCTAGACTCCTTACCAGACATTCGTCTGGTATCGATCCACATGCCACCCCTGAGCCCTAAGCAATTGGAAGTATTGTCTTTTATCCAGCGCTTCATGGAAACGCACGCACTCCCGCCGACCCGCGGCGAGATCGCCTCGGGACTGGGCCTGCGCAATCGCCAGGGCATCGATCAGCACTTGCGGGCGCTGCAGACCAAAGGCGCCATCGAGCTGCGACCGGGCATCTCGCGCGGAATCCGGATTCGTGAATCCGCTGCGCTGGCGCTGGGCAGTGCCGTCGGTGCTCCCGCCAATGACGAACGTGCAGCGAGCGGCCTGCCGCTGCTGGGCCGCATCGCTGCCGGCTCGCCCATCCTGGCGCAGGGCAATATCGAGGACCGCATCCAGGTCGACCCGGCACTGTTTCGCCCACACGCGGATTTCGTGCTGCGTGTGCGTGGCGACAGCATGAAAGATGCCGACATCCTGGATCGCGACCTGCTGGCGGTACACCAGACCACTCAGGCTCGCCAGGGCCAGATCGTGGTGGCGCGCATCGGCGATGAGGCCACGGTGAAGTATTACCACCGGCAGGGTCATCGGGTGCGGCTGGAACCGGCGAATGCCGCCTACTCGCCGATTGAGATCGACCTGCGCAAGCAGGAGCTCACGATCGAAGGATTGGCCGTGGGCGTGATCCGCACGGCGCTGTCGCGCAGCCGATGAATCCCTATGAACCGGCAGCGAAGTACCGAACAGCTGGCGCAGCTCGAGCGACTGACGCGACTGTGCAATCTCAATCGCGAGGGTGTCGCGCCCGCCTCGATCGAGGCCAGCGGTTTTGCCGAACTCGATGCCGCCCTGCCGGGTGGCGGCTGGCAAAGCGGCACCATCGTCGAGTTGATGCCCACCGAAACCGGCATCGGCGAATTGCGATTGCTGATGCCCGCGCTGGCGCGCATCACCCAGGCGGGACGCTACATCGCATTGATCTCTCCGCCCTGGATACCTTTTGCCCCGGCGCTGGCACGGCATGAGGTCCGGCTCGATCGGCTGGTCGTCGTTCACTCCCGGAGCGCCACGGATACGCTCTGGGCTTTCGAGCAGACCTTGCGCTGCAAATCTTTCGGCGCCGTACTCGCCTGGCCAGCAGTGGTTCAGGACCGCGAAGTGCGGCGGCTGCAGCTTGCTGCCGAGGCGGGTCGCAGCACCGGTTTTCTATATCGACCCGCTGCAGCAGCACGCGAGTCTTCGCCCGCCGCGATGCGCTTGCGACTGCATGCGGACTCGCAAGGCGGCCTGAATCTGGAAATCCTCAAGTGCCGCGGTGGGCGCAGCGGTTTTTCAGTGCAGGTGCGATCGCAAGACCAGTGGCGCAACTCCCAGGCGATGGCCCTTGAAAAGGCACCCGGGCTCACGCATGCCGGCTAGCGCCAGACACGCCCGTTCGACCTACGTCATCGGCCAATCCATCCAGTCCATCCACCATCAATCGCGACGCCGGCGGCTGCAAGTCATTCGTCCAGTCCACACGGCATCGCCTTCTTTCGCCCATGCTCTGGCTCTGCATCAATCTGCCGCAATTGCCACTGGAGGCCCTGCACACGGAAAACGATGATGCCGTTGTCGTCGTAACCGCGTGCGAAGGCAGCACACGCTGGGTCATCTGCTGCAGTCCCGCGGCGGAACGGATGAACCTGCAAGCGCCGATGAATTACACCATCGCCCTCGCGGTTCATCCTCAGCTCACCATGCTCAACCGCAAGCTGCGCGCGGAACAGGCGGCGCTCGAGCGACTGGCCGCCTGGGCCTACCAGTTCAGCAGCAGGGTCATTCTGGGCGAGATCCAAGAAGAGTTGCGGCGGTCGCGCACCGCCTGCCTGTGGCTCGAAATAGGCGCGAGCCTCACCTTGTTCGGCGGCTTTCGCAGCTTCATCGAAATGCTCGAAACGCAATTGCGAGAGCTGCGCTACACCTATCAGCTCGGCATCGGGCCGACGCTCGAAGGCGCCTCCCTGCTCGCCCGTGCGGGAATCCGACTTGCCATACACACGCCTCACGCACTGTTCACGCGTATCCGTTCCCTGCCGATCGGCAAATTGGCGCTTGCACCCGAAATCACCAGCCAGCTTCACATCGCCGGCGTGCGCACCATTGGCTCGCTGCTCGAGTTGCCGCGCGCTGCCGTGGCCAAACGCTTCGGGCCGGAGATCAGCGGGTTCCTCGACCGGCTGATGGACGAAGCGGCCGATCCGCGACCGGCGTTCCGGCTGCCGGAGAAATACGCGGCTCACTACGAATTCGAGTTCGAGGTCAAAAGTACCGAAGCACTGCTGTTTCCCCTGCGGCGCATGGTGCACGAATTCGCCGGCTACCTGCGGGCTCGCGATACCGGGGTGCAGCATTTCACCGTGGCCTTCGGCCATCGACAGGCTCCCGCAACGAAAATCCGCATCGGCATTTCGACGCCGGAAAGGAACATGGAGCGGCTGTTCTCGTTGGTGCGTGAGCAATTGGAGCGCACGGAGTTACCCGCTCCCACTGTGTCGCTGAGCGTCGGCGCCGATGAATTCGCCACGCCCACAGCACTCCAGACGGATCTGCTGAGCCGCGCACAACAGCAAACCGAAGAGTTCTCCCACACCATCGACCGGCTGAGCGCGCGCCTGGGCGATGAGAATGTGCATGGCCTGAAGCTCATGGCCGACCATCGACCCGAGACCAGCTGGCAGCCCTGCTCGGTGACGGAAAAGCCGGCAAATCTGTGTTTTCCGGACCGGCCATTGTGGCTGCTGCCTGAACCGCGGCCGCTGCAAATTTCCGAGCCCCGCATCGCTTCCGGTCCCGAGCGCATCGAAACAGGCTGGTGGGGAAGCGAGGATGTACAGCGCGATTACTACGTCGTGCACATGAGCAATGGGCCGGATCTGTGGGTCTTCCAGGATCTGAGCAGTTCCAATTGGTATCTGCACGGGTTCTGGTCGTGAGCGCGTACGCGGAACTGCATTGCGTCAGCAATTTCACCTTCCTGCGCGGAGCGTCGCATCCGTTCGAGTTGGTCCTCCAGGCTCGTGAGCTGGAATATAGAGCACTTGCATTGACCGACGAGTGCTCGATGGCAGGTGTCGTACGCGCTCACGAAGCAGCGAAGAAATGCAGACTGAAGCTCATCGTCGGCTCCGAATTTCATACCGCCGACGACCTGCATGTCGTCTTGCTCGCACCGACACAGAAGGCCTATGCGCAGATCTGCGGACTGATCACCACCGGGCGCCGTCGATCCGAGAAAGGCAGTTACAAGCTGTCGCGTGCGGACTTCAAGGAAGGCGGTCTGAACGAGTGCCTGGCGCTATGGCTGCCCGGCATGCAACCGCGACCCTCGTTGGCCGGCTGGGTGCGCGACCTGTTTCCGCAACGCTGCTGGATCGCCGTGGAGCTGCATCGTCAGCCGGACGATGCGCGACGCCTTGCGCAACTGCGGCAACTCGGTCAGTCGCTGGATATTCCCCTCGTCGCGTCTGGCGACGTGCACATGCACACAAGAGAGCGACGATCCCTGCAGGACACGCTCACCGCCATTCGCCACAAGTGCACCATCGCGCAGGCCGGGCATCGGCTGTTCCCGAACGGCGAACGCCATCTGCGCACCCTGGACGATCTGGCGACGGTGTATCCGAGCAATCTGCTGGAAGAGTCGGCTCGAATCGCTGAGCGCTGCCAGTTCTCGCTGGGCAGCCTGAAATACCGGTATCCGCGCGAGCTTGTGCCCGAAGACGTAACGGCAATTCAGCATTTGCGCGCACTCACGGAGGCAGGACTGCGACGACGCTGGCCAGGAGGTGTGTCAGTGGAAAACCGTAAAACGATAGAGAAGGAACTCTCGTTGATCGCCGACATGCAGTACGAACACTTCTTTCTCACGGTCCACGAGATCGTCGAGTACGCGCGCCAGCTGGAACCGCCGATCCTGTGCCAGGGGCGCGGCTCCGCGGCCAATTCCCTGGTGTGCTACGCGCTCGGAATCACGGAGGTCAGCCCCGACAATGCGAACCTGCTGTTCGAGCGCTTCCTGAGCAAGGAACGCGGCGAGCCGCCGGACATCGACGTCGACTTCGAGCACGAGCGGCGCGAGGAAGTCATTCAGCATGTCTTCGAGAAATATGGCCGGCATCGCACCGCGTTGGCAGCCACTGTCGTCACGTACAAGGCGCGCAGCGCAATTCGCGATGTCGGCAAGGCACTGGGCATGGATGCGGATCTGATCGACCGGATCGCCAAATCCCATGTCTGGTGGGACGACGCAGCCACGTTCTGCAAGAACCTCGCCGAGCTCGGTTTGAGCGTAAGCATCGACATGGCGAAGCAGCTGTGCGCGTTGGTACTGACGCTGCAGAATTTTCCGCGTCACCTCTCGCAGCATGTCGGCGGCTTCGTCATCTCCCAGGAACCGATCAGCGAGCTGGTGCCGGTGGAGAACGCCGCGATGGAGGATCGCACCATCATTCAATGGGACAAGACCGACCTGGAATCGCTGGGACTGCTCAAGGTGGACGTGCTGGCGCTGGGCATGCTCAGCGCCATGCGGCGCACCTTCGACCTGATTGCACGGATCGGTGGCCGGGAAACCGGCATGGACAAGATCCCGGATGGCGACGATCCGACCTACGACATGATCTGCGCTGCCGACACCATCGGCGTGTTCCAGATCGAATCGCGCGCGCAGATGAGCATGCTGCCCCGGCTGCGGCCGCGGAATTACTACGACCTAGTCGTCGAAGTGGCGATCGTGCGGCCGGGGCCGATCAAGGGCGGCATGGTGCATCCATACCTGGCGGCAAGGAAGCTGCCGGACCACGAAATTACCTACCAGAGCGAGGAGCTGCGCCCCATCCTGAGGAAAACCCGCGGCATACCGATCTTCCAGGAACAGGTGATGCAGATCGCCATCACCGCCGCCGGCTTCACGGCCGGCGAAGCGGACGAGTTGCGGCGCGCCATGGGCGCCTGGCAGCGCAGCGGCAACATGCGCGAATACCGGGACAAGCTCATGAACGGCATGCGCGCGAACGGCTACGAAGAGGAGTTCGCCGAACGCATCTTCAAACAGATCGAAGGCTTCGGCGATTATGGATTCCCGGAGTCGCACGCCGCCTCGTTCGCTCTGCTCACCTACCAGTCGAGCTATCTGAAGCGGCACTACCCGGCGGCATTCTTTGCCGGCCTGATCAACAGCCAGCCCATGGGGTTCTATCAGCCGGCGCAGCTGCTGGAGCAGGCGAAGCGCCAGGGTGTACAGATACGGCCAATCGACGTGACCGCAAGCGATTGGGACTGCACGCTCGAGCCGGTGCACACCCAGGATTCCGATCAGATTGTTCGTCAAAGCCCCAAAGGTGAGCGCGCCGACGAGCATGCAGCCGTCGTCGACAACGAGGCCGTCTCTTTGCAAGCTGCAAAGGAAACGTCACGCGACTCATCGGTTGCGGGAACCGTCGCCCGCAACTACGCCATCCGGCTGGGTATGCGGCTGGTGCGTGGCCTGCGCCGCCCGGAGGCAGAAAGAATTGTCGTGGAGCGATCCCTCCATACGTTCAGTGGGATCGAAGACTTGTCCGCTCGTGCAAACCTATCGAAGCGAGCGGCGAAAGCATTGGCGATGTGCGGCGCCTTCCGGTCGCTGGCGGAGCATCGCAATGCCGCGTTCTGGAACGCGCTTGCCGTCGAGCGTTTGCCGGGAATGCTGACGCAGGTGCAGACGCCAGAGGACGCAGTTTCACTCCCGGCTCCTACGGAATGGGAAGAGGTGCAGCGCGACTATCATCAACTGCGTCTGAGCACCGGCCGGCATCCGCTAGCACTGTTGCGCCCGGGTCTGCGTCGGCTCGGACTGATCAGGCGCAAAGACCTGAATTCCATCGCATCCGGTAGGATCGTGCGAGTCGGCGGCCTGGTCACTCACCTGCAACACCCGCAGACCGCCAAAGGCGTGATCTTCGCCTCGCTGGAGGACGAAACCGGCATCAACAACATCATTTTCTGGCCCGGCATCTTCGCCGAATACCGGCATTGCATCCTGCAAGCCCGATTGATGCTGGTCGAAGGCGAGCTACAGAGTCAGGAAGGAGTGATCAACGTCGTGGCACGCAGCGTCGCCGATCTTTCGCACTGGGTGCGGGCGCTGCCGCGCAACTCCAGGGACTTCCATTAACGTCGCCGGAGCATGCGTACTGAAGCGCGCTGCGGGCTATTCGTAAGGAGCCCACAGAAGCCGCCAAATCAAACAGATTGGTTTTTCAAGGAAGTGCGCAGCAAGCGCTGCTGCGCCCATCGTAGCGCGACGGCGGACCGAAGCCCGGGCAAATCCGCAGAGTCAGTTCAGCACGTGGCGGGGATAGGAAATCACTTCAGACTTGATGATGGTGGCCATGTGGCCAGCAGCCATGGCCTTGCGGAGCTTCTTGGTGGCATCGGAACGCTGCCGGCGGGATTGATTGACAGCCACCTTGGCGATCGACACATCGACCATCTGATCCTTGATGATGCGACGCCGTTCGAGTGTGTTCATCTCGTTCCACTCCGCTGCACTGCGATCAAATCAGCCGAACCAATGGAAAAAGCCCTGCCGATCGAAATCGGCAGGGCTTTCCAACATTTAAGAGCCTGGCAGTGACCTACTCTTGCATGCCCGAAGGGCACACTACCATCGGCGCTAAGCATTTTCACTTCCGAGTTCGAGATGGGATCGGGTGGTTCCTGCTCGCTATTGCCGCCAGGCAAACTGGCTCACGTACGCGGTTGACCCTGTAACAAGGCATCAGCCGCACCGGAATTCGAAAGTTGTTTCAACGCAGTCACATTCATGAGTATCCGAGCACCCATCCTCTTGAAGCAATCTTCGACAGACTGCCCAAGCCAATTGGGTGTTATATGGTCAAGCCTCACGGGCAATTAGTACTGGTTAGCTCAATGCATTACTGCACGTACACACCCAGCCTATCAACGTCGTAGTCTGCGACGGCCCTTTAGGGGAATCGAGTT
>Ga0182745_1001066_pt1 | contig 27139 bp, 22 predicted proteins | sample eDN3rd30CKraftBY_FD_128523 | JGI IMG/M metagenome (GOLD analysis project Ga0182745, IMG submission 128523) | Enriched backyard soil microbial communities from Emeryville, California, USA - eDNA 3rd pass 30_C Kraft BY (version 2) (version 2) | ecosystem: Environmental > Terrestrial > Soil >... | reverse complement strand
TGCACGTTAAATCACAATGCCTTGAAGGAGAAGTGGTTGCAACACGTAATGGTGTCTACTCCGCATCAACGGAAATTCAAGACTTACGACGATTGACGAAAAAAGCTGCGGAGCTTGGGAACGGGAACAGCGACTTCATTCCGCTAAAGTGTTACCGAATTTCTATTTTTTGAATTTCGAATTTTATCGCATGAGATCTCTGGTTTCCCGCTGGAGCCAGTCCAGCAGAGCATGTTGTTCCTGAACGGCTTCCACAGACAGCGGAATCGTTGTCGTTAGATGGCGTTCCAGACGTTCTTCGACAAAGCGGCAACCGGAAAGGCTCCTGAGAACCTCCCGTTTCTGAGCCACCAGATCCAGCATAATAAATGCGATCAGGCCGACGACTCCTCCGGAAAACGCGCAGAACCAGAACGGATCCAGATCTTCAACAACCGACAAACTCAATATAACACCACTGAGAATCAGAATGGTGGTGCGGCTAATCACGGCCCCTTCTTCTTTCAATTGCGTTTCAGTACGACTCATAGGGGCTCTCTCCTCAACTCTCTGTATTTCCCGGCCCTCCCAGAACTCTAGTTCGGAATATTCTTTCCGTCAAAAATGTTCTGGTGAATTGCCCTGAATCATCCATTCACGTACACTGAAATGAGACATTGAGCGACAAACGGTAAAACTTCGGCATCATAATTCAGCGATCAGATCACATTTTCAGGCATCTTTTTGCCCGTAATTTTGACTGATCGCGGGAGAAGCCGAAGTTATTTGGAAAGCCCATGATTGCACGAGTTATCCTGCCGCTTTCGTTCTTATTTCGAAAATGACCTGCCTTTGAACCACAATCCTGAAGAACTGCGGAGAATTCTATGTCATTGACCCGCCGCTATTTCCTCAAATCGGCTGCCGCACTCAGTGCCGCCGCCTCTCTTCGTTCAGAAACATTCGCACAGCCCTCCGCAAGCAGCAGTCCGAACGAGAAATTCGGAGTCGCCGTTGTTGGAACCGGCGGGCGGGGCTCAGGACACATTTCCGACTTACTCAACCACAAGGATGTCGATCTCAAGTATGTTTGCGATGCAGATCTGCAACAGGCAGAAAGAGCAGCCAAGAACATCCAGGCCAAAGGGGCTCCGGCTCCTCAGGTCGAACGGGATTACCGCCGCATCCTCGACGATCCCAGCATCGACGTCATCAGCATCGCCACCCCAAACCACTGGCACTCACTGCAGGCCATTCAGGCACTTCAGGCCGGCAAGCACGTTTATGTTGAGAAACCGGTTTCCCACAACGTCTGGGAAGGACGCCAACTGGTCGGCTGGGCACGCCACACCGGAAAAATGTGCCAGGCCGGAACCCAATCCCGTTCCAGCCCAAGCCTGACGGAAGCAGTCGAATTCATCCAGTCCGGCGGACTTGGCAAAATCCAGTATGCCGTGGGAACCTGCTACAAACCTCGTAAGAGCATTGGCAAACTTGACAAGCCACTGGTCATTCCCGAATCAGTCGACTATGACCTGTGGTGCGGTCCGGCCGCGAAGGTCGATCTTTATCGTCCCAAACTCCATTACGATTGGCACTGGGACTTCAACACCGGTAACGGCGACATGGGAAATCAGGGGATCCATCAGATGGATATCGCCCGCTGGTTCCTGGGAGAAAAAGAACTTTCTCCACTGATCGCCAGCATCGGAGGACGTGTCGGTTACGATGACGCCGGGGATACGCCCAATACCCAGATCGTCTACCACGGGTATGAAAAAGCTCCATTGATCTTCGAAACCCGGGGTCTGCCATCAAAAGACCTCGACTGGAAGAACCCGATGGACAAGTATCGCGGTTCACAAGTCGGGGTGATCGTGCAGTGTGAGAAGGGATACATTGTCATCCCCAGCTACACGCAATGCACCGCGTTCGATAACGACGGCAAAGAGATCAAGACCTGGAAAGGGGGAGGCAACCACTTCTCCAATCTGTTCGGCGCGATTCGTTCCGGAAAAACAGAAGACCTGAATGGGGAAATCCTTGAAGGACACCTCTCCAGCGCCTTGTGTCACACAGGGGCAATCAGCCATGTCCTCGGTTCACCCAAGAAAGCAGCCGAGATCGAACAAAGCGTTGCCGACAACAAGCTCTGGAAAGATTCGTACGACCGACTGGCCGCTCACCTGGCCGCCAACGGTGTCGACATCAGTGATCCAAAACTGAACGTCGGACCATGGCTGAAAATGGACCCGAAAACCGAACGGTTCACCAACAGCGAAGAAGCCAACAAGCTGCTGACTCGCGAATACCGCAAAGGCTACGAAGTTCCGGAAGCTCCAAAACCGGTCTAAATTTGTAACTCAACGAATGAATGCCAAAGAGCGGTCGAGAACCATTCTCGACCGCTCTTTTTGTTTCCGAAGAATTTACAGCGAAGACACAAAGAGGGCCGACAACCAGCCCCCCGTGCTCATTACGAGAATTTACGCACGTCCCAGAATCAGGCAGGCGTTGTGACCGCCGAAGCCGAAGCTGTTGGACATCACCCGATCCATTTTCATTGGACGGGCCTGATGTGGAATATAGTCCAGATCACATCCTTCATCCGGGTCTTCCAGATTGATGGTCGGCGGAGCGACCTGATCCTTCAGAGCCATGCAACAGATGATGAACTCCAGACCACCCGAGGCTCCCAGAAGGTGCCCGAGCTGGCTCTTGGTACTCGAAACTGCCAGCGACTTGGCGTGTTCTCCACAAACCGTTTTGATGGCGTACGTCTCGGCCTTATCTCCCAGCGGCGTGCTGGTTCCATGGGCGTTGATGTACTGCAAATCCTGCGGATTGAGTTGAGCATCTTTCAGAGCGTTGAGCATCGCACGACCGGCTCCCCGTCCTTCCGGATCAGGCGCGGTCATGTGATTTCCGTCTGCGGCCATGCCGTAACCGAGCACTTCAGCAATGATATTCGCCCCGCGCGCCTTGGCGGCCTCGTATTCTTCCAGAATGACGATTCCAGCCCCTTCCGCGATCACAAAGCCATCGCGTCCCTTATCGAATGGACGACTGGCCGTTTGAGGATCATCATTACGGGTGGACAGAGCCTGCATCCGGGCAAAGCCGGAGAGTCCCATCGGTGTGATGGCCGCTTCACTTCCGCCAGTCACCATAACATCGGCATATCCCATCTGAATCAGACGGAAAGCATCCCCCATGGCGTTATTGGCAGAAGCACATGCAGTGGCAACAGCACTATTAGGTCCACGCAGTTTCCAGCGCACAGAGATATTCCCGCTGGCGGCATTCACCATCAGTTTGGGAATCATCAAAGGAGAAACCCGGGTCGGTCCCTGATCGAACAATGCGGAATGCTGTTGTTCAATTTCACTGAGACCACCGATCCCGCTGCCGATCAGAACACCATGCATGTACGGATCCCCGGAATCAAAATCGATCCCGGAGTCCCGTATGGCTTTGTGGGCCGCTGCCATGGCGAACTGGACGAAGCGATCCAGACGGCGAACATCTTTCTCAAGAACATCCAGATGCTCCATGAGATTGAAGTTCTGGATCTCTCCTCCGAAGCGCACCTTGAAGTTTTCGGTGTCGAATCGCCGTAGCGGTCCGACGCCGCTTTTGCCGGCGCAGATGTTGTCCCAGAACTCAGGTACTTCGTACCCGAGAGTTGAAACGACTCCCATTCCTGTGACTACGACGCGCCTGCGCATTGCTCAAGCACTTTCCTTTTGCTTGATATAATCGATCGCATCCCCGACGGTGCGAAGTTTTTCATAATCCTCGTCTGGAATCGTGACTCCAAATTCCTCTTCGAACTTCATTCCCAGTTCGACCAGATCGAGTGAATCCGCGTGCAAATCATCAATGAAATTGCTGTCTCGCGTAATTTCGTCCTTATTTACACTCAATTGTTCGCTGACAATTGAGATCACTTTCTCATCCACGATTTTACTCCTTCCTCGGAGAAGGGCACCGTCACTGGTGCCGCCGAACGGACATGTCTAAATTTTGCAGAACGGAATCTTCAAGCCGGCAGAAACTCCGGCCGTTTTCAGAGCCGCGTCAAGATATAACGGCTTTTGTGAAACGTGTAAACGGCAAGCCCCTCCTGATTAGGAAAGATAGAACAGGAACGTTCTTTCTTGTGACCGGAGAGGCGAAGTCTGCCGAGTCGCAAGGGAAATCCCCAATCCAGAAACAGGCTTTCCTCTTCACGAATCATTGATCACGGTACAGGGAATCTTGCGATTCACTCGTTTCATCAGACCGGTCAGCACCCGACCGGGTCCGATTTCATAAAATTCATCGATTCCCGCATCCAGCAGAAATCTTAGACTCTCTTCCCAGCGAACCGGGCTGACCACCTGCTTTACCAGAATCTGTTTCAACTCTTCCGGGTCAAGATGCGGCTGGGCATCCACATTCGAAACGACCGGAATCTCGGGGGAGGTCATCTGGGCCTGCGACAACGCCTGGGCGAGACGCTGATCCGCAGGTTCCATCAATTTTGTATGAAATGCCCCGGCCACCGCAAGTGGAACCACTCTGGCACCGGCCGCTTCGGCAAGTTCAATCGCTTTTTCCAGAGCCGTGTTTTCTCCGGAAATCGCCACATTTCCCGGGCAGAGATAATTCGCGATCTGAATCACCCCTTCCGAACGGGCCTGCTGACAAATGGCGTCAACTTTTTCGACATCCAGCATCAGAACGCTCGCCATGCCCGATGGTGTTGCATCGGCCGCATCCTGCATGGCCTGTCCCCGCTGCTGAACAACGCGCAGACCATCTTCAAAAGAAAGCGCTCCGGCAAAAACCAGTGCGGTGTATTCTCCCAGACTCAATCCAGCTGCCATTTCGCAGGAAAGGGCAATCTCCGGAGATTCTGCCTTCAATTTCTCGAGAGCCGCCAGACTACTGACAAAGATTGCCGGCTGGCTGATGACAGTGGAGTCCAATTCCTGCGACGGGCCATTGAAACACAGCTCCGCGAGGTCATATCCCAGAATTTCATTGGCCTGATCGAACAGTCGTCGGGCAGCGGGATAGGCTTCCACGAGTTGTTTCGCCATACCGACATGCTGGGCTCCCTGACCGGGAAACAAAAAACCGATTCGGCCCATCGTTTCACTCCTCGCTTGAACGTGTCTGGAGACCTGATACTTGACTTGAGCTGTTTCCATCGCACGAGAAACAGAGACTGCAAGACGCAGCAAATTTCACGGCATCACCAGAGACGCTTCTTAGAGCCGCGAACAAAACCTCTCAAACGATGAAATTTCCCTTTCCGCGAGCGGATCGCGGAAGGTTTTGTTAAGCGTTCTTAGTTCACTGCTGATTCCGGTTGGGAATTCAACACCTGAGTAATGGTCTGGTTGACTCCCCGATCTTTCAGTGTCATCGCAGTTTTCAGGGCATTGCGAATGGATCTGGCGTCGCTGGAACCGTGAGAAATCATGCAGATTCCGTCAATCCCCAGTAACGGCGCGCCTCCCACCTCATTGTATTCGAATGACTTGGCGGCTTCTTCCAGTGCAGCGGCCGCCAGTTGACGTTCGTCTTTCAGACTCCCGAGAACAGTATTGGCCAGAGACCGCAGCATCATCGCCGCGATTCCTTCACTGACCTTCAACGTCACGTTTCCGACAAAGCCTTCGCAGATCACGACATCAACACTGCCGTTAAACAGGTCACGTCCTTCCACATTACCGATGAAGGAGCTTCGAACCGGTCCTTCCGAAATGAGTTGATACGCCTCCCGAACCGCCTCATTCCCTTTACCGTCTTCACTGCCGATGTTCAAAACACCAATCCGGGGAGACGAATTTCCAAGAACTTCGCGGGAGAAGACTTCCCCCATCACGGCATACTGAGCCAGATGTTCCGGTCGGGCACCAGGATTGGCTCCCACATCCATCAGGACAGTTTTGCCATGGGCCGAGGGAAGAATGACGGCAATACCGGGGCGTTTGACACCTTTAAGAAACAGGCGAGTCCGCAGCCCTGCCGCGACAACTCCCCCTGTATTTCCGGCACTGATCAGTGCGTCAACTTCTCGACCGGCCAGCAATTTCCAGCAGATTGCAATGGAGCACTCCGGCTTTTTGCGCAGCGCTTCCGTCGGCTTTTCTTCCATGCCGATAAAACCATCCGCGTGAACCACGCTCAGCCGCTCGCCGGAGTAGCCTGACTTTTCGATCATTGGATCGAGAACGGTACGATCGCCCACCAGAGCGATCTCCATTTCCGGCCACCGACCGAGAGCGTCAATCGCTCCATCGACGTTGACAGCGGGGGCAAAATCTCCCCCCATCGCGTCCAATGCGATCCGCATGTAAGACTATTCCTCGGTGGTAACCATGGGACGGCCTTGATAATGGCCGCAGTTTGGGCAAACCACATGCGAAGGAACTGCAGTTCCGCATTGTGTGCAATACTGCAACTTCATCGGTTTGACGGTGTTGTGACTATTTCGTTTACGTGAACGTGAACGTGATTGTCGTCTTTTGGGGACAGCCATTGTCGCCGTGCCCTTTCCTCAGGTTAGTTGCAAATATGATGTTCAGACAAAAAGTCTACGGTGGACCAGTCAACCTTTAAACGTATCAAAACAGCGCCAAAACCGGAAATCCGGCTGTGAGTGGCACCTGTTGACGGTCCTTCAGCCCCTTTGGGAGGATCGGGAATCGTACGCCAACTGGAAAAGTGCTGTCAAGGAACCCTGATCACGAATTGCGACAGTCTACGCTGATCAGCCACCAGAATTTTCTGACAAGTGGATGATTTCGTCAATCGGCATCAATTTCAATCGATACTTTCGACAAAATCTCCGTAACTGAAAGTTCCTTACAAGCCGCAAACCGGGTTTCTGACCCACTTCAGATTGACCGTAGACTTGTGTATAAAACGGAGGCTTCATCTGATGATTTTCCCCAACTGTGTCATCACTGCCTGTACCATCACGACAGTGACTTGAAAGTGAAAACGGTCCAATGGTCACCCTCCGCCCCGTTCGCCGTGCTCTGGTTCCAGTTGATTCGAAGGCTGCATACCGCGTCAGCGCTCCTAACTACGACGAATTCCAGTCTGACAAAGAAGTGTGGGATCTGCTGCAAGCCCGTCCTGACAACGTGCTTCAGATCACAATGCCACACTGCCACGTCCCGGATCACGCCGACATTTTCGAAGACGGCTCAGACGAAGCACTCGCCCACGCCACGGCACAAATGGTGATTTTGAAGGAAAATCCACTACTCAAAACTGTGGAAAACGCACTCTGGGTCTACGAGATCACGTCTCCAAAACGCCCTGACGCCCCCCAGCTGGGAGTCGGGGGATTTGGACTGACAGCGGAAATTCGGACCGAAACCACTCCTGATGGCTGTGTGATCCGCAACGAAGGAATTCGCCCGGAAAAGGCAGAAGGGCGTGCTCAATTACTGCGAGCCACCAACGCCGACTTCGGGACAGTCAACCTGGCCGTTCAGGACCAGAGTGGAGAACTCCTGAAAGCCCTGGTCGGAGTCACTCACGCCTTTCCTGTGGATTTTGAAACGCTCGACGAAGACCAGAACCTGCACCGCTCCTGGATCGTCACAGATGCCGGGGTGATCGACAAACTGGTCCAATTACTGGCCAATGAACCCGCCGCATACGTCGCCGATGGAAATCACCGTAGCGCCGCCGCCGCCGCAATGGGGCTCGATCACTTCCTCACCGTCTTCTTTCCAACCAGCCGTCTGGGACTGGAACCCTACAACCGGTTGCTTCCTCTCAACGAAGTTGAGCCTGCCGATTTCCTGGCGAAACTGGAAGACAACTTTGAGGTCACCTTACTGGGGGATGTCCCTCCTTACCGGCCGGAATCTGTGCATGTGATCGGCCTGTACCTGGGGAAAAACTGGTACGAACTCCGGCCAAAACCGGATTCGTTCGATCCGAACAACGCTGCCCAGTCCATCGATGCCGACATTATTCAACGCCACATTATCGACGGCATCCTCGGCATCAGCGATGCCCGGGATAAACGCCTGAACTATGTGGGGGGAAACAAGAACGCGGCCTATCTGGTCTCGCGAGTCGATTCCGGAGAATATGACTTCGCCCTGTCTGTTGCTCCAGTCACCATGCAGCAATTCGTCGACGTCTGCGAACAGAACCTGTTCATGCCCCCCAAATCGACTTGGTTCGACCCCAAAATCCGCAGCGGACTGGTTATTGCCCTGCTGGATGAAAAAGAAGCCGAATAGTCAAAGCGTAATCACAATAAACGAAGGAACCACGAATCGAACGAATCTGACGAATGAGTTTTTGATGGAGTCCGATCAAAACATTCGTGCGATTCGCTTGATTCGTGGTTCCTTACTTTCCCAGGATTCGGTCACTCGCCCAAGACCGTCGGTTTATTAAAGATCTGCCCGGGTTCGATGCGGATCTGAAGTTCTTCACGATCCAATGCAAAGAGGGGACTGATTTCGACGGGAGCATCATTCTCGACGGCTCCTCCTGCCGAATCGATCCAGTCCCGGGCAATTCGAATCAAAGCCGCGCGACTCGTCGTCGGGGAATCGTTCCCTTCCGCATTCTTCACCGGGTTGAATTCGCGCGAACGTTCTCCTTCCACCACCAGTGCCACTTTCGCCTGAGGCAACGCGTCGAAAATGAACTGTTCAAACTTGCGGGCGTTCGGCTGATCCGGCGTGAATGTCTCCCCGGCATCATTCACCGTCGCCACTTTTTTATGGGCAATATGAAACGGCAGGCTCAGTTCTTCACCTAAAAGCCGTTCAATGAACGGGCGATGGAACACATGTACCGCGGTATTCCCCGCCCAGAACACATAATTCCCATCTTTCTGTTTCCGTTCCGCTTCTTCTGCGGGAAGATCGCTGTATTCAATGATCTGCGTCTGACCATCCACAGTGACAAGCACACCCATTTTCTCCTGCGGACTCACCTTCGCCACAACTTTGGTTGTCAGTTCAGAATTGCTCTGAACATGGTACCCCAGTAGTTCCGGGTCGCAGACAATGGCGGTGGGATTATCCACTTGATGGTAATAGAGATGTTCAATTCCCCGGTCGATCATGATGTCGATCATGCCATGCCGCTGAAGTGCCCGCAACATTCCTCCGTGCCCGTCCGGACTCGTGGCCACCCTGTCGGTTCTTTCCAACAGAACTCGTGACGAATCTACTTCGACAGCCGGAAGTGACGATTGCTGGAAGAAGAAAACATCATCTTCATTCAGCCCGAAATATCGGTGTTTTTCGAAGAAGGCGATGGTCGGTGTATGCGTCGCCTCACTTGTCATGATGAAATACGGAATTGCGACACCGGCACGGCGCGAACGGGCCAGAATCTGCTCGCACAGAACCTGAAAGAGAGTCCGGTCGCTCACCGGACCGATCGGAAACATCCCTTTCGGATCATTGAACCCCAGTCGCGAGCCCTGCCCTCCTGCCACGAGAATGGCTCCCACCTTGCCGCTTCGCAACAACTCTTCACCGGCATCGGCCGCGGAGAACTGGGCGTCACGGTCCTCCTGTGTCACTGGAAGACGAATCAGTTGTTCCGGCGACGTGGCCCGTCTGGCTCGTTCAGCCGGACTCTCAGAGGCATCCCCCTGTTCATCTTTCTGCGCCGCCAGTTTCTCGACCAATGGAAAGTCGATCTGATTGATCTGTTCAATGAGGCGTTTCTGCTGCAACGGATTTAATTGATCCCAGAACCGAACCAGATGAGTCTGATCATACTTCTTCAGTGTTTCGAGCGTTAACTTCGGAATCGACACGAAATTCTCCAGGTCACGTTTCCGTTCATCCCTGCCGCTGGGGATCACGTCTTGAAATATGGGGAATGAACTTGCAGTGGTCTGCTTGATAAAAACGGGCTGACGTTCACAATAACGGTTTCTTGTGAAGCTTCAAACCGGAATCAGAAACTGCTTACAAATCCTGCCCCGCTTGCGGACCGGGACTTCTCATCATCTGAGAAGTCTTGTTGGCAGCCCTGATCACCCCTAATTCAGACGGACCATCATGTCAACAGGTTTTGCCATTATCGGGACCGGGATGATCGCCCGATTTCACGCTCAGGCGATTCAGGCCATCTCCGGCGCTCAATTGGTCGGATGTTACAATCACAATCAGGAACGGGCCGTTGCCTTCGCCGAGGAATTCCACTGTCAGGCCTATTCCCAACTGGACGAACTGCTGTCCAACCCGGACGTGCATGTCGTTACGATCTGCACTCCCAGCGGTGCCCATGTGGAACCCGCTCTGGCAGCAGCAAAAGCCGGAAAACACATTCTGGTCGAAAAGCCGTTGGAAATTACCCTTGAACGCTGCGACGCGATCATCAACGCCTGTAAAGAAGCGGGCACCCTCCTCGGAGCGATTCTTCCTTCCCGGTTCTCTCCGGCGAACATCGCGTTGAAAAACGCCATTGATCAGGGACGCTTCGGACGCCTCACACTTGGTGACACCTATGTCAAATGGTGGCGAACCCAGGAATACTACGACGGAGGGGGATGGCGCGGAACCTGGGCTCTCGACGGCGGAGGAGCCTACATGAATCAGGCGATTCACAACGTCGACCTGCTCTATTGGTTCATGGGAGATGTCGCCGAAGTGTGCGGGCTGACCGCCACTCTCGCTCACGAACGAATTGAAGTCGAAGATGTCGGCACCGCAATTGTGAAGTTCAAAAACGGAGCACTCGGAACACTCGAAGCCAGCACCGCCGTTTACCCCGGACTCCTCAAAAAGACCGAAATTCACGGATCCGAAGGATCCGCCATCATCGAGCAGGATTCCATTCTGCTCTGGGACTTCAAGAATCCTCAGCCGGAAGATGCCGACATCCTGTCGAAGTACGGAGCCGGAAACACCGTGAGCGGTGGTGCAGCCGACCCGAAAGCGATCTCCTTCATCGGTCACCAGCGCCAGTTCGAAGACTTCATCGACGCCATCCAGACCGGTCGAAAGCCCCTCATCGACGGTCACGAAGGACGTAAAAGCGTGGAGCTGATCCTCGCAATCTACCAGTCCTGCCGGGAAGGAAAACGCATTACTCTCGGTCGGTGAGATCGACAAAACGAAGGAACAGCAGAGGGGTGTCTCGGCCCCTCCTGCTGAACCGAACTCTGTGGTGATTCTTCATGCCTGAATTCGAACGAGTTGCTGATCTGGACGAGGTCCCCAATCTCGGACGCAAGGAAGTCATCATCAATGATGAAATTCCGGCATTGTTGCTGCGCGTTGATTCCGTGTATTACTGTATCGAAGATGTCTGTACGCATGACGGACAGCCATTAACAGACGGCGAATTTACGGGAACGGAAATTGTTTGTTCCCGCCATGGTGCCCGGTTTGATGTGGTGACAGGAAAGGCAACCGCCCTTCCCGCCCGTCTGCCGATTCGTGTCTTTGATGTGGAAATACGGGATGACGGAATCTATGTCCGAGGAGATGACTGACGTTTCTCAAAAGCCCCCTGCTCTTGAGAAATGGTGGCTGCTGGGCCTGATTCTGATCGTGATTGCCGTTCTCGCGGCGCGGGTACGCCTGCTGGAACTCCCGCTGGAGCGTGATGAAGGAGAATACGCTTACGGAGCCCAGTTGCTCCTGCATGGCGGACGTCTTTACGACGATCTGCATACCATGAAATGGCCGGGAATGTTTGCGGCTTACGCGCTGATCTTCTCACTGGCCGGAGAAACCGTCGCCGCGATTCATGGCGGACTGATCGTCATCAATCTCCTGACGGCGATTGGAATGTACCTTCTCTCCAGACTGATACTCGATCGGGCATCTTCACTGATTGTGGCCGTCAGCTTTCTCGTACTCAGCGTCTTACCGGTGATGCACGGAATCGTCGCCAATGCGGAACACTTTGCGCTGCTGTTTCCAGTCTTTGGGTTATGGTGCCTGATTCACAGCCTGCGGGATCGAAGCTGGTTTCTGCTGCTTGTCGCTGGAATGCTGATGGGACTGGGATCGGTGATGAAACAGCACGCCCATGCGTTCGTTCTGTTGGGAGGAATTCTCTCGCTGATCACTCCCTGGCCATCAACAGGTCGCTCCATCGGAAGAAACATCGGGCAGGCAGCAGTCTATTCACTCGGTGTCTTTATCACCTGGGGAGGGATGTGCCTGGCGGTCTGGCAACGGGGAGACTGGGAGAAATTTATCACATGGACCATTCATTATCCTCGTGATTATACACAACAGATCCCTTGGTCGGGAGCTTTGGGGAACTTCTGGTATACAGCAAGTTTAATATTCCCTGTTACCTGGCCATTAATGCTATTAGCACTGGTGGGATTGGTCTCCGTCAATCTTCAGAAGAACCGGAAACGAACACTTCTGGCGACCGGATTTTTCCTGGCAGGATTGATATCAATTTGTCCTGGTTTCTACTTTCGCGAGCATTACTTCCTCATGCTGATGCCGTCGATCGCGTTGCTATGCGGGCTGGGAGCGGAGAGTTTAAAACATCACTTTTCAAAGCGCGATTCCACTGCAGCAACCAGCCTGACAGGAATGATCTGTCTGGTAGCCTTGTCACTCCCCTTGTTTATGCAAGGGAATTTATTGTTCGGATTGAATGCCGATCGGGTCAGCCGAAGTCTGTATGGTCCCAACCCGTTCGTGGAATCTCCGAAGATTGCTGCCTATCTGAAAGAGAACATGTCGGAAACCGACCGGATGGTGATCTTCGGTTCGGAACCACAAATTGCATTCTATTCACAACGTCGATCAGCAACGGGGGACATTTACATGTACCCGATGACGGAAATTCATCCCCTCGCCAGAAAACTTCAGGATGAGATGATTCAAAAAGTCACACAGGCTCGGCCGAAGTTTGCACTGTATGTTTCTGCTCGGACTTCCTGGCTGATCCGCCCGGAAACCGATCTCCATCTCATCTACTGGATGAATGAGTTTCTGGCCAACTACGAACTGGTGGGACTGGCCGAAACCGTTTCCTTTACGGAATCGAAATACCAGTTCGCTGCACCGAACGAAACCTTGCATCGCAGCATCGGTCATATTCCAAAGGAAACCAGCTACGTCGCCGTGTTCCGCCGTCGCGACTTGCCGTAGGATCACAGCAAACAATCTCTATGAACGGCAGGCACAACAGACCTTACACGCTACTCTTTACGAATTCTCAGACCTGATGTGCCGTGTCCGCAATAATCCGTGTGAACACGTTCGATGATCACCCAACCGGGCGGGACTGGCTGATTGCCGCAGATAATCATGTCCATGCCCGGAGTACTCGGGAGTTTCTGGATCACCCAGGCATTGTTCCCGAGTCCGTTACAGTTCGCTGCATGACGAACCCCGACAATGATCCAGTTCGGAGGAATCGGGCGGTTATTGCAGATGATCATTTTCGTATGATCATTATAAGGAAGCGTTAATTTACTCGGCAGCGGCTTTCCTACGGCAATCCCGCGATACGCTTTCCGCCAGGCTCGAGAATCTTGAGCATGAGCCGTCAACGACGAAAGAACAACAACCGCTGCACAGGCAGCAATGAAAAACGATCGCATGAAAACCTCCTTGATCGCGAGAGCGATTTCGTCGTCACGATCGCAGAGAAAGAGCCATCATGACGCGAAGACAGACCAGCATCTAAAAGAAGTTTTCATCCATAAGCAATAGTGATCCTGAAAACAAAAAGAAACCGACTAAGAACCTGCGTCTTCTGCCGGTTTCCAGTTCAGAACGTTCGCGAAACAACAGATTTCATCACTGTTTTCCGCCCCTCGTTCCCAAGCTCCAGCTTGGGAACGCACTCACTCAGAAGCTCTGCTTCGTCATTCACACCAAAGACAACCTGACTCACAAGTTCTGCCCCCGTTTAAATGAAGAGGGAGAAGGGGCAAGCTCCAAGTGGCCAAGCAGAGCTTGGCACCGAGTGTGTTCCCAAGCCGGAGCTTGGGAACAAGAAAAACAACAAGATTTTACACAGATGCGAATTCCCGAATCTCGGTATCAGCATCCCAGAACAGCAGCGGGTGATCACACAGTTCGCCAATATTCTGAACAACAATGTCCGGGCAGTAGGCGTAGTGATCCAGATCTTCTTCACTGGTGCTGCCGGAGAGGGTGAGCACCGTCTGATACCCCATCTGAACACCGCCGCAGATGTCTGTCTCCATGGTGTCACCGATCATGACGATCTGCTGGGCGGGAACGCCGAGTTCTTCTCCGGCGGCCTGCATCATCACCGGACTCGGCTTGCCGACGCTGAACGCCTTGGCCTGTGTCGCCGATTCGATCATCGCAATGAACGCACCACAACCAGGGCGAAGTCCGTTCTGTGTCGGGCAGTTCGGATCGAGATTGGTGGCGACCAGTTTTGCTCCTTTAAGTACCAGGCGAATGGCGGTTTCCATCATCTCCAGAGTCAACGCCCGTCCTTCTCCGACGACGACGTAATCCGGATCGTGGTCGACAATGGAGTAACCGTTCTGATGCAACGCCTGAAGCAATCCTCCTTCACCGATCACATAAGCCGTTCCGTTCGGCTTCTGTCGGGCCAGAAATCGTGCAGTCGCCATGGCACAGGTGAAGATATCTTCTTCGTAGGCATCGATCCCCATTCGACGCAATTTCGTGGCCACATCGCGTCGCGTACGCTGACTGTTATTGGTGAGAAAACGAAACGGCTCCTTCCGTTTTCGCAGCATGGCGATAAATCGCTCGGCTCCGGGAAGCACTTCGCTTCCCCGATAGATGACGCCATCCATGTCGATCAGAAATCCCTTTTTCATTATCCGTGGTCCTGAATTGAAATCATTCGGTGAGCGTTCGGGCAGGACCTATTCGAAATGCAATCGCGATACCATCGAACAACACTGATTCAGACAGGGCCGATTCCGTCAATAAATGCACGAATCCTGCGCAATTCCTGCATATGAGACAGCGGGAAGGAAAAAACCGGTGCAGATTCCAAATGCTTTCCTGCGTAGATCACAGGCAAAAAGATGCCGATATCGGGATTCAAGAATCAGTAACGGTCAATAACGTTGGCGGTCTGTAACATTGACTGCCAGTGACAGAATGTCAGAATGCCTTCATAAATTCCTGTCAGACCTAATCGAGGTTGAAAATGATATTCAGCGTTTCCGTCAGTCGATGGCTCTGCCCGTTCCTGGCAAGTATGACGTTGAATTGTCTGGTCGCATTGGTCCATGCGGACGAAAGACCGCTTCCTGATCTGCCTCCACAGGCCCGACTCGTTCTGTCAGAAGACTGGAATACAGGGGCAATCGATTCAGAACAGTGGTATCTCCTCCGAAAGCAGTGGGGAAACGGGAATCATGGTGTCGTTCCAGAGAACATATATATTGATCAGGACATTGTATTCGGACAAAAACAGAATGTCGTTATCTGTCGGGCTCATGGAGATCTCTATGACGGTGAGATCGTCGGATACGGCGGAGCGAAAACACGAGTCGGGGGCGTATTCGTCTCCAAAGAGTTCTTCGCATCTGGACGGTATGAAGTGGTGATGAAGATCGGAAATCGAACTCCTCATGTTGGAGGACCAGTGAATCCGATCGCTCCCTCCGGGGCCATCCCGGCCGTCTGGACATACGGCTATCGCTGGGTGCAGGCTCCAGAAGAAATCCGCGGAAGATTCTCGCGCGAGTTGCCTCTCTATAATCCACACATGGGAGTCTATGGCGGCGTTGCCAACGAGTACTGGTCAGAGATCGATTTCCCTGAGTTCGGGAAAGCCGGCCAGTTCAAAACCGGGCTCTATAATACGTTTCTACAGAACCAGCACGAATCCAGAACGTTCAATGTCCAATCAGCCGTCGATGGGGAGTATCACCGGCTGACGACAGAATGGAGGACACATCTGGTGCCGCTTCCGGAGATCGGAGATGATCAGGTTGTGGAAGCGGAAGGGGTCTGGTGGATTCAGGACAAGGCTGTTCCGTTCTCGAAACACTTCGGCAATCCACTGAAGAAGTTGGGGAAGAATCAGTACGCGGTGTATGCCGGACGTGTGGCGACTCACTGGATTGATGGGAAGTTTGTTGGGGAAAACACCCGCTTCGTTCCCAGCATGTCCGCCCAACTGAATCTGGGAATCTGGCTTCCCGACTGGGCCGGACCGGCGGAATGGAAAACAGCAGAAGTTCGCTTTGCCAACATTCAGGTCTGGCAGTATGGGGATGAAGGAGATCTGTTCGGCATCCTTACCGAAGATCTCCTCGACAACTTTGACACATTAGGAAAGCCTCTGAAGTGACGCCTTAGGATCGTCCTGGAAATAACTGTCCCATTTTAAAAGCTGTTGGCAAGCCTGGGTGGCCCGGCCAGAATTGGCCGGGTGCCGTAGGCACAAGACGCTCTTCCCTCAGGATCCTTATTTCCCAATGACCGTGAATTGTCTCTCGGTCACCGAACCAGAGAATGAGATCTTCTGTGGAATTGCAAGCTGAGGGGCAGGCTTCTTGTCGCTGCGCGACCCGGCCAATTCTGGCCGGGCTACCCGGAAGGTTATTTTCAGGACGATCCTTAGCCCCAAAAGTCACCGCAATCGTTGAACCAGACTTCCTTGGAGTTCGCCCTCCCTTGACTCGACATTTGTTGTGTCGAGAGCAAAACGAAAGATAATGAATCGGTATAGGTTGGCGACACGTGTCTTCTGGTAATCACTCGGCCAGCGACCGTCCCGCCGTGTCCAGATTCAACCGATACAAGACCTGATTGTAATTATACCGGGGCGTCTTTTCCGGGTTGCCGGAGAAGTCGTTGGTGTACGTCCCTTCAAAGTGGATCGTCTGTCCTCCGTCGCGATCCAGGAAGGAGTGGTGGCAAACGTTATAGAACGTCTGGCGATCGTGAGTCAGCACCTTCACCGCTTTGATGAATGGACCGGTCGGGTGATCGGCCTCAGAGTACCAGACCTCCCCCAGAAACGAGGACTTGCCGTCGATTTGACCGGCAAGCAGCACCCACTTCCTGCGGTATTCGTTCCAGCGGACCGATCCACTGTGAAGTTGCACGCGCTCGCTGGGATCGAAAACATTCGCGGGATAATAACGAGCGTCTTCAGGGTTCAACTTCCCGCTCTTGACCCACTCCGCTTCAATCTTTGAATCCACCGGCGGGAGTTCCTTTTGCCAGCGCCAGACCGGTTTGCCATCCTCGCTGATGTCAGGTTTATCCTGATGAAGAGGATCGATGCAGGTGAAGGCTTCGTAGCTGGCCGGATTGAGAACATCCTTCAATCTCGCCTGCACGCGCACGTTGGGATGAGGACTGCCGAACAGCAACCACTTGATCCCTCCTTCTTCATTAACGACCGGATGGCCGCCAGGACGTCGCCAGGTTTCCGTCAGCGGGAGTTGCTGGACGGATTCAAACACGGCGTTCTCCTCGTTGAAGACAGCGATTCCCTGTTCGTATTCCCCTTCCAGCCCTTTGCGACGTGAATAATGGCCAACGAGCTTGTCCGTTTCGTTCTCATCAGGAACGACGCACAAGGCCCCCACCCAGATCACCCCTTCAGGACGTTCCAGTAACGGCATCATCGCTCGGACAAACCCGGTTTTCTCGTCAATGAAATACTGAAACGGAATGCCGCCGGCGGGGTCGGACTTCGCATGATCGGGATCAAACAAGGGTGTCGTCGCGCCCGCCATGCGAAACAATCCCAGCGGGTATTCCATCCGCGAAGTGTCTCCCCAGAACCAGTAGACCTTGTTTCGATAAACGGTTGCCTGAACCGAATCCTGCCCCGCGACCTGACCTGGAGCAGGAGAGACCGGGAAAGGAGGTTCATACCCCAGTAACAAGCTGTCGCGATACAGACCTTCGCCCGTCAGTCGGCAAAGACGTTCCGCGAGGATCTTTCTTTCCATCATGATCTCCACCAGCTTGCCCGCCTGTGGAGTCACTCGAACGCCCGCGATGCCGAACCCGTCTTTAGCAACTTCATAACCGTGGCTGCGAACGAAAAAGAAGACCTCCCGCCCCATCAATCCCGGTTCGTGAAGAGCAACGCGCCCAGCGTTATCGGTGACGAATTTCAGACCGTTCACTGTCTCCAGTTCCACCAGTGGCAGACCCCGACCGGCAGCAGAATCGACGACGCGAATCTCCGCCCAGATTAGAGAGGGAGAAGAAGAGTCCCCTTGAGCCAACGCAACGGAAGAGAAACAGAGAAACGCCGCGTTCCAAAGTATCAGGGACACAGAAGTGTAGCACTGGCGGCTTCGTCCGCCAGTGCTAAAACCACGCTTGAGTCTCTTCACGAATGTCTCTGCCTCCCTCCAACAGAAATCCATACAGAGTTGAACGAGCATCCGAAAACTGGTCGACATTCGCCCCATATTTCCATGAAAGCGACGAGATTACGGAGCAAGATCAGAACCGATTAATTTCCGACCGTAATCGACCGCTGCATCGAGATTGTCAAATACTGCGGATGGAGTAATCCCATCGGATTCAGAAACGTAGACGCCGTACTGATTCGGAAGAGAATTGTCTGCGTTTCCAAACAATCGAATGATTGTAATTCTTGGATAGCGGAACCCAAGATTTTCTTCCAGCGGCGTATTAATTTGATAGTCGACGACTGATATCGACTCTTTGTACACAAGCGATAAGTTTCCTCCGGTGTCAACGGAGAACGATTCCGCATTCACTTCCACTGGCATATGAAATCCGGATTTTTCATCCAGAATTAATTTCGTCACAGTGAGTCGCTGCAGCCACTCCAGTGGCAAGATTGACTTCATCGGCTTGTCTTCGGTGACGTACCGATAGTATTTATCAACTTGAACGACGGAGTAGTCCCGGTGCGGGTCAAATTCTATGGAAATCCGTCCCACTGCGTATTGTGAAGATGGGATCGATGTATCTGTTGGCCAGCCAACCTCGAGTGTTACCATTCCATTTTTAGATCGCACTACTCGAGGTGGAACCTGAGAATACTTTAACAGATCCTCGATACGCACCCTCGGATCCTGATTGATAAATGGAGTAAAGTCCAACAACAGCCATGGCTGGAGATCACATTCCAAAGAAATCGGGTGATCATCTCTGGCTGGCGGTCTCCATAATTCACCGAACGTTCCGTGGTTAGGATATAATGTTTTCTTATGCAATTTCCCAGACGAATAGTCTGCGTAGAGTTCTAATATTTCACCTGAGCTCCTCGAGCTGTCTTCCACCAATGGTGTGCGTATCACACGGGTCCGCCGGAGGTCGTCGTAGAATCCATATTCGACATATTCCTTTGCGGATTCGGGAGCGACAGGGCCGTTGTTGTCATGCAGAATCGTAAATCTGGAGACCGCCTTCAATGTATGAAGGCGGTCTCTTTGAGATTGATATCGCTTCACAACTTCCGAAACGCCTGGAACATCTGCTGCTCTCGCGTGTATCGGAGAAAACATTATGAGACAAGCAAGTGCCCATCCCGCGCCAAGAGCAGCTATTATTCCCGCTGGCAAGCAGTGAATCATGCGAAAGATGCAGCGTCCAGATAAACCACGAATGTTGAACAGAGTTTCCACTGAATCTCCTCTAACCTGACCACGGCAGCCGAATCTGGATTCACGTAAAAACTACGACACGAACCTCTCTCACGGTGATTTCAACGGCGGCAATGTCGGGCCGGTTTCTGGTGGGGTATCACTCGGAAATTGCAACGGTTCATCAGAATCCGGGGCCGGGGGAATGGCCGGGATTTCTGGTCCGCTCGGAATCGCTTGTCCGTGCCCCGCTGGTGCATGCGGTTGGGGAGGAGCCGGAACTCCTTTCGCGGGATCAACCATCGCAGGCTGCGGAATCGGGATGTTTCGTGGAGCCAGGAACGAAGTGAGATGACGTTGCTCTCCGGCAATCAGAGCCGCGGTTTCCAGAACCATCTGGGCATGCGGATCTCCGTCCAGATACAGGAAGACGCCAGAAAGGAACAAACGGTTGGGGTCACGAGGATCCTGCAATGTCCATTCGGCGACACGGTCCTTCACCCGCACTTTTTCCAGCGTGTTCGAGGCACCGAAGAGTTCGTCCAGGCTGGCGGCGGTTTGTGGAAACGTGGGATCAATGGCGGTTGCCAGTTTTAACTGGTCCACCGCTTCAAGAAATCGCCCGCGTGCGGCGAGAGTAATTGCCAGTCGACAGCGGGGATCGGCCCGATCCTTCGCGGCGTCGATGGATTTACGATAACGCTCTCCTGCCGCGTAGTAGTTCAACATCTCAAACTGGATGTCTCCCTGCGTCTGGTATTGATAACTGTTCTCGACCGCTTTGGGAGACGACGGAGTAATGACCGGGGTCGCCGGAGCCATCGTCGGGAACGGATTCTTGTTACTATTGATCGTGGCAGAACTATTGCCGAATCCGTTTGCTAATGGATCATTCGTCGGTAACGGCTGCAAAACCGGTGGAGTGATATTCGGAAATAATGGATTCGGTGGAGTCCCAAACCCGGGAACTCCGTTATTCAGGTTGTAATGATAGCCGTTATTATAAGTCGCGGTACTGGGATAAAAGATATACCCTTGCGGGGGATAAGCGGTGAACGGATCAAATCCCATAAAGAGCTGCGGTCCCCAACCGCTCCAGCCGGGATGACCGTGGCCTCCGAAGCCACCTCCGCCGGGGAAACCATTCACATATTGCAGACCACTGTTTCCCTGACTTCCGGGGGAAGGGCGACCATATTGCTGACGGTACTGCCATTCCGCCTGAGTCGGTCCATAAGGTTTACCGGTGGAACCGATCACAACGGGGGGAGAACTTTGAGCATAGGCATGCACGGCTCCTGCGATGACACAGGGGGCAAAAACGAATATCCAGAAACGAGCCTTCATGAGTCCGTACCTCCAACGCCCATTCGGAATCCATTATACCGAACTGACGTTGCAGAAAAGAAAAACCCGGTCTGCGAATTCATTTCGTCCAAAATTTTCCGCTGGTGTTCATTGGGGGGAAGAGAAGCTCTCACGCAAAGGCGCTAAGGCGCAAAGAATTTTTGTTCCATGCTTTGTGTGAATTCGTTTTGTTCGCCTTATTGAAAATGGCCTTGTCAGAGGAGTTGCGGGAGGGCAAGGCCCCCGCCGAGCCGCGACTCAAAGGGATCGCGTGACCTTTCATGCGGCTCAGCGGGAGCTTCGCCCTCCCGGTGTGACCACGTATTTCAACTTCGGCGGAGATTGAGAAAAAACTGTATAGAAACTCAGGGTTTTGCGACGAATCGGTAACCGGTCCCCCGAACAGAAAGAAGATGCCGAGGATTCCCGGGATCCTGCTCGATGTACTTACGTAAACGCATGACGAAATTATCGATTGTGCGGGATGTGACCTCCGCTCCCTGATCCCAGACATCGCTGAGAATTTTGCTGCGGGAGAGAACATCTCCTTCATGTTCGATGAAGTAGCGGAGCAGTTGCAGTTCCATTGTGGTGAGTGAATTTCTTTCCTCACCCCGAACAATCTCAAAAGTCCGAAAGTTGACGCTCACGTCACCAAAGGCATAATCGTCACGCTGGCTCGACTCGTAAACCTGTTCGATCTGACGCCGTCGCTTGAGAAGATTACGAACACGGGAAAGTAATTCCGGGAGTGCGAACGGCTTGGTCATGTACTGATCTGTGCCGCAGTCGAAGGCATGTGATTTGTCTTCGCTGAGAGTTCTGGCACTCAGTACAATAATTGGCAACCGCCCATCCCGATCCCGGATGGCGCGACAGATTTCATAGCCGCTCATTCCCGGCAGCATCAGGTCGAGAATCACAAGATCGACATCTTGTGGATGATGATCCAGATATGCCAATGATGACGGGCCGTCGCTTTTGACGACGACCTCATAGCCTTCCGCCTCGAAGTTAAACTTCAGACCGTTGGCGATGGCCTCTTCGTCTTCAACAATCAAAATTCGGATCGGCTGACTCATCGTGACAGAAACACATTCAGAAAATTCAGTATCCTCACAGTTATACGAACGACATTCTTATCCTACCCGGTTCCGGTCTCACAAAACATCCATTCTGTCTGTGAACCCCCGATCGCGTCAAATTTCTGATTCAAGACAGAATCAAAACGGCATCCAGATGTCAAGAAACCGAAACAGACAACGCCCGGACAAAGTGGAACGTGCCTCGCTCAGTCCGTGCTCAATCTGTTTTCTTCGAAGATGTTGCAGCGAACCTGAAAAAGACCTCGACTGGAATGGCATTCTCTTTGCTTATCATTCAGATCGATGGTGCGCGGCATTTATTGCGCACTGAGGGGTCCACTCCTCAGCATTCAGGTCAACGGAATCTGACATGAACCTACCAGTTATGACCTCCCCAAAAACAAAGCGGGCAGAGCTTTGAGTTACTATCATGTCAGGGCAAATTTACAACGATTCCGGAATTGACAAAAGCCTGGGCCTGCTGGTCCTGGGGCTCATCGTTGGTGGGTTTGTACTGTTAATGATCGTCGGCATGGACGGGATGCAGAAGGCATCACGCAGTCTCACCGCACCAGTCCAGCAGGTACCGGAGAAAGCAGAACCGGCCTACGACTTCGTGCAATAAAACTATCGCGGTCTCAAAAAACAGAGAACCACGAATCAAACAAATCACACGAATGAATCCAAGTGGGATCCTAATCCACTGATTCGTGAGATTCGTCCGATTCGTGGTTTCTCTATTCCTGAGTCTGTTTACGACTTGGACGGGAGCATCTGGGTTCCGACGTTCAGATAAGCATGAACATGCGGGGCTCCCCGGAAGTGGGAGACGAATGTCGGTCCTTCAAGACGCCAGATGTCCCAGACCTGATCGTTTTTCAAGTCGTTCTGCTGATAGAACGCCATGGAGAGAGACGCAACGCCTCCCGCTTTTTCCAGACAGGCCATCACCTCTTTGACGTCTTCTTCACGATACGGATTCAGCAACGATTCGATCACGGATGAAATCAGATCCTGCTGGTCAGACGACAGACTGGAAACGGCAATTCCGGAGAACGTTTTGCCTTTCCCCTGAAGAAGAACATCGGTCTCTCGCGGAGGAGTCGCCAGCAATGCCTGCTTCGCCTGACCGGCATCGAGTGCCTGAAAAACCTTGTTCGCCTGTTGTGTCTGGTAGTAGAAAAGGTTGTCTTTCGGATCCCCTTCTTCCCCATGGCCATAAACGATCGGTCCGCCAAAGGCCGCACCGGGAACACAGTTTCCATCGGCACGCAAGGTGTTATGACGCCCTGTCAGCATCCACTGGAACTGGCCGGATTCCGGCGTTCCAAACAAAGCAATGTGATACCGGTCCCATCCTCCGTCATCAAATTCCATCTGCTCGACGAACAGCTTGTGTCCCTGTTCACTGGTGATTCCTCGAAAGGTTTCGCCAATGAGTCCCCGTTGCTCCGGAGTGAAGAAGTCTTCGTGAATTAACGGCTTCGTCACCGCCCAGTTGGCACTGATCTTTTGGCGTGACGGATGATCAAACGGCAGACAGATCACCTTGCGCTGCTCGGCCGTCAGTGTTTCATAAAGTTTCTGCGCCGCTGTTTCCGCAGTGCTGCTGAACGACGGAGCCGCATACACCCCTTTGAACGGTGACGCTAATGACAACGTTCCCAAGGCCGCCGCTGAAACTCCCACATGCCGGAAAAAATCACGTCGAGTCACGTCATTCCGAGAATTTTCGTTATTGCAGTCGTCACAAGGAACCTGAGGCTGGCTGGCGGGAAGAGTCATGGCGGCACTCCTGTTGGCAGGCGGGAAATTGGATTGCAAATCTCACCAAGCATAAACAACAGCAGATTGATCCGCTATCGGGTTTCTTCCCAGATCGCTCGATTTTCCGTAATTCAAGCTGGCAGAGGATGGCATGTTATTTCAGTTTCTTCAGTTTGAGTGATGATGCAGATCGGAGATTCACCCAGTCGATCTCAGGAATGGAACTGGAGAAAGAGGGGAAACAGGGATCGAGGAATCCTTGCGAGGAAAGTTCATCCAGTGTTTTCACCGGATCCGGCAGGTCCACCGATTTCGCCAGAACCAGTCGCTCTCCCTTGCATTGCTCGGTCAGCCAGGCGGCGATGGAGTCGCTTGTTAAATCCCATGACGCAGGCAGTTCGTCAACATTTTCCCATTCGAAAATATCGACGACCACAGCACGCGACTCGTTGAACATGTGCTGAGCCTGCTCCCACGATGAGGCAAGAGGAAGAGAAAGCCCTCGAGATAAAAGTGTCGCTCCCACCGACATCGACCGCATCGCCACCCGATGGGAGAGAGATTCCGGCCAGTCATGAATACGGTCCAGTCTCCGCACTTCATCCGCGAATCCCCCTCCGCCGACGATCAACAATATGGATGACGGGAGAATCTTCATCAGCGCGTTCAACCGGACCGGAAGCTCTGGCAGATCAAGAAGACTTCCTCCGACTTTGACAACCGTTGGCGAATGTGGCATCACGCTCTCAATGAGCCTTTAAAATAAGGAAAACCTCACAACCTCGTTCCCAAGCTCCAGCTTGGGAACGCACTTAACGCCAAGCTCTGCTTGGCAACACACGACGGCCAAGGCTTTTACTTGTATCAAGATGTGCGACATTCGGGAGGGCGAAGCTCCTGCTGAGCCGCAAGCAAGAGAACGCTTTCCATGATTTGCGGCTCGGCAGGGTCCTCCCCCTCCCAAACTGTTCAGCTGAGTCAGGGAAAAAACTGAAAACGAAACCAACTTAGACGAAAATGACGAAGCAGAGCTTCGGGGCGAGTGTGTTCCCAAGCTGGAGTTTGGGAACAAGGTGAACATGACATCGCCCTGTTAAACTGTACACTTAAGCAATGAAAACGTCACGATAAAGACAGGACGACTCGGAACATCGCGGCCGCAAAGACAAGAGCATGAGCATGACTACCGATCCGGCCGAACGCATTGAGATCCTCCGACAGGAACTGCGACGGCACAATCGTCTCTATTACATTGAAGCCAAGCCGGAAATTCCCGACCGGGAGTTCGATGCCCTGATGCGCGAACTTCAGGAACTGGAGCGACAGTATCCGTTGTTCGATTCTTCAGACAGTCCCACACGACAGGTGGGTGGAGAACCGATTGCCTCATTCGCCACAATTGAACATCGCCAGCCGATGCTCTCCATCGAGAACGCCTATTCCGAAGAGGAAATTCGTGAGTTCGACCAGCGTGTCAAAAAACTGCTCAGTGTTGATGAGGTCGAATATGCCATCGAATACAAGATCGATGGTGTCGCTCTCGCCCTCATCTATGAGAACGGGGTTCTGACACAGGGAGTCACGCGAGGGGATGGTCGCCGAGGGGATGACATCACTCATAATGCCCGTACGATCGGTGGAGTTCCTTTGCGGCTGGATGACCGAAATCCTCCCGCCCGAGTCGAAATTCGGGGAGAAGCCTACATCAGCAACGCCGACTTCGCCCATCTTCGTGCCGAACAGGAACAACGGGGAGAAGAACCGTTTGCCAACCCCCGTAATACCACGGCCGGGGCGTTGAAACTGCTTGATCCGAAATTGTGCCGCGCCCGTAAGGTTCGATTCCTCGCCCATGGTCTGGGGGATCACGAGGGGCTCGACGCCGCGACGCATGAAGACTATTTACGCTGGATCCACAAAGCAGGCTTGCCGGTGACTCCCCATGTGGCGGTGAAACAGGGAATCGACGCCACGCTTTCCCACTGTCAAACCATGATGGACGCACTGCATGAACTGCCGTGCGAGGTCGATGGACTGGTGATTAAAGTCAATCGATTTGACCTGAGAGCACAGTTAGGAAACACGACCAAAACCCCACGCTGGGTCATTGCTTATAAGTGGGAGAAGTATGAAGCGGTCACGCAGGTTCAGGCAATTGAAACGCAAGTCGGCAAGACCGGCACCGTGACTCCGGTCGCTCATCTGCTGCCGGTTCTCATTGCCGGATCCACCATCTCCCGCACCAGCCTGCATAATAACGACGAGATTAAACGTCTCGGGATTCGCATTGGAGACTGGGTCGTCGTCGAGAAGGCTGGCAAGGTGATTCCCCATGTTCTGCGAGTCGAAGAACATCGACGGACCGGAACCGAACAGGAGTTCCATTTCCCCACTCTCTGCCCGGCGTGTGATCAGGTTCTGGTCCAGGATGAAGGAGGCGTTTACATCCGTTGCCAGAATCCCGACTGCCCGGCTCAACTGAGAGAAAGCCTGCGATTCTTCGCCTCCCGGCAAGGAATGGAAATCGATGGCATGGGGATCAAAGTCATCGAGCAACTGATCAACGAAAGCCTGCTCACCGGCTTCGACAGCATTTACCGACTCCACAAACACCGGGAACGACTCGTCACTCTCGAACGGCTGGGAGAGAAATCCATCAACCACCTGTTGAACGGAATCGAAGCCTCCAAGAAACAACCCCTCTGGCGTTTGCTCACCGCGCTGAATATCCGTCATGTCGGAGCCAGCAATTCCCGCGTTCTGGCCGATCAGTTCGGAACATTGGACGAAATCGCGAGTCAGACCGAAGAGACACTTTCCGAAGTCAACGAGATTGGCCCGGTCATCGCCAAATCGGTCGCGACCTTCTTTCATTCTGACGTCGGAAGAAAGATCGTCGAAGACCTGCGACAACACGGCTTGAATTTCGGGGAACCGGTTCCACGAGAACCGGTCGAAGCGAGCCCCGACAAGCCGTTCGCCGGATTAACGATCGTCGTCACCGGCACACTCGAACGATTCAAACGAGACGAGATCAAGGATGTCATTCACTCCCGCGGCGGCAAGGCTTCCGGGAGTGTTTCCAGAAACACCGCATTCGTGGTCGAGGGAGCCAAGGCCGGAACCAAGCTCGACAAGGCCCGCGAACTGGGAGTCGAAATCATCAACGAAGCTGAGTTCCTGAAGCGAATGGGAAGAACCACGGAAGAGACGGAAGTCACGGAAAAATAATTGCAGGGTGCGTTGCAACGCACCTCCAAAACAGCATCAGCAATAACCACCTACAGCACCCACTTAACATTTGTCCCCTAATTCCTAATTCCTAATTCCTAATTCCTAATTCCTAATTCCTAATTCCTAATTCCTAATTCCTAATTCCTAATTCCTAATTCCTAATTCCTAATTCCTAATTCCTAATTCCTAATTCCTA
>Ga0182745_1001065_pt1 | contig 27144 bp, 26 predicted proteins | sample eDN3rd30CKraftBY_FD_128523 | JGI IMG/M metagenome (GOLD analysis project Ga0182745, IMG submission 128523) | Enriched backyard soil microbial communities from Emeryville, California, USA - eDNA 3rd pass 30_C Kraft BY (version 2) (version 2) | ecosystem: Environmental > Terrestrial > Soil >... | reverse complement strand
GCCGGTGCGCACGCCGATGTCGTACCAGCAGTTCCTGTCGAGCGAGCCGTTCCGCCAGCGCTACTGGGCGGGATCGCACCTCGGCTGGCGGCGGTTCCAGGCGGCGAAGCCGAACGAGGGGCACTTCGCGATCACGGACCTCGAGGCAGCCGGGCTGGCCTGCGGCGTCGTGACGCAGAACGTCGACGACCTGCATCTCAAGGCCGGCACGCGACGGGTCGTCGACCTGCACGGCTCGATGCACTCGGTCAGCTGCCTCACGTGCGGCCAGACCTTCGACCGAGGCGCGATCGCCGCGCGACTCGCCGCGGCTAACCCGTGGCTCGACTCGGACGCGGCCCTCGAGCTCGCGCCGGACGGGGACGTCCGGATCGAGGAGTTCGACGAGACCGTCGTGCCCGACTGCAGCGTCTGCGGCGGGGTGCTCAAGCCCGACGTCGTCTTCTTCGGCGAGTTCGTCCCGCCGCTCAAGTTCGAGGAGGGCGCCGCGCTCGTGGCCGGGGCCGGGGCGCTGCTCGTCGCCGGCTCGTCCCTCGTCGTCAACTCCGGCATCCGGATCGTCGAGCTCGCCCGCAAGCGCCGGATCCCGATCGTGATCGTCAACCGCGGCGAGACGAAGGCGGACAATCGCGCGGACCTCAAGATCGACGCCGGCGCGACCGAGGTGCTCGTGGAGCTGCGCGACCGGCTCCTCGCGCAGGACCGGGCCACGGCGTTCTCCGGTGCGTCCGGCGCCACGTCCTGACCGAGAGCCGCGTCACCGAGGCGACCATCCCGACGAAACCGAGCAGGCGACGGATCGCGGCATGCCTGACCGCCCGGAGCGCGACGACCACGTAGGCTTATCCGGCAATGCATCCGCTCAGGATCCTCATCGGAAGCGACACCTTCTCGCCCGATATCAACGGCGCCGCTCGCTTCACCGAACGTCTCGCGGCGGGACTCGTCGACCGCGGGTACGAGGTCCACGCGGCGGTCCCGGCCCACCCGGAGCAGGGCGTGGGCGAGCACCGCGAGGTCATCGAGGGCCGCCAGATGACGGTGCACCGCTGGAAGTCGTTCCGCTGGCCGTTCCACGGCAAGTGGCGGATCGTCGGCCCGTGGAACGCGAACCGGCTCGCGAAGCGCACGCTCGACCGCGTTCGGCCCGACGTGATCCATGTCCAGTCGCACTACGTCGTCGGCCGGGGCCTCATCAAGGAGGCGAGGCGGCGCGGCATCCGCGTCATCGGCACGAACCACTCGATGCCCGAGAACCTGCTCGACCACACCGGACTGCCGGGACCGCTCAACAAGCTGCTCGTCAAGTGGGCGTGGAACGACCTCCACAAGCTCTACGGCGCGGTGGCGCGGGTCACCACGCCGACCGCGAGCGCCGCGGAGTTCCTGGAGGAGAACGCGAGGCTCCACGACATCCTGGCGATCTCCTGCGGGATCGACGCGAGCCGCTACCGTCCCGACTTCACGCCTCGCCGTGAGCACCGCGTCGTCTTCGTCGGCCGCCAGGACGCCGAGAAGCACATCGAGGTGCTCATCCGCGCGCTGCCGCTCATCGCCCCCGACCTCGACGTCAAGCTCGACCTCGTCGGCGACGGCGAGCACCGCAAGCACCTCCACGACGTCGCGGTCAAGCTCGGCGTCGCGGACCGCGTCGTCCAGCACGGCGCCGTGACCGACGAGCGGATCATCGAGCTGCTCTCCCAGGCGAGCGTCTTCGCGATCGCCTCGACGGCGGAGCTCCAGTCCATCGCGACCCTCGAGGCGCTCAGCTCCGCGCTCCCCGTCGTCGCGGCGGACGCGATGGCGCTCCCCCACCTCGTCCACGACGGCGAGAACGGCTGGCTGTTCCCGCCCGGCGACGTCGAGGCCGCCGCGGAGCGCATCGAGCGCGTGCTGCGGCTGTCGCCGGAGGACCGCGAGCGGACGCAGCGCGCGGCGCTCGCGACCGTCAAGATCCACTCGCTCGGGCACACCCTCGACGTCTTCGAGGCGCTGTACCACGACGAGCCGCTGCCGGCTTAGGCCACTACCTCCAGCAAGAACGCCAGCAGCTGCTCGCCCGCGCGACCCCAGTCGAAGCGGCGCGACCAGATCTCGCCCTCGACGCTGCGCCGCCGCCAGAGCGTGTCGTCGTCGTAGGCGCGGATCGCGCGGGCCGCGTCCTCGGGCGAGTCCGGGTCGAAGTACTCGGCGTGCGGGCCGGCGACCTCGTGGAAGATCGGGATCTCGGAGAGCGCGACCGGGGTGCCGGATGCCATCGCCTCGAGGACGGGTAGTCCGAAGCCCTCGGCGCGGGAGGCCGACGCGAGCACGCGGGCCGAGGCGAGCGCCTCGCCGTACTCCGCGTCGGAGGCGCCGCCCATGAAGTCGATGGAACCCTCGGGTGCGAGCGCCTCGAGGCGGGCGCGGATCGCGTCGCTCGCGCGGCTGAGCAGCCGCAGCCGCCAGCCGGGCAGCCCGTGCATCGCGGACGCGAGCGTCTCGACGTTCTTGTACGGCATGAACGAGCCCGCGTAGATGACGTCCCTGCCGGTCGGCGGGACGCGGGTGACATCGTGGTGCTCCGTGCCGTTCGGGATCACGGCGAGCGGGAGCTTCGTCATCCGATGCGCGCGGATGAGGCCCGCCGTCGTCTCGGAGACGGTCACGTGGGCGTCGGCGAGCCGCAGCAGCCAGCGCTGGAAGGCATAGGTCGTGTGGTAGGCCCGCCAGAGGCCCCGGACGAGGAACGGGAGGTCGCGCGGCGGGGCCGGGTGCTCGTAGTAGATGAGGTCGTGGATCGTCGTGACGAGCTTGTAGCGGCGCCAGAGCGGGCCGATCGTCTGGAGCGGGCTGAAGACGACGTCGGGGCGCAGCCGGTTGAGCGCCCGCGGCCCGATGAGCGGCTCGAGCAGGCTCGTCGGCGGCGGGCCCATCACGTGCGGCAGGTCCGGGAGCATCGCGAGCTGTCGTTCGTCGCTCACGAGCATCACGACGGGATGGCGGCGGCCGAGCTCCTCGACGAGCTTCGCCGTGTAGCGACTGATGCCGTCGTGGCGCTCAAGCCGCGTGTACCGGCAGTCGAAGAGGATGCGGACCGCGCCGTCCGTCCATGGGGCCGCTCGGGGCCAGGTCACCCGGCGTCTCCCGGCATCGGGTGCGTCCCGATGAAGGCACGGATCGCGTCCCCGGCCTCGCGGGCGCGCTCGTAGTGGATGAGGTGGCCGACGCCGTCGAGCTCGAGCAGCTCGCTGCCGGGGATCTCCTCCTGCAGGCGGCGCACCGCCTTGATCGAGGCGATCTGGTCCTGGCGCGCCGCGATGAACAGCGTCGGCATCGTGAACGCCGCCGCGTGCGCCGCGACATGGTCGCTCACCGAGGCGTCGAAGCCCTCGATGACGCTCGTCTTCGTCGCGAAGCCGTTGAAGTAGCGCCGGTGCTCCTCCTTGATCCACTGGCGCAGCTGCGGATCGCGGGTCTTCGTCGTGAGCGCGCTCATCCCGTCGACCATGAACCTCGCCTCGAGCGCCCGGCGTCCCGCGCGCTCCGGCATGACGCCGGCGAGCCGGTACCAGCTCGCCGCGAGCAGCGTCCCGACCGCCTTCGAGCCGCGCAGCGCGGGTCCGGCGATGGGGTTCATGAGCACGACGCGGTCGGGGGCGAGACCCTGCTCCAGTGCGGCGGCCGTGATGATCGAGCCGAAGCTGTGCCCGAGGATCGTCAGCGGGCGGGGGAAGCGCGCGGCGAACTCGATGAGCCAGGTCACGTAGGCCTGGAGCGTGTGCCGACCGGGGAACTGTCCCGACTCCCCGTAGCCGGGCAGGTCGGCGTTGACGATCCGGTACTCGGGCAGCTGGGCGATGACGGGCTCGATGCCGTGGTGATCGCCCCGGTAGCCGTGCACCGCGAGGACCGTCCCGCCGGTCTCCGGCCCGTACTCCCACCAGTGCGTGTCCGCGCCCGCGACCACGGCGGTGCGGGCGGTGACGGGCACGCGGGCGAGGGCTTCGCCGTGCGGAGCCGGGAGGCCGTGTGGAGCTGAGAGCACCTTCCGAGTCTATGAATATGCTCCTGTGGGTGACCTTCACCGCGCCGATCCAGCTGCCAGGACTCGCCCTCGACCCTCGCTGGTACCGGCGCGCGGTCTTCTACGAGGTCCTCGTCAGGGCGTTCTCCGACTCCGACGGGGACGGCGTCGGCGATCTCGGCGGGCTCATCGCGAAGCTCGACTACCTGCAGTGGCTCGGGGTCGACGCGATCTGGGTGCCGCCGTTCTACGTCTCCCCAATGCGCGACGGCGGGTACGACGTCGCCGACTTCCGCGCCGTGCAGCCCGAGCTCGGGTCGATCGACGACGTGCACCGCCTCGTCTCGGAGGCGCACGCGCGCGGCATGCGCGTCGTCATGGACTTCCCGCTCAACCACACGAGCGACCAGCACGAGTGGTTCAAGCAGTCGAGAGCCGACCCGGGCGGCCCGTACGGCGACTGGTACGTGTGGCGCGACACCGACGACGGCTACCCGAACACCCGGATCATCTTCACGGACACCGAGGAGAGCAACTGGGCGTTCGACTCGGAGCGCCGGCAGTTCTACTTCCACCGCTTCTTCAGCCACCAGCCGGACCTCAACTACGACAATCCGGCGGTCAGAGCCGAGGTCCTCGACACGCTCCGCTACTGGTTCGACATGGGCGTCGACGGGATGCGGCTCGACGCGATCCCCTACCTCTTCGAGTCGGAGGAGGGCGACGGCGAGGGCGAGCCGCCGACGCACGCGTTCCTCCGCGAGGCGCGCGCGATGGTCGACCGGGAGTACCCGAGTCGGATGCTGCTCGCCGAGGCGAACGCATGGCCGAGCGAGGTCGCGACCTACTTCGGGACGGACGAGGCGCCGGAGGCGCACATGGCGTTCGACTTCCCGGTCATGCCGCGCGTCTTCTACGCGATGCGCTCGCAGCACGCGGGCGAGCTCGTCAAGGTGCTCGCCGAGGCCCACACCGAGGTCCCCGAGGGTGCCGCGTGGGGCGCGTTCCTGCGCAACCACGACGAGCTCTCGCTCGAGATGGTCAGCGAGGAGTATCGGCACGCGATGTACGGCTGGTACGCCTACGACCCGCGGATGCGCGCGAACGTCGGCATCCGGCGGCGGCTCGCGCCGCTCCTGGACAACGATCGCGAGGAGATCGAGCTCGCGCACGCGCTGCTGCTCTCGCTCGCCGGCAGCCCGTTCCTCTACTACGGGGACGAGATCGGGATGGGCGACAACATCTGGCTGCCGGACCGGGACGCCTCGCGCACGCCGATGCAGTGGACACCGGATCGGAACGCCGGGTTCTCGGCGGCCGATCCCGGCAAGCTCTACCTGCCGATCGTCCAGTCGCTCGTCTACCAGTACCAGAGCGTCAACGTCGAGGCCCAGCTCGCCCAGTCGCGTTCGCTGCTGCGCTGGATCCGCGGGGCGATCCACGTCCGCAAGCAGCATCCGGCGTTCCCGCTCGGCGGCATGCGGGTGGCGCCGACCGATCACGAGTCGGTGCTCGCCTACGTGCGCGAGTACGCCGGCTCGCAGCAGGCCTTCGGCGATCCGGCGGAGACGATCCTGTGCGTCTTCTCGTTTGCCCACTCCCCCGTCGCGGCGCGCATCTCGCTCGACGGCTACGCGGGCGCGAGCGCGTTCGACCTGTTCGGCGGCGGGCGCTTCCCGAGCGTGCGCGAGGACGGCACGCTCGAGCTCACGCTCGGCGCGCGCGGGTACTACTGGCTGCGGCTGGAGCGCCCCGCCGGCTGACGTCGGAGGTCGCGGCTAGGCTCGCCGCATGGCGTGGCACGAGACCCTGGCGACCTTCGACACCGAGACGACGGGGGTCGATGTCCGCGACGCGCGCATCGTCTCGGCCTGCCTCGCCGAGATCGGGCCGTCGGGCGAGGTCATCGCCCGCACCGACTGGCTGCTCGACCCCGGGGTGCCGATCCCCGAGCAGGCCGCTCGGATCCACGGCATCACCACCGAGCGAGCGCGGGCCGAGGGCGTCGGGGCCGCCGAGGGCGTCGGCTCGATCCTCCGCGGGATACGTGCCGTGCTCGACCGCGGCATCGGCCTCGTCGTGTACAACGCGCCCTACGACCTGTCGCTGCTCGCGCACGAGGCGCATCGCCACGGCCACGACGGCATCCTCGCGCAGCCGATCATCGACCCGATCATCCTCGACAAGCAGGTCGACCGGTACCGCAAGGGCAAGCGCACGCTCGACCTCACCGCCGCGTACTACGGCGTCGAGCTGACCGACGCGCACGACGCGGGCGCGGACGCGATCGCGGCGGCCCTCATCGCGCAGGCGATCGGCGCGCGCTATCGCGACGTGCTCCCCGCGGACGTCATGGAGCTGCACCGCGCCCAGATCGGCTGGGCGGCCGAGCAGCAGGCGAGCTTCGCGCAGTACATGCGCGATCGCGTCGACCCGAACTGGGTCTCGGATCGTCCCGAGTGGCCGGGCGGACGAGTCGACGGCCCGGGGCCGGCGATGGCCCTCGGCTGAGGGCTACTCGCCTGAGGCCTGCGGCGCGCCGAACTTGCCGCCGAAGCGCTGGTTGAACTTCTCGACGCGACCGGCGGAGTCCATGATGCGCTGCTTGCCCGTGTAGAACGGGTGCGACTCGCTCGAGATCTCGACGTCGACGACGGGGTACGAGTTCCCGTCCTCCCACTCGATGGTCTTCTCGCTCGTCAGCGTGGAGCGGGTGAGGAACGCCTTGCCGGACGCGAGGTCGCGGAAGACGACCGCGGCGTACTCGGGGTGAATGCCGGTCTTCATGGGGGTTCTCCTGGAAGTTCTCGGGCCGTGCGGCCGACGAACGAGTCTATCAGATCTCGTCGCGCGGGTTCACGCGGCGAAGGCGGCGAAGCGCGATCCGCTCCGGGTGACCTGGAGCGTCCGGCCGAAGGTCGCGGTCAGGTGCTCCGACGTGACGACCTCCTCGACGGGGCCCGCCGTGACGATCTCGCCCGCGCGCAGCAGGAGCGCGTGCCCGAAGCCGGGCGGGATCTCCTCGACGTGGTGGGTGACCATGATGATCGCGGGGGCGTTCGGCGAGCTCGCGTAGCCGCCGAGGAGCTCGAGCAGCTCCTCGCGGGCCCCGAGGTCGAGGCTCGCGGCCGGCTCGTCGAGCAGCAGCAGCTCGGGGTCGGTCATGACGGCGCGGGCGATCTGGACGCGCTTGCGCTCGCCGTCGCTCAGCGTGCCGAAGCGGCGGTCCTCGAGGTCCCCGAGCTGCCACTCGCCGAGCACGCGGCGTGCGCGGCGCTCGTCGATCTCCTCGTACTGCTCGTTCCATCGACCCGCGACCGAGTACGCGGCCGTCATCACCGCGTCGAGCACCCGTTCGGAGTCCGGGATGAGGCGGGCCATCGCGCTCGAGGCGAAGCCGATGCGGGGACGCAGCTCGAACACGTCGACGCGACCGAGCCGCTCGCCGAGGACGCGGACCTCGCCGCCGCTCGGGTGGATGAGCGTCGCGGCGAGTTGCAGCAGCGTCGTCTTGCCGGCGCCGTTCGGCCCGAGGATGACCCAGCGCTGCGTCGGGTCGACCTGCCAGGTGAGCGGTCCGAGGATCGTGCGCTGGTCGCGGACGACGGTCGCCGCGTCGTACTCGAGAACGTTGTTCATGGCGTTCTCACCCTATGCGGGTCGACAGCAGTGACGCGTACAGGGCGCGCGTGGCGTCGGCGATCGCCGGCCAGGAGAACTCGCGCTCGGCCCGCGCACGACCCGCGCGGCCCATCGCCCGGGCCCGCTCGGGGTCGGACACCACCTCGGTGATGGTCGCGGCGAGGTCGGCGACGAAGCGGTCGGGGTCCACCGGCGTGCCCGTCCCGTCCTGCAGCTGCTCGATCGGGACGAGCCGCCCCGTGACGCCGTCGTCGACGACCTCAGGGATCCCGCCGGTCGCGGTGCCGACGACCGCGAGCTCGCAGGCCATCGCCTCGAGGTTGACGATGCCGAGCGGCTCGTAGACCGAGGGACAGACGAACGCCGTCGCCTGGCCGAGGATCGCGGACAGCGCCTCGACCGGGAGGTGCTCCTCGATCCAGGCCACGCCGGTGCGCTCCTCGCGCAGCGTCGTGATCCCCGCCTTGACCTCCGCGAGGATCTCCGGAGTGTCGGGCGCGCCCGCGCAGAGCACGAGCTGGACATCCGGCGGCAGCGCCCGCGCGGCGCGGATGAGGTACGGGAGCCCCTTCTGCCGGGTGATCCGGCCGACGAAGACGACGGTCGGCCGGTCGGGGTCGATGCCGAAGCGCGCGAGCACCTCCGGATCCCGCCTCGGTCGCCAGGTCTCGAGGTCGATCCCGTTGCGGATGGTGTGGACGCGCGCGGGATCGATCTCGGGATAGGAGCGCAGGATGTCGCGGCGCATGCCGTCGCTCACGGCGATGACGGCGTCCGCGGAGAGACAGGCATCGCGTTCGATCCAGGAGGACAGCCGGTAGCCCCCGCCGAGCTGCTCCGCCTTCCACGGGCGCAGCGGCTCGAGGCTGTGCGCGGTCACGACGTGCGGGATGCCGTGGAGCAGTTGCGCCGTGCGGCCCGCGAAGTTCGCGTACCAGGTGTGCGAGTGGACGATGTCGGCGCCGGCGACGTCCGCGGCGATCGCGACGTCGACGCCGAGCGTCTGGAGCGCAGGGTTCGCGGATGCGAGCTCGCCCGGCACCGGATACGACCGCGTGCCGGCCTCCGAGCGCGGCGCGCCGAAGGCGTGGACGACGACCTCGATGTCCCGGCGCAGGGCCTTGACGAGCTCGGCGACGTGCACGCCCGCGCCCCCGTAGATCTCGGGCGGGTACTCCTTCGTGACCAGGTCGACTCGCACCTCATGAGACTATCCGCGGGGCTATCGTGTGAGCATGGCGCGGCGGCACGTGTTCGGGATCGTCCTGGCTGGCGGCGAGGGCAAGCGGCTGCTGCCGCTCACGCAGGATCGGGCGAAGCCTGCGGTCCCGTTCGGGGGCGACTACCGGCTCATCGACTTCGCGATCTCGAACCTCATCAACTCCGGACTGCGGCAGATCGTCGTGCTCACCCAGTACAAGTCCCACAGCCTCGACCGGCACATCTCGCAGGTGTGGCGGATGTCGAGCCTGCTCGGCACCTACGTCGCCTCGGTCCCCGCGCAGCAGCGCCGCGGCAAGCACTGGTTCATGGGATCGGCCGACGCGATCTACCAGAGCCTCAACCTCATCAACGACGAGAAGCCCGACATCATCGCGGTCGTCGGCGCCGACCACGTGTACCGGATGGACTTCGCGCAGATGATCGAGGCGCACGTCGAGTCGGGGCTCTCCTGCACGGTCGCCGGGATCCGGCAGCCGATCGCGCTCGCGTCGCAGTTCGGCGTCATCGAGCAGGACCCCGGGTCCCCCGGCCGGATCGCGCGCTTCCTCGAGAAGCCGGCCGACCCCGTGGGCCTCGCGGACTCGCCCCACGAGGTGCTCGCCTCGATGGGCAACTACGTCTTCGACGCCGACGCGCTCGTCGAGGCCGTCAGCCGCGACGCCGAGCGCGACGACTCGCTCCACGACATGGGCGGCGACATCGTCCCCGACTTCGTCGCGCGCGGCGAGGCGGGCGTCTACGACTTCATCCGGAACTCCGTGCCGGGCTCGACCGACCGGGACCGCTCCTACTGGCGCGACGTCGGGACGATCGAGTCGTATTTCGAGGCGCACCAGGACCTCATCGCCCCACTGCCGGTCTTCAACCTCTACAACCGCGAGTGGCCGATCCACAGCCAGCAGGTCAACCAGCCGCCGGCGAAGTTCATCCGCGACGCGGAGGGCCATGCGGGGCTCGTGACCGACTCGATCGTCTCGCTCGGCGTCGTCATCTCCGGTGCGACGGTGACGCGCACCGTGCTCGGTCCCTCGGTCGTCGTCGACTCGGGCGCGCTCGTCGAGGACGCCGTCGTCTTCGAGCGCACGACGGTCGGCGCGGGCGCGGTCATCCGGCGGGCGATCATCGACAAGGACGTGCGCGTGCTGCCCGGCGCACGCGTCGGCGTCGATCACGACGAGGACCGCGCGCGCGGCTTCACCGTGACGGAACAGGGCATCACGGTCGTCGGCAAGGGCGAGCAGGTCCGGTAGATTCCCGTAGGTGGCTGCCTTCCTCGTCGTGCTCGACGTCGACTCGACCCTCATCGAGGACGAGGTCATCGAGCTGATCGCGGAGCGGGCCGGGGTGCGCGAGGAGGTCGCGCGGATCACGACCGAGGCGATGGCGGGAGAACGCGATTTCTCCTGGTCGCTCAACGAACGCGTCGCCCTGCTCCGCGGCCTCCCGGTGGATGTCCTCGACGACGTCCGCGGCGAGGTCCGCGTCACGCCCGGCGTCCCCGAGCTCATCGCGGGCGTCCATGCCGCAGGCGGCATGATCGCGGCGGTCTCCGGCGGATTCCACGAGGTGCTCGACCCGCTCGGGCGAAGTCTCGGGCTCGACGTCTGGCGTGCGAACCGGCTCGGCGCGCAGGACGGCCGGCTGACCGGCCTCGTCGACGGGCCGATCGTCGACGCGACCGCGAAGGCGGCGGCCCTGCGGGAGTGGGCGGCGGCGTTCTCCGTCCCGCTCACGCGTACCGTCGCGATCGGCGACGGGGCGAACGACCTCGCGATGATGGCGCAGGCGGCCCTGTCGATCGCGTTCGACGCGAAGCCTCGGGTGCGCGCCGCGGCGGACATCGCCCTCGAGGTGCGCGACCTCTCGACTGTGCTCGGGGTGCTCGGGCTGAGCTGAGGCCTAGTGGCCCATGCCGAGGCCGCCGTCGACGGGGATCACGGCGCCCGAGATGTACGCCGCGTCGTCTCCCGCGAGCCAGACGACGACGTTCGCGACCTCCTGCGCCGTCGCGAAGCGCCCCGCGGGGATCTGCGCACGGTACTGCGCCTGGGTCTCGTCGGGCAGCTCGGCCGTCATGTCGGTCTCGATGAAGCCCGGGGCGACGACGTTCGCCGTGATGCCTCGCGAGCCGAGCTCGCGGGTGAGCGATCGCGCGATGCCGATGAGGCCGGACTTCGATGCCGCGTAGTTGATCTGGCCGGCCGAGCCGAGCAGGCCGACGACCGAGGAGATGAGGATCACCCTCCCCCAGCGCGCCCGGATCATGCCCTTCGCGGCGCGCTTGACGACTCGGAACGCGCCGCCGAGGTTCGTGTCGACGACCGAGTCGAACTCCTCGTCCGTCATCCGCAGCAGGAGCGTGTCCTTGGTGATGCCGGCGTTCGCGATGAGCACCTCGACCGGGCCGAGCTGGGACTCGATCTCGGCGAACGCGGTGTCGAGGCTCGCGGGATCCGTGACGTCCGCGCGGACGGTCAGCGTGCCGGCCGGACCCTCGCCGCTGCGCGCGGTCACGGCGACGCGATGCCCCGCCGCGACGAACGCCTCCGCGATCGCGCGGCCGATGCCGCGGTTGCCACCGGTCACGAGGACGACTCTGCGCTCGGTCATGATTGTGAGCGTACCCTGGAGCCATGGGCCGCCCGATCGCGATCACGGCGCTCCCGATCTCTCCTCATGAGGATCAGCGCCGTCGATTCATCACGTACACCGTGACGATGGCGATCCGCGTCGTCTGCGTCGTCGCCTGCCTCTTCGTCACCGGCTGGTGGCAGCTGCTCTGCCTCGCCGGGGCGGTCGTGCTCCCCTACATCGCCGTCGTCCTCGCGAACGTGTCGAAGACGAAGGTCGCCGAGGAGCCCGAGGCGCCCGGACCGCTCGAGATCCCGCGTTCGTGGCTCGAGTAGCCATCACGGGGCCGCGGCGCTGGCTCGGCTATGTGGCGCTCGTGGTCGTCTTCTCGACCGTCTGCGGGCTGCTCGCCTGGTGGCAGTTCGCGCGCAACGACGAGGCGCAGGAGCGCGTGCGCCAGGTCGTCGACAACTGGGACGCCGCGCCCGTCGCGCTCGAGTCGCTCCTCCCGGCGCCGGACGCCGCGTTCGACGCCGGCGACACCTGGACGCCGGTCGAGCTCGTCGGGGAGTACGACGTCGAGCACCAGCTCTTCGTCCGCGGCCGGCCGAGGGACGGACGACCCGGCTTCGAGGTGCTCGTCCCGCTCGTCCTCGCGGACGGCGGCGTGCTGATCATCGACCGCGGATGGGTGCCGTCCGGGGAGACCCAGGCGGCGGTGCCGGACTTCGTCCCGGCGGCGCCTGAGGGTCCCGTCACGGTCATCGCGCGGCTCAAGACGGGCGAGCCGAGCGTGCCGGGCCGATCGGCACCGGACGGGCAGGTCGCCACGATCGAGCTGCCGCTGATCGCCGCGACGATCGGGCTGGACGACGTCTTCACGGGCGCGTACGGCGTGCTCGCGTCGGAGGACCCGGCAGTGCCGACCCCTGCCCTCGCCAACCGGCCCGAGCCCGATCCAGGTCCACATCTCTCGTACGCCGTGCAGTGGATCCTGTTCGCCCTCTTCGCGGCCGCCGCGCTCATCTGGGCGGTGCGCAACGAGCGGCTCGCGCGCAAGGAGGGCTACGTGCCGAAGCCGAGGCGCCCGCGCATCGGGGAGGCCGACTCGGCGCAGGAGGACGCGCTTCTCGACGTCGAGCGCTAGGCGAGCTCGACGAGCTCCTGGTAGTCGCGGCCCCACAGGTCCTCGACGCCGTCGGGCAGGATGAGCACCCGCTCGGGACCGAGCGCCTCGACCGCGCCGGGGTCGTGGGAGACCAGCACGACGGCGCCCGCGTACGAGGCGAGCGCGGACAGGATCTCCATGCGGCTCGCCGGGTCGAGGTTGTTCGTCGGCTCGTCGAGGAGCAGCACGTTCGCGCCGCTCGCGACGATCGTGGCGAGCGCGAGCCGGGTCTTCTCCCCGCCCGAGAGCACGCCGGCCGGCTTGTCGACGTCGTCGCCCGTGAACAGGAACGAGCCGAGGATGCTCCTCGCCTGCGTCGCGTTGAGCTCCGGCGACGCGCTGAGCATGTTCTCGAGGATCGTCCGCTTCACGTCGAGCGTCTCGTGCTCCTGGGCGTAGTAGCCGATGCGCAGTCCGTGCCCGTGGATGATCGACCCCGTGTCGGGCTTGTCGACGCCGGCCAGCACCCGCAGCAGGGTCGTCTTGCCGGCGCCGTTGAGGCCGAGGACGACGACCTTCGACCCGCGGTCGATCGAGAGCGAGAGGGCCGTCCAGATCTCGAGCGATCCGTAGGACTTCGAGAGGTGCTCGGCGGTCAGCGGCGTCTTGCCGACCGGCTTCGGGTCCGGGAATCGGATCTTCGCGACGCGATCGGCGGTGCGCACCTCGTCGAGCCCCGCGAGCAGCTTCTCGGCGCGCGCGACCATCTGGTGCGCCGCGGCCGCCTTCGTCGCCTTCGCCCCGAATCGCGCCGCCTGCTGCTGGAGCGCGCTCGCCTTCTTCTCCGCGTTCGCGCGCTCCTTGGCACGGCGCTCCGCGTCCGCCTCGCGCTGGCGCAGATAGTGCTTCCAGCCCATGTTGTACTGGTCGATGACCTGGCGATTGGCGTCGAGGTAGAACACCTTGTTGACCGTCTCGCCGACGAGCTCGACATCGTGCGAGATGACGATGAGACCGCCGGCGAAGTTCTTCAGGAACTCGCGGAGCCAGACGACCGAGTCCGCGTCGAGGTGGTTGGTCGGCTCGTCGAGGATCATCGTGTCGGCCTCGGAGAAGAGGATCCTGGCGAGCTCGATGCGCCGCCGCTGACCGCCGGACAGCGTGCGCAGCGGCTGGTCGAGGATGCGGTCGGGCAGGCTCAGGTTCGAGCAGATGATCGCGGCCGCCGCCTCGGCCGCGTAGCCGCCGCGCGCCTCGAACTCGTCGTTGAGCCGCGTCCAGCGGCGCATCGCGCGCTCCGCGAGGACCGGGTCGGTCGATCCCATCTCGATGGAGGTCTCGGCGAGCTCGGCCGAGATGCGGCCGAGTCCGCGAGCGTCGAGGATGCGCATGCGCGCGATCTGCTCCGGATCGCCGCTGCGCGGGTCCTGCGGCAGGTAGCCGATCTCCCCGATCCGCTGGATCGTGCCCGCGGTCTCGGCGCCCTCCCCCGCGAGGATCTTCGTCAGCGTCGTCTTGCCGGCGCCGTTGCGCCCGACGAGCCCGATCTTGTCCCCCTTGTCGACGCGGAACGAGACGTCCGACATGAGGGTCCGGGCCCCGACTCGGATCTCGAGATCGCTGACGGCGAGCACAGTGGATTCCTTCGAACGATGTGGGTTCGGCACAATGAGGGGTCGGGTGACCGGCCGACTAGTCTACCGGCATGACCAACACGGCCGCCGCGTCTCCCCGCCTCGTCATCGTCGACCGCGTCATCCCCCGCTCGATCGCGACCGACGTCGTCCTGGTCGTCGTCGGCGCCGCGTTGACCGCCGCGCTCGCGCAGGTCGTCATCCCGATGTGGCCCGTCCCGATCACCGGCCAGACGCTCGCGGCCCTGCTCGTCGGCGCCTCGCTCGGCTCGATCCGCGGCGCCTCGTCGATCGCGCTCTATGCGGTCGTCGGGCTCCTCGGCGCCCCGATCTCCGCGCCCACGGCGGACGGCGGACACCTCACGGGCCTCGCCTGGCTCGCCGCCCCGAGCTTCGGCTACGTCATCGGCATGGTCCTCGCCGCCGCCCTCGTCGGCTGGCTCGCGCAGCTGAAGTGGGACCGTCGGATCTGGCAAGCCGTCGTCGCGTTCCTCGCGGGATCGGTCGTCATCTACGCGGTCGGGCTCCCCTGGCTCGCGGCCGTCACCCAGGGCACGCCCGAGCAGGTCATCGCCTGGGGCCTCACGCCGTTCCTGATCGGCGACGTCGTCAAGGCGCTCATCGCGGGGGCGCTCCTCCCGGCCGCGTGGTGGGCGGTGCGTCGCGTCCGCGGACAGTAGTCGCGCCTGTTACTGTGAGCGCACAACTGAATATCTGGCCGTGACGCGTCGCGGGAGAGCCGGACCGGCGAAAGCCCCGGCACCGAAGGAGCAAGCACTCCCCGCCAAACTCTCAGGTACCGCACCGCGACGACGTGGCCACTCTGGAAAGCGCTGATGAACGCGATGGTCAGCCGCCGATGGTGAAAGCCCCTCCCCGCAGATGCGATGGGGGGCGAAGCTCTCAGGCCCGATGACAGAGGGGGAGTCCGAACACCCGAATCCGGGAGGACTCCGTGAACCCGTCTGTCGAAGCACCCGCACCGCCCCGCCGATCGCCCCTGCACGCTGAGCATGCATCCCTCGGCGCCGCGTTCACCGACTTCGGCGGCTGGTCGATGCCCGTCCGCTACGGGTCCGACCTCGCCGAGCACCACGCGGTGCGCACCGCCGCCGGCCTCTTCGACATCTCGCACATGGCCGAGTTCCGTGTCGCCGGGCCCGACGCGGCGGCCTTCCTCGACGCGGCGCTCACGCTCGACGCCTCGGCGCTGCCGGTGCTCAAGGCCCGGTACGCCCTGCTGCTCGCACCCGACGCCGGCATCCTCGACGACCTGATCGTGTACCGCCTGGCGCCGGCCGAGTTCCTCGTCGTCGCGAACGCGGGTAACCGGGAGACCGTCGCCGCGGCGCTCGCCGCGCGGCTCGGCGACCGGGACGCGACCCTCTCCGACGAGACGGAGGAGATCGCGCTCATCGCGGTCCAGGGACCGGCCGCCGAACGCATCCTGCTCGCGACCGAGGGGCTCGACGTGCCTGGTCTGTCCGGCATCGCGTTCTACGCCTGCGGCCACGGCCAGTTCGCCGGGACTCCCGTCCTCGTCGCCCGGACCGGCTACACGGGCGAGGACGGCTTCGAGATCTTCCTGCCGTGGGACGCGGCGAGCGGCCTCTGGCGCGCGCTGCGCGCGGCCGGCGGCGACCCCGGACTCGTGCCGTGCGGACTCGCCGCGCGCGACACGCTCCGCCTCGAGGCCGGGATGCCGCTCTACGGGCACGAGCTCGGTCCCGACATCCGCCCCGCGCAGGCAGGGCTCGCCCGTGCCCTGCCGCTGGCGACCAAGCGGGCCGACTTCGTCGGGCGCGCCGCGGTCGAGGCGGGGCCGGATCCGAATACCAGGGTCCTCGTCGGACTCGTCTCGGAGGGGCGACGCGCCGGGCGGGACGGCTACCCCGTGCGCACCGCCGCCGGTGTCGAGGTGGGTGTCGTCACGAGTGGCGCCCTGTCCCCCACCCTCGGCCACCCGATCGCGATGGCCTACGTCGACCCCGGCGCGGGACCCGAGCTCCACATCGACGTGCGCGGCACCCTGCTGCCGGCGACCGTCGTCCCACTCCCCTTCCTCCGACGAGACGAGCAGCGAGGCGCATGATGATCGACACGAGCACCCTCCGGTACACCGCGGAGCACGAATGGATCGCCCTCGACGGCGACGTCGCGACGATCGGCCTGACCCGATTCGCCGCCGACTCGCTCGGCGACGTGGTCTACCTCGACCTGCCGGCCGTCGGCACGCGAGTCGTCGCCGCACGCGTCTGCGGCGAGGTCGAGTCGACCAAGTCGGTGAGCGAGATCTACTCGCCCGTCGACGGCGAGGTGGTCGAGGTCAATCAGGCCGTCCTCGACACCCCCGAGCTCGTCAACACGGATCCCTACGACGGCGGCTGGCTCTTCCGCGCGCGATTCGACGCTGCTCCGGACGGCCTGCTCGACGAGGCCGCCTACCGCGAGATGGTCGGCGAGTGAGCCGCGACGCGATGTCCTTCCGCTCCCGGCACATCGGCGCCGTCGGGGAGTCGCGCGCTCGTCTTCTCGACGATCTCGGCTTCGCGACGCTCGACGACTTCGTCGCGGCAGCGATCCCGGCCGAGCTCCGCGGGCCGATGCCGACGACGTCGATCCCGCCGGCGGCGACCGAGCGCGCGGTGCTCGCCGAGCTGCGCGCGCTCGCCGCCCGGAACACCCTGCGGCGCAGTCTCATCGGCCAGGGCTACCACGGCACGATCACCCCCGCGGTGATCCAGCGGAACGTCGTCGAGAACCCCGCCTGGTACACCGCGTACACGCCCTACCAGCCGGAGATCTCGCAGGGCCGGCTCGAGGCGCTCATGAACTTCCAGACCGCCGTGGCCGATCTGACGGGGCTCGCGACCGCGAACGCCTCGATGCTCGACGAGGCCACCGCGGCCGCGGAGGCGATGCTGCTCGCGCGCCGCGCGTCCGCCTCGACCTCCGACGCCTTCCTCGTCGATGCCGACGCCCTCCCCCAGACGATCTCGGTGCTGCAGGGTCGGGCCGAGGCGCTCGGCATCGACCTCGTCGTCGTCCACCTCGCGGGGACGGACCCGGCGGACCTGCCGGCCGCCTTCGGCGTGCTCGTCCAGTACCCCGGGACCTCCGGCCGGCTGTGGGACCCGAGCGCGGTCATCGAGCGGGTCCAGGCCGGCGGCGGCATCGCCGCCGTCTCGGCCGACCTGCTCGCGCTCGCGCTCGTGACGCCGCCGGGCGAGCTCGGCGCCGACATCGCCGTCGGCACCTCGCAGCGCTTCGGGGTCCCGATGGGCTTCGGTGGCCCGCACGCCGGCTACCTCGCGGTCCGCAGCGGCCTCGAGCGGCAGCTGCCGGGCCGGCTCGTCGGCGTCTCGGTCGACGCGGACGGGCGGCCCGCATATCGACTCGCCCTGCAGACCCGTGAGCAGCACATCCGACGCGAGCGGGCGACGAGCAACATCTGCACCGCGCAGGTGCTGCTCGCCGTCGTGGCGTCGATGTACGCGGTCTATCACGGTCCCGCCGGCATCAGGGCGATCGCCGAGCGCGTGCACGAGACCGCGGTCGCGTTCGCGGACACCGCCCGTCTCGCCGGTCTCGAGGTTGTGCACGAGCGCTTCTTCGACACCGTGATGATCCGCACGCCGGACGCCGCCGCCGCGGTGCGGCGGGCGCGAGACGCGGGGATCCTCGTCCGGCTCGCCGGTCCGGACCTGGTCGGGATCGCGTTCGACGAGCCCTCGAGCGAGGACGTCGCGGCCGGGGCGCCGCTCATCGAGGAGCTCGTCGCGGCGCTCGGGGACGAGCCGGGAGGCTCCTCCCGCGCGCCCATTGGCGGGGACCTCGGCGCCCTGACGAGGACCAGCCCGTATCTGACGCATCCGACGTTCTCCGCGCACCACAGCGAGACCGCGATGATGCGCTACCTGCGGCGCCTCGCCGACCGCGACTACGCGCTCGACCGCGGCATGATCCCGCTCGGCTCCTGCACGATGAAGCTCAATGCGGCGACCGAGATGGCCGCCACCACCTGGCCCGAGTTCGCCGAGCTGCACCCGTTCGCGCCCGTCGAGGACGTCGCGGGCATGCTCGCGATCATCGACGACCTCGAGCGCTGGCTCGCGGAGCTCACCGGGTATGACACCGTCTCGCTGCAGCCGAACGCCGGGAGCCAGGGCGAGCTCGCGGGGCTGCTCGCCGTCCGCGGCTGGCATCGCGCGCGCGGCGACTCGCACCGCGACGTCTGCCTCATCCCCGCGAGCGCGCACGGCACGAACGCCGCGTCCGCGGTGCTCGCGGGCCTGCGCGTCGTCGTCGTCGCGACGGACGACGCGGGCGACGTCGACCGGGACGACCTGCACGCGAAGATCGCCGAGCACGCGGACCGGCTCGCCGTCCTGATGGTGACCTATCCCTCGACCCACGGGGTCTACGAAGGCGGGATCCGGGCCATCTGCGACGCCGTGCACGCCGCGGGCGGACAGGTCTACATCGACGGCGCGAACCTCAACGCGCTCCTCGGGCACGTGCGGTTCGGGGACCTCGGCGGCGATGTCTCGCACCTGAACCTGCACAAGACGTTCTGCATCCCGCACGGCGGCGGCGGTCCCGGGGTCGGACCGGTCGCCGCGAAGGCGCACCTCGCCCCCTACCTGCCGGGCCACCCGCTCGCGCAGTCGGACGAGCACGTCCTCGCCGGCGCGCCCGCCGCGACCGTGCGGCACGACGGGTCGCCCGTCTCCGCGGCGCCCTACGGCTCGCCGTCGATCCTGCCGATCACCTGGGCGTACATCCGCCTGATGGGCGCCGATGGGCTCGCGGAGGCGACGGGGGCGGCCGTGCTCGCGGCGAACTGGGTCGCGCGTCGCCTGCGGGACGACTATCCGATCCTCTACGCGGGCGAGGCCGGCCTCGTGGCCCACGAGTGCATCCTCGACCTGCGCCCGCTCCGGGACGCGACCGGGGTGACCGTCGACGACGTCGCGAAGCGGCTCATCGACTACGGCTTCCACGCGCCGACGATGTCGTTCCCGGTCGCCGGGACGCTCATGATAGAGCCGACCGAGAGCGAGGACGCGGACGAGCTGGCGCGATTCGTCGAGGCGATGGCCGCGATCCGCCGGGAGGCCGACGAGATCGGCGCGGGGCGCTGGCCGGTCGACGACAACCCCCTGCGCGGCGCGCCGCACCCGGCGGAGAACGCCGTCGCCGACGACTGGTCGCATCCCTACAGTCGCGAGGAGGCCGTCTATCCGCTCCCGTCACTGCGTGCCGGGAAGTACTGGGCGCCGGTCGGACGCGTCGACAACGCCTACGGCGACCGGAACCTGGTGTGCACCTGCCCGCCGATCGAGGCCTTCGCGGCGCCAGCGCTGGTCGGCGCCTAGATGCTGAAGCCGAGGGCGCGCATCATGTCGCGCCCGTCCTCGGTGATCCGCTCCGGACCCCACGGCGGCATCCACACCCAGTTGATCCGGAACGCGGTGACGACCCCGTCGAGGGCCTGCGCCGTCTCGTCCTCGATCACGTCGGTGAGCGGGCAGCCGGCCGAGGTCAGCGTCATCGAGATGATGAGCTCCTGCTCGTCGCCGAGCGACAGGTCGTAGATGAGGCCGAGGTCGACGATGTTGACCCCGAGCTCGGGGTCGACGACGTCCTTGAGCGCCTCCTCGACCTCGTCGAAGAGGGCCGGTTCGAGCGCGGTGGCCATGATTCGAGGCTACGCGCTCTCGCCCGCGGTCGCCCCGGAGGCGGCGAGGAAGCGGTCGTAGCCCTCCTCCTCGAGGCGGTCGGCCAGCTCGGGGCCGCCCTCCTCGGCGACGCGGCCGTCGACCAGGACGTGGACGAAGTCGGGGCGGATGTAGCGCAGGATCCGCGTGTAGTGGGTGATGAGGACGACGCCGAGGCCAGTCGTCTCACGGGCGCGGTTGACCCCCTCGGCGACCACCTTGAGCGCGTCGACGTCGAGGCCGGAGTCGGTCTCGTCGAGGATCGCGAACTTCGGCTTCAGGAGCTCGAGCTGGAGGATCTCGTGGCGCTTCTTCTCGCCGCCGGAGAAGCCCTCGTTGACGTTGCGCTCGGCGAAGGAGCGGTCCATCCGCAAGCCCTCCATCGCGCCGCGGACGTCCTTGATCCAGCTGCGGATCGGCGGCGCCTCGCCCGAGAGCGAGGTCTTCGCGGTGCGCAGGAAGTCGGCGACCTTGACGCCCGGGATCTCGACCGGGTACTGCATCGCGAGGAAGAGGCCGGCGCGGGCGCGGGCGTCGACGCTCATCGCGAGCAGGTCCTCCCCGTCGAGCGTGACGGTGCCGCCGTCGATCGAGTACTTGGGGTGGCCGGCGATCGCGTAGCCGAGCGTCGACTTGCCAGCGCCGTTGGGCCCCATGATCGCGTGGGTCTCCCCCTGCGCGACTCGCAGGTCGAGCCCCTTGAGGATCTCCTTCGTGCCCTGGTCGGTCTCGACACTGACCCTCAGGTCCTTGATCTCGAGCGTCGCCATGTCAGGCCTCCTGTGCGTTCTGCGCCTCGTGAGCGCGCTGGTCGATGGTCACCTGCGGGTCGACGAGCACGACGCCGTCGGCGATGACCACCTGGAAAACGGGGACCGGCTCGTAGGCCGGGAGGGAAAGGGGCTCGCCGGTCCGCAGATCGAACTTGGCGCCGTGCGCCCAGCATTCGATCGTGCAGTCCTCGACGAAGCCGTCGGAGAGGGAGACCTCGCCGTGCGAGCAGCGGTCGCCGATCGCATGGATCGCGCCGTCGCCGTCGCGGACGATCGCGATCGCGACGCCGTCGAGCTCGACGCGCTTCGCCTCGTTCGGGGCGAGCTCGTCGAGCGTCGCGACCTCGACCGCCGTCATGCGGACACCTCGAGCTCCGCCTCCACGAGTGCGCGCAGGCGCTCCTCGAGCTCCGCGTCGCCGATCTGCTGGATGATCTCCGTGAGGAAGCCGACGACGACGAGCCGACGGGCCTCCGCCTCGGGGATGCCGCGCGCCTGCAGGTAGAAGAGCTGCTCGTCGTCGAAGCGTCCCGTCGCGGATGCGTGCCCGGCGCCGAGGATCTCGCCCGTCTCGATCTCGAGGTTCGGGATCGAGTCGGTGCGGGTGCCCTCCGTGAGCACGAGGTTGCGGTTCTGCTCGTAGCTGTCGGTGCCGGTCGCGTTCGGGCCGATGAGCGTGTCGCCGATCCAGACCGTGCGGGCGCCCTGCCCCTGGAGCGCGCCCTTGTAGGTCACTCGCCCCTTGGTGTGCCGGCCCTCGTGATAGAGGAAGACCTGGTGCTCGATGTGCTGGCCCGCGTCCGCGAAGTAGAGGCCGAGGAGCTCGGCGCTCGAGCCGTCGCCCCGGAGTCGCGCGGTCGGGTTGAGCCGGACCACGCCGCCGCCGAGCGAGACGACGATGTGCTTGAGCTTCGCGTCGCGGCCGACGATCGCCTGGTGCGCCGAGGAGTGGATCGCGTCGTCGTCCCAGAGCTGGAGGGTGATGAGCGTGAGCTCGGCGCCGTCCCCGACGCGGATCTCGACGTTCTCGGCGAGCGCGCCGCCGCCGACGTGATCGATGACGACCTTCGACACCGCGTGCGCGGGCGCCTCGATGACGAGGTGCTCGGCCGCGACGCCGTCCTCGGAGCCGCCGATCGTCAGTCGGACGTCACCGTCGGCCACGATGTGGCGCGGGGTGGCGCGCTGGAGGGCGATCGCGGAGACGAGGTCCTCGGGGTGGAAGTCCCCCGTCGCGACCGACACCGCGGCATCGGACTCGAAGAGCGGCGCGAGGCGCGTCAGGTCCGAGAACTTCCACTGCGGGTCCTCGCGGCCGGGCGCGCCGAAGTCGGCGGGGTCGTAGGACCAGGGGCGCTCCGAGCGCGTCTGGACGGGCGTGATCCAACCATCGGCGTTCCCGCCGTGCGTGTGCTCCTGCATGGGCTCAGCCCACCGAGCCTTCCATGTTCATCTCGATGAGCTTGTTGAGCTCCATCGCGTACTCCATCGGCAGTTCCCGCGCGATCGGCTCGATGAAGCCGCGCACGATCATCGCCATGGCCTCCTCCTCCGTGACGCCGCGCGACTGGAGGTAGAAGAGCTGCTCCTCCGAGACGCGCGAGACGGTCGCCTCATGCCCGAGCTGGGCGTCGTCGACCCGGATGTCGATCGCCGGATAGGTGTCGGATCGCGAGATCGTGTCGACGAGCAGGGCGTCGCAGCGCACCGTGTTCGCCGAGTGGTGGGCGCCCGGCTCGACACGGACCTCGCCGCGATAGCCGGCCCGGCCGCCGCCGCGCGCGATCGACTTCGAGATGATCGACGACGTCGTGTACGGGGCGAGGTGGATCATCTTCGCGCCCGCGTCCTGGTGCTGGCCGGGGCCGGCGAACGCGACGGAGAGCGTCTCGCCCTTCGCGTGCTCGCCGACGAGGTAGATGGACGGGTACTTCATCGTGACCTTGGACCCAATGTTCCCGTCGACCCACTCCATCGTCGCGCCCTCGTGGGCGACGGCGCGCTTGGTGACGAGGTTGTAGACGTTCGTCGACCAGTTCTGGATCGTCGTGTAGCGGACCCTCGCGTTCTTCTTCACGATGATCTCGACGACGGCCGAGTGCAGCGAGTCCGACTTGTAGATCGGCGCCGTGCAGCCCTCGATGTAGTGCACGTAGGAGCCCTCGTCCGCGATGATCAGCGTCCGCTCGAACTGCCCCATGTTCTCCGTGTTGATCCGGAAATAGGCCTGCAGCGGGATCTCGACGTGGACGCCGGGCGGGACGTAGACGAAGGAGCCGCCCGACCAGACGGCCGTGTTGAGCGCGGCGAACTTGTTGTCGCCGGAGGGGATGACGGTGCCGAAGTACTCGTCGAAGAACTCCGGGTGCTCGCGCAGCGCCGTGTCGGTGTCCATGAAGATGACACCCTGCTTCTCGAGCTCCTCGTTGATCTGGTGGTAGACCACCTCGGACTCGTACTGCGCGGCGACGCCCGCGACGAGGCGCTGGCGCTCCGCCTCCGGGATGCCGAGCTTCTCGTACGTGTTCTTGATCTCGTCGGGGAGCTCTTCCCAGGTCGCCGCCTGGCGTTCCGTCGAGCGGACGAAGTACTTGATGTTGTCGAAGTCGATGCCCGACAGGTCGGCGCCCCAGGACGGCATCGGCTTCTTGCCGAAGAGCGCGAGCCCGCGAAGGCGATGCTTGAGCATCGACTCCGGCTCGTCCTTCAGCGCCGAGATGTCGCGGACGACGTCCTCGGAGAGCCCGCGTTTGGCGGCTGCTCCCGCGGTGTCGCTGTCGTGCCAGCCGAATTCGTACTGGCCGAGGCTGTCGATCTCGGGACGATCGATCAGCTGTGCGGTGGCCTCACTGGCCTCAGTCATGGCTTGTCCTCTCACCGAAGCGAACTATCAGGTCCGTGTCGGCATTCCGCGGTTTCGACCGCGCCTACAATCGTACCCGTGCATTGGGTGAGGACGGCCGCGTGGCTGAACCTCATCGGGAACCTCGTGATCATCGCGACCGGCGGCGCGGTGCGGCTGACCGCCTCGGGCCTCGGCTGCGATCAGTGGCCGCTGTGCACCACGACGTCGCTCGTGCCCGGCATCGACGAGGGCATCCACGGCATCATCGAGTTCAGCAACCGGACGATGTCCGGGGTGCTCGGCATCTTCGCGGTCCTGGCGATCGTCGCCGTCTGGCGCTTCCGGCACACCCGCAAGGACCTGTGGGTCCACGCGTGGATCATTCTCGCCGGCGTTGTCATCCAGGCCGTGATCGGCGGGATCGTCGTGCTCACCCGGCTCTCCGTCTCGACCGTCGGCATCCACTACGTCGTCTCGGCCGTGCTCGTCGGCGTGACCGCCTCGTTCCTCGTCCGCGCGTACCGCGAGCCGGGACCGCGTGAGCGGGCGGTGCCGCGCTGGGTCGCGATCGCCACCCACGTCTCATCCCTCCTGCTCGCCCTCGTCGTGCTCGGCGGTGTCGTCACGACGCAGAACGGCCCGCACTCGGGCGACGCGGAGGTCATCCGCGACTCGAGCGCGTGGGACGCGCTCGTCCACGTGCACGCCTGGCTCGGCTACGCGCTCTGCGCCGCGCTCGTCGTGCTGCTCGTCGGCGGCATCGTCGCGCGTGCCAGGAGCTACATCGTCGCCGTCGTGCTGCTCATGCTCACGGTCGCCGTCCAGATCGCGGTCGGGGTCATCCAGGCGCGCATCGGCATTCCCCCGCTCCTCGTCGGGATCCACATGGTCCTCGCCGGTGTGAGCGTCGCGTTCGGCGTGCTCGTGGTGGACCGCCTCAAGCGCCCGGCGCGCGAAGTGGGCGCGGATGGTCCCTCCGGCGCCGGCTGAGCGACCGTTCACGTCACCTCGCGTCGCGATAGGGTCCGGGTATGAAGCTCGGCACCGGTATCCGGCTCGGCGCGGGCGCTGTCGCGACGGCGTTCCTCCTCGCCGGGTGCGCGGACCCCGCCGCGACGACGCATGCGGTTCACCTCACGCACGACGGATCGGAGACCTTCGAGGTCTCGATGCAGGTCGGGCAGCACCTCTCGATCGTCGACGACGGGTTCAACGCGAGCGTTGGTGACGGCTGGACCGTCGTCGGGCCGCCCGATCCGGCGATCCTCCGGTACGACGGGGAGGACGTGGTGCTCAACAACCCCGGGGCTGACGGCAGCGGCGGGACCTACTCGTTCGACTACACCGCGATCGGCGCGGGCACGACGACCGTCACGGTCGAGTACGCCTATCGCGGCGATGCGCAGTTCGAGTCGACCGTGCGGGTCACGGTCGACTGACCGATCCCCCGCCCCGACTCAGAGCGGCAGGTAGACCAGCGGGTCGACGCCGACCGCGACGAACACGAGCGCGAGGTACGAGATCGAGCCGTGGAAGAGCCGCATGGGCCGGGTCTCGGCTCCGCGGATCGCCTTCGCGTACAGGCGGTGCGCCTCGACGATGAACCAGATGCCCGCGCCCGCCGCGACCACGGTGTAGATGATCCCCATCGGCGCGACGGGGATGAGCAGCAGCGAGCACGCCACGGTCGCCCAGGCGTAGAGGACCGACTGGAGCGCCACGACGGTCTCGGAGCGCACGACTGCGAGCATCGGGACGCCGGCGGCGCGGTAGTCCTCGCGGTAGCGCATCGAGAGCGGCCAGTAGTGCGGCGGCGTCCAGAGGAAGACGACGCCGAAGAGGATGAGCGCCTCCCAGGACAGCGACCCCGTCACCGCGGCCCAGCCGATCAGGACGGGCATGCAGCCGGCGATCCCGCCCCACACGATGTTCTGCGGGGTGCGGCGCTTGAGGAGCATGGTGTACAGCAGGACGTAGAACGCGATCGCCCCGGCCGCGAGGGCGGCGGCGACCCAGTTGGTCGTCAGCCACAGGAACGCGACCGCGACGACGCCGACGACCCAGCTGAAGACGAGCGACTCACGCGGGCTCACGACGCCGGTCACGAGCGGGCGGTCCTTCGTACGCTCCATGACGGCGTCGATGTCGCGGTCGAACCACATGTTGAACGCGTTCGCGCTGCCGGCGGCGAGCGTCCCGCCGACGAGCGTCGCGAGCACGAGCCAGAGATCCGGGATGCCGCCCTGCGCGAGGATCATGACCGGGATGGTCGTGACGAGCAGGAGCTCGATGACCCGCGGCTTGGTGAGCGCGATGTACCCGCGCACCTTCTGTCCGGCACTCGGCCGGGGTCGTCGCGAGGATTCGCTCCTCGTCTCGGTCACAGCCACCTCTCGATTGTACCTGCGGCCTAGGATTGGGATTCGTGACCGAACTCTCCTGGGACGACCTCGACCGGAAGGCGGTCGACACCGCCAGGATCCTTGCGGCCGACGCCGTCGAGAAGGTCGGCAACGGCCATCCGGGTACCGCCATGAGCCTCGCGCCCGCGGCCTACCTGCTCTACCAGCGCGTCATGCGCCACGATCCGTCGGACCCGCACTGGCTCGGGCGCGACCGCTTCGTGCTGAGTGTCGGGCACTCGAGCCTCACGCAGTACATCCAGCTCTACTACGGCGGCTTCGGCCTCGAGCTGTCCGACCTCGAGTCGCTGCGGACGTGGGGCTCGCTAACCCCCGGCCACCCCGAGTACGGTCACACCGAGGGCGTCGAGATCACGACGGGCCCGCTCGGCCAGGGCCTGGCCTCAGCGGTTGGCTTCGCCTACGCGCAGCGCTTCGAGCGCGGCCTGTTCGACCCGGAGGCGGCTCCCGGCACGAGCCCGTTCGATCACTACACCTACGTCATCTGCGGCGACGGCGACCTCCAGGAGGGGGTCACCTCGGAGGCGAGCTCGCTCGCCGGCCACCAGCGCCTCGGCAACCTCATCGCGATCTACGACTCGAACCAGATCTCGATCGAGGACGACACGAACATCGCGTTCACGGAGAACGTCCACGCGCGCTACGAGGCCTACGGCTGGCACGTCCAGGTCGTTGACTGGAAGCGCACCGGCGAGTACGTCGAGGACGTCGCCGAGCTGTACGCGGCGATCGAGGCGGCGAAGGGCGTCGGCGACAAGCCGTCGCTCATCATCCTGCGCACGATCATCGGCTGGCCCTCGCCGGGCAAGCAGAACTCGGGCAAGATCCACGGCTCCGCCCTAGGCGCCGATGAGCTCGCCGCCGTCAAGCAGGTGCTCGGCTTCGACCCCGCGGCGCACTTCGTCGTCGCGCCCGAGGTCATCGCCCGCACCCGCGAGCTTGTCGCCCGCGGCGCCGCGGCGCACGCCGAGTGGCAGATCGCGTTCGACGCCTGGGCGGCCGCGAACCCCGAGCGCGCCGAGCTCCTCGCCCGCATCGAGGCCGGCGAGCTGCCGGCCGGCATCGACGAGGCGCTCCCGAGCTTCGAGGGCGGCACCGAGGTGTCGACCCGGGCTGCGAGCGGCAAGGTCATCAACGCGATCGCCGCGGTCATGCCCGAGCTGTGGGGCGGATCGGCCGACCTCGCCGAGTCGAACCT
>Ga0182745_1001064_pt1 | contig 27221 bp, 26 predicted proteins | sample eDN3rd30CKraftBY_FD_128523 | JGI IMG/M metagenome (GOLD analysis project Ga0182745, IMG submission 128523) | Enriched backyard soil microbial communities from Emeryville, California, USA - eDNA 3rd pass 30_C Kraft BY (version 2) (version 2) | ecosystem: Environmental > Terrestrial > Soil >... | reverse complement strand
CCACTTAATGAAACTACTCATGCAAAGCCTATGAATAATATGGCGATACTTTGCGTGAGGTAAATTCACTTTTCATCGCCTTAGTATTTAGTCACTTTGTTCATATGCGCTTTGCCCTTCACTTTGAAAGTAAAAAAGTAAAGGAGCGTAGTTCATATGCGTTACGTGAACGGACAGGAAGTTTTGCCAGAAGAACTACTAAAGGAAATTCAAAAGTATGTTCAAGGAGATTTAATCTACATCCCCAAACCGACGAAGGAACGTATTCCATGGGGCATTGTATCTGGCGAGAGAGAACGGCTGCAAAACAGAAATGAGCAAATAAAACAGCAGTTTGAAAAGGGCGTATCCCTCCAAAAATTAGCTGAACAATATCATTTATCTATCGAAACGATTAAAAAAATTGTATATAGAAAATAATGAGCTGGTGATGGACTCCTTTTTATTATATTAGTAAGCTCAAAATCTAAAGCTTCACAATAATTGACTGTGATAAGCCCTGGCATATGTATAGTTTAATTTTAAAAATACTTGGCAATTGCTGTTTTCCGGGCTTTTTTGTACCCTTAAGCTTAAGGAGTGAGAAGATGTACTTTATGACACCGGAACAATTTCAATTTGTTAAAAAACAAGCAAAGAAAATATTAAACACATATACCACTTCAAATGACCAGAGAGTGGTTCAAGCAATCCAGGCACTTGTGCAAGAAGAGGTTGATGGTAAGCTAACATTTCAAGAAATTGAACAGCAGCTTGTTCTTCAGCCAATCTTTCACATCAAATCGAAAGAACAGCTAGAACAATTTTTAAATGACATCAAGCAATATGTGGAACCCTTCCAAAAGCCAACAGAAGCAGAGCTAAAGAGACTGTTTCCTAAGGATAAAAAGTTAAAGCTGCCAAAGCTTGAAATGTACGATTGGCAAGAAACTTCTTATATAAGCTGGTTTGATGCAGGGACAAATCGTAAGTACGTTGTCTATAGGGAAGACGGGGTCCTAAAAGGAGTGCGTGGTACTTTTAGCAATTCATCCAAAGTAGGAGTCTGCACCGTATGTAATCAACACGCAAAGGTTGGCATGCTGCTCGTCTCAAAAAAAGGAACCGATTTAGGGACTTATACAAAAAGAGGAAACTATATTTGTGAAGATAGCGAGTCATGTAATGAGGCGTTATCAGACTTAAACAAATTCATGGATTTCGTAAATAATTTAAAATAAAAAAAATCGAGGTGCGCCACTAATCGCAGTCTCGATTTTTTGCTTAGTTGTTAAAATAATCATATGCGTTCTTCGCAAGTAAAAGAACGGTTACGACAATAAATAAAATACGAACATAACCACTGCCGCGTTTAATAGCAAATTTCGATCCGCAAATTGCTCCAATAATTTGTGCTACCCCCATGATAAGGCCATATGCGAAATTAATCTGCCCTAAAAATAGAAACATCACCAAAGCCCCGATATTACTGGCGAAATTTAAAAACTTAGCATTGCCGGCTGCCTTCAAAAAGTCAAAACCAATCATTAAAAAGGCGAAAATAAGAAAGGAGCCTGTCCCGGGTCCTAAAAATCCATCATAAAATCCAATGGCAGAGACTAAAAAGATAAACCCAATGTACTTTTTTGAAGTTAGTTTCTTAAAGGTGGAGATGCTTCCCCAATCCTTTTTAAAGACTGTGTAAACAGCAACAGCTGCCAGCATAATGAGCATTAATGGTTTTAATAAGTTGGGATCTAGTAAGTGTACGACCCATGCCCCAAACATGGAAGCTAAAAAGACAAAGGGAAAGATTTTAGCGATCGACTTAAAATCAATTTTCCCCGAACGATAAAAGGTAATAGTGCTTGTTAAAGCCCCCATTGTCCCAGCAAGCTTATTTGTAGCAACTGCAGCAGATGGGCTAAGACCTGTAAACATTAAGGCAGGCAAAGAAATTAGTCCGCCGCCCCCAACGACGGAATCAATAAAGGCAGCTAAAAATCCAAAAAGAAATAAAAGAATAATTATAGAAGGATCTAAATCTAAAAACATATAAAGTAACGACCTTTCAGTGAGCTTGATATAATCTATGAAATCATATTAGTCCTAATAAGAGTGAGTTTCAAGGCTTCGTGGTAAAATAAACCATTTAGATTAAATCTGTTTCAAGTAAAGCACCGAAACTGGCAAGTAACTCTCAAAAACTCGCAATTCTATTAAACATTCGCTACCCCGTGCCCTATATTCCGCAATTTCTAATGCCAATATACTAGAACCGTAGTTTGGAAAGACTATAAATTTTTATCGGTCGTATAAGTTTATCGCATATTCTATTAAAATTGCACCAGACAAAAAAGTTAACTCTATAGCGAAATATGTAAATTATTGACTATCTTTCTACCTAGTAGATGCTAGTTTTTTAATAACTATAATGATTAATTTACAAATTTTAATTATCCCCCAAAAAGTAATTTCGCCGAACGAAGTATTATGGTGAAAGTTAACTTAGAGAAAAAATAACCCCTAAATTCTATTGAATGTCTATATTCTGAAAACTGGAATTCTAAATCAAAACCTTGATTTCATACGTATTTTTAGAGTGCATAAACTTTACTTTAAATAATTTTTATTTTCATAAATTGTAATTTTCTTCGGAAAACCATGGGTATATTCACGGTTATATTAAAATAATAACTTATCTAAATTTTCCTAGAAAAATGAATTTTTTGTTTATTTCGTAAATATTTTTTGCTATGATGGGAAGTGTTAATCCTATTATCAGAAAATAGGGAAAAAACAAAAAGAGGGGGATTCGCATTGAAAAAGCGCAATCTATTTTTAATGCTAATGTTACTAGCTTTAACTCTAGTACTTGCAGCATGTAACTTCGGTGCTGAAAAAGAAGATACAGCATCTGAAGATGGATCAACTGAAACAAAAGACAGCAAAAAAGAGATTAACTTGTTAATCGCATCGGAGCCGCCATCATTACACCCACAATTAGCGACTGATACTACTTCTGCTGTCATCATCCAAAACGTATTTGAAGGTTTAACTACTTTGGTTGATGGGGAAGTGGAAAATGCAGCAGCAGAAAAGGTAGATGTAAGTGAAGATTTAAAAACTTATACATTTACTTTACGTGATGCAAAATGGTCTAATGGCGACGCTGTAACTGCTGAAGACTTTGCTTATGCATGGACATTTGCTTTAACTCCTGAAAATGCATCTGAGTATGCATCAATCCTTTACCCAATCAAAGGTGCGCAAGCATTTAACGAAGGTACAGGTAAAGTTGAAGATTTAGGTATTAAAGTAGTTGATGATAAAACTTTAGAAGTAACTCTAGAAAACCCAACACCTTACTTCTTAGAATTAACAGCATTCAAAACTTACTACCCAATTCACAAAGCAACTGCAGAAGCTAATGCAAATTGGTTCGCAGAAGCTGGTGAAACTTATGTAACAAACGGTGCCTTCACTTTAGCTGATTGGCAGCACAATGGTTCAATCACTTTAAAGAAAAACGACTCTTATTGGGATGCTGACAAAGTCAACTTAGACACTGTTAACATTGCAATGGTTGAATCAGAAGCAACAGAAGCTACTATGTTTGATGCTGGTGAAATTGATTACTTAGGTTCACCATTCGGAAGCGTTGCTCTAGATGTAATCGAACGCTATAAAGAAGAAGGCATTTTAACAATTGCTGACTATGCTGGTTTATACATGTATAAATTCAACACAACAGACGGTTTCACTGCAAACGCGAACATCCGTAAAGCTTTAACGCTTGCAATCGACCGTCAAGGTTTAATCGATAACGTATTAAAAGGTGAACAACAACCTGGTGTAGCACTAGTTCCTGCGGCTATTAAAGGCTTTGAAGAAGACATGGGCTACTTCAAGGATAACGATCTTGAAGCTGCAAAAGCTGCTTTAGAAGCTGGTATGAAAGAGCTTGGTATTTCTGATCCAAGTGAAATCAAACTTAACCTTTCATTCAACACAAGTGAAGCTCACGCTGCAATTGCTCAATACATCCAAGAAGGATGGCGTACAGCTCTAGGTATTGAAGTAACTCTTGATAACTCTGAGTGGCAAGTATACCTAGATAAAGTATCTAACTTAGACTACAATATCGCTCGTATGGGTTGGATTGCTGACTACAACGATGCTTATACATTCTTAGAAATGTACAACTCTGCGGAAAATGGCAACAATGATACTGGTTGGGAAAACCCAGAGTACACAGCGTTATTAGAACAGTCAAATACAGAATCAGATCCTGCAAAACGTATAGAGTTAATGAAGCAAGCAGAAGCAATCTTCATGAACGAAATGCCGATTGCACCAATTTACTACTACACAAACCTTTCTGTTAAGAAAGATTATGTAGAAAATATCGAACCAGATTCACTTGGTAACATTAATCTTAAATACGTAGATATTAATAAATAATCTATTTTAATTAAGAAAAGGTTACGTACTTCTAAGGCTGCTTACAATCGAGTAATCGATTCAAGCAGCCTTTTTATTGGTTCTAATAAAATTGAGCGCTTTGATATACATAATAGTTAAATAAGAAGAAAGACAAATTTCCTTGGCTATTTATAATCTGATTGTTAACGAATTTTTATTAAACTGCATGTTATTTTATTCGAAGTTAAATGAATGAATTATCATTTTTATTTATGGCAAACTAAGAAAGGAAGTTTGGAAAATAAAGCTGGAATGAAAGGAGAATGTATAAACATTTATTAATTTTTATAATAATTAGTAAAATGAATATTTAGATGATTAACTATATTCAGAAAATAATAATAACTATTTGTAAAATAACAATAAATGGTATTGATTTAGAAGAAATCGCATTAAAGCAGAGAACAAGCGTTTAATTAATGAATTAAATAATTTGTTAGAAAAATAAAATTTTTGTTTATTTACTTAAAACTTTTTGTTAATATAGTAAATGTAGCTTTAATATTTTCTGAAAAATGAAAAATACTAAGTGAAGTTTTCTGAAAAATGGGAAATATATTATAACATCTTAAGTCAGGGGGATTCTCATGAAGAAAAACAATTTTCTGCTTCTGTCATTATTATTAGCTCTTTCTGTTGTGTTAGCAGCTTGTAACTTTGGCGGATCTGAAGAAAAAAATAGCAGTGAAGAGGGGACAAGCGCTAAAGAACTAAATTTAGTTATTGCGTCTGAACCACCATCATTGCATCCACAATTAGCAACAGATAGTACTTCTGGTGCAATTCTACAAAACGTTTTTGAAGGTTTAACAACAGTTAAAGACGGAGAAATCGTTAATGCGGCAGCAGAAAACGTAGAGGTAAGTGAAGATTTATTAACTTATACATTTACTTTACGTGATGCAAAATGGTCTAACGGTGACGCTGTTACTGCTGAAGACTTTGCATATGCTTGGAAATTTGCTTTAAATCCAGCAAATGCTTCTGAGTATGCATCAATCCTTTACCCTATTAAAGGCGCTCAAAGCTATAACTTAGGTGAAGGTTCTGAAGAAGATTTAGGTATTAAAGTGGTTGACGAAAAAACTTTAGAAGTTACTTTAGAAAACCCAACACCTTACTTCTTAGAATTAACGGCATTCAAAACTTACTACCCAATTCACAAAGCAACTGCAGAAGCTAACGAAACTTGGTATGCAGAAGCGGGTGAAACTTATATTACAAACGGACCATTCACATTAGCTGATTGGCAGCATGCTGGTTCAATTACTTTAGAGAAAAACGAAACTTATTGGGATGCTGAAAATGTTGCTATAAATAAAGTAAATATCTCAATGGTTGAAAATGAAGCGACTGCTTCAACAATGTTTGACGCTGGCGAAATCGATTTCTTAGGTGCTCCATTCCAAACAATCGGTTTAGATGTAATCGATCGTTATAAAAAAGAAGGAAATCTTAATATCGAAGATTATGCAGCAATCTACGTTTATAAATTTAACACAACTGGCGAATTTACTAAAAACGCGAACATCCGTAAAGCATTAACACTTGCAATTGACCGTCAAGGCTTAATTGACAATGTAGTAAAAGGTGAACAAACTCCAGCATTAGGTATGGTACCAGCTGCTGTTCCTGGATTTGAAGAAGATCGCGGTTACTTCACTGATAACAATATCGAAGAAGCAAAAGCCGCTTTAGAAGCTGGAATGAAAGAACTTGGCATTTCTGATCCTAGTGAAATTTCAATTAGTCTTTCTATTAACACAAGTGAAGCGCACGCAGCTATCGCTCAATTTGTACAAGAAGGCTGGCATAAAAACTTAGGAATCGATGTAACAATTGATAACTCTGAATGGCAAGTATACTTAGACAAGGTAACAAACTTAGACTATGACGTTGCTCGTATGGGGTGGATTGGTGACTACAACGATGCTTACTCATTCTTAGAGCAATACGATTCTGCAGACAATGGCAACAACGATACTGGTTGGGAAAACCCAGAGTATGCAAAATTATTAGAACAGTCAATTTCTGAAACAGATGCTGATGCTCGTATCGACTTAATGAAACAAGCTGAAGCAATCGCAATGAAGGAATTCCCCATTGCACCTGTTTACTACTACACAAATTTAAGTGTGAAAAAAGATTACGTTGAAAACATGAAGCCAGATGCTTTAGGTAACGTATATCTGAAATATGTAGATATTAACAAATAAAAATAATTTGTTTTAAAAGTTACTGTTTACTTTTTGTAATAGTACTTAGGCTGCTGAGCTCGACTTTTACGATCACAAGCAGCCTTTAGTACTGTTTCTTTTTTTCTATAAATCCTAAAAGGAGGGGACACAATTGCTAAAGTACTTATTTAAAAGATTAGTCTACATCTTGATTGCGCTATATTTGATCGTAACTGCTACATTTTTCTTAATGCAATTAGCACCAGGGAGTCCTTTTGCTAGTGAGCGAAGCTTCCCACCACAGATTGAAGAGCAGTTGAATGCAAAATATGGATTAGATAATCCTTGGTATATTCAATATAAGGATTATTTAATCGATACTGTGACATTTGATTTCGGGGAATCCATGAAATACAAAGGTCGCTCAACGAACGATATGATTACGGAAAGTTTCCCAATATCATTGACATTAGGTATTGAGGCAATGTTGTTAGCGGTAGGGTTCGGTATTTTGTTGGGAGTTATTGCAGCACTATACCACAACAAATTTCCGGATTATTTAGCATCTACAATTGCGGTATTAGGTATTTCTGTGCCGTCATTCATCCTAGCAGGTTTAATGCAATATTTCCTAGCATTTAAACTAGGACTTTTCCCTGTAAGTGGTTGGAAAGGGTTTATTTATAGTATTCTACCAGCCTTTGCAATTGCGATTACACATATGGGATTCATTGCAAAACTTACACGATCAAGTATGTTAGAACAAAGTAATAGTGATTATGTGAAAATGGCTCGTGCGAAGGGGCTTGGAAAGTGGACAACAGTATTTAAACATACTTTAAGAAATGCATTGCTTCCAGTTGTTACATACTTAGGACCTTTAACTGCTGGAGTTGTAACAGGTAGTTTCATCATTGAACAAATCTTTGCAATTCCTGGTTTAGGGAAACACTTCGTTACAAGTATTACAAACCGTGACTATACAGTTATTATGGGTACAACTGTATTCTATTCAATTATCTTACTATTCGCAGTATTAATAGTAGACATTTTATACAGTGTAATTGATCCGCGAATTAAATTGAAAGGAGCGAAAAAATAATGACACAAAACAATATTCAGCTGGATAAGATTTCACCGGACAAGTTTAAAGTTGTTGGTGTTCGACAAGGTGAAAGTGAAAAATTAGCAGCTAAATCCGTTTCGTTTTGGAAAGAAGTTATTCTTCGCTTCTCTCAAAATAAGTTAGCAATTTTCGGTGTGATTGTTTTAATCATCGTAACTTTGATGGCAATTTTCGTTCCGATATTCAGTCCGTATAGTTATCGCGAGCAATTAGGGCTATATAACATGCCTCCATCAGCGGCCAACTGGTTTGGTACAGATGATTTAGGTCGTGACATTTTCGTTCGTGTATGGCAGGGAGCCCGTATTTCGTTATTCATCGGGATTACAGCTGCAGTGATTGACTTAATCATCGGTGTGTTATGGGGAAGTATCTCCGGTCTTGCAGGTGGACGTTTAGACAATATTATGATGCGTATTGCAGATATTTTATCAGCGGTACCTTACCTTTTAGTTGTTATTATCTTACTGGTTGTATTAGAGCCAGGTTTAATACCAATGATTATTGCGTTATCGATTACTGGCTGGGTGAACATGGCTCGTATCGTTCGTGGTGAAGTTTTATCGATTAAAAATCAAGAGTACGTATTAGCAGCGAGAACATTGGGTGCAAGTACAATGCATTTAATTATGAAACACATTTTCCCAATGCATTGGGTGCAATTTTAGTTACAATGACTTTAACAATTCCTTCAGCTATCTTCACAGAAGCGTTTTTAAGTTACTTAGGTCTTGGTGTACCAGCACCAATGGCGAGTTGGGGAACGATGGCTTCTGAAGGAAACAAAGCTTTAACATCAGCACCGTGGCGTTTGTTCTTCCCGGCGTTGTTCATATCTTTAACAATTTTCGCATTCAATGCTGTTGGTGATGGCTTACGAGATGCACTAGATCCAAAATTACGTAAATAGAAGAAGGTGAGAGAAGATGAGTAAAAAATTGTTGGAGGTTAATGATTTAAAAATTAACTTCAAAACATATGCAGGAATCGTTCAAGCAGTTCGTGGCGTTAGCTTTGAGCTATATGAAGGAGAGACACTAGCAATCGTTGGTGAATCTGGTTCGGGTAAAAGTGTAACGAGTAACTCGATTATGAAGTTAATACCACAACCACCTGGTATTTATGCAGGTGGACAGATTCTGTTTGATGGTCGCGATCTTGTTCCATTATCTGAAAAGGAAATGGCCAAGGTTCGAGGAAATGATATCGCAATGATTTTCCAAGATCCAATGACTGCTTTAAACCCTACAATGCGTGTTGGTCGTCAAATCACGGAGGTTATTTTAAAGCATAACAAACAAGTTTCTAAGGCAGAAGCAAAAGAACGCGCGATTAAATTATTGGACCTTGTTGGTATTCCGATGCCTGAAAAACGTTTCCGTCAATACCCGCATGAGTTCAGTGGCGGGATGCGTCAACGTGTAGTAATTGCAATTGCTTTAGCAGCAGATCCAAAATTATTAATTGCCGATGAACCAACAACGGCACTTGATGTAACAATTCAAGCACAAATTTTAGAGTTAATGAAAGATATTCAAAAGAAAAGCAATACATCGATCATCTTCATCACACATGATTTAGGTGTAGTAGCAAACGTTGCCGACCGTGTGGCAGTTATGTATGCAGGGCAAATTGTGGAGTATGGAACAGTGAACGACATCTTCTATAATCCAAGACATCCATATACATGGGGATTACTTGGTTCAATGCCTGATTTGAAAAATGATGAAAAAGAAGAGTTGCGCACGATTCCAGGGTCGCCACCGAATTTAATTCACCCTCCAGTAGGAGATGCTTTTGCAGCGCGTAACGAATTCGCAATGGCGATCGATTATGAACAAGAACCACCAATGTTCAAGATTTCTGATACACATTATGCAAAAACTTGGTTATTGCATCCTGATGCACCAGAAATTCCGATTCCAGCTGCAGTGCAACAAAAAATTGATGGTTATTTAAAGGAGGCTGAAGAAAATGGCAAATAAGCTACTTGAAGTAAAAAACTTAAAACAGCATTTTGGCTCTTCTTCTAATCCTATTAAAGCCGTAGATGGAATTACTTTTGATGTATACGAAGGGGAAACTCTTGGTTTAGTAGGTGAGTCTGGCTGTGGTAAATCCACAACAGGCCGCTCAATTATTCGTCTATATGACATCACTGATGGACAAGTCATCTTTAAAGGTAAAGATATTCATGCAAGTAAATCGAGACAGGAGTTAAAGGAATTTAATCGTGAAATGCAAATGATTTTCCAGGATCCATATGCATCATTAAATCCTCGTATGACTGCTGGGGAGATTATTGCTGAAGGCTTTGATATCCATGGCTTATATAAGAATAAAAAAGAACGCCGCGAACATATCGGAGATTTACTTGAGGCTGTAGGTTTAAACCGTGAGCATGCCAATCGTTATGCCCATGAGTTTTCTGGTGGTCAACGCCAACGTATCGGGATTGCTCGTGCATTAAGCTTAGATCCAAGCTTTATCATTGCCGATGAGCCAATTTCAGCACTGGACGTATCAATCCAGGCCCAAGTAGTTAACTTATTGAAAAAACTACAAAAAGAGCGTAATTTAACGTATTTATTCATCGCCCATGATTTATCGATGGTGAAATACATTAGTGATCGAATTGCGGTTATGTACCGTGGTCGAATCGTTGAACTTGGAGAAGCCAACGAAATCTACAACAACCCAATTCATCCATACACAAAATCATTACTTTCAGCAGTGCCGCTTCCAGATCCGCTGACTGAAAGAAAGCGTACAAGAATTCCGTACAACCACGAAGAAACAACAGAAGAAATCAAAGTACACGAAGTACTGCCAAACCACTTTGTCTACGGCTCAGACAGCCAAATTAGAAAGTGGAAGTAGCAAATATAGCTAAAGGGACATTCTCGAATAGAGGATGTCCCTTTTTTGATACAATCTGTACTTTTTAGAAGAGAAAATTATTTTATAGGGTTATGAAAGCCATTTTCCTCAGAACCATCACCCATATGCCCTTCATCGAACTAACGAAAGCGATTTTACAGTTGGCTCCCATGACCAAATACGCGAGTGGCCCCTTAGACTGACCATCTCGGGTAAAAGCTTATTGAATAATTGTTGTAGTATAACAAATATTGACATTTAAGGACGCCTTGAATATACTAAGGGTACTATTATGAGAAAGAGGTGAAGTATTATGGCAAATGTATATGCGATTGCAAAAATGCGATTTGGTTTGTCTAATTTCACTCACCTCAAAGTACGGCGTTAACTATTCCTTAATTGCTTCAAAATTAAGGTGTATTTAATTTGAATTCTTTGAATGTGTGAAACCTTTGACTGCCAAATCGCAGCTCAACGGTTTTTTATTTTGCAGAAAAATTCTATAGGAATCACACATTTAACGGAGGAATTTAAATTGAATATACAATCATTAGGTTTTACACAATTTTTTGAGGAACAATTGAGTACACTGAAGAAAGAGAAAAAATATGAGAAGTGTGTACCTGCTCGTGTATCGTTAGAGCATAAACATGCTTATCGAGTAATTTCGGAAAAAGGCGAATGGTTAGCGGCCGTTTCAGGGCTCTACGCATACGAGGCTTTTAACCGTGCAGAATTCCCTGCCGTAGGGGATTGGGTGCTTGTTGAAAAAATGGATGGTGAAGAGCGCGCGATTATTCATAAACTGTTGAACCGAAAATCGCAGTTTTCTCGAAAAATCGCAGGTCGGGAGATAGAAGAGCAAATTGTTGCTGCAAATGTAGACTTTGTGTTGCTCGTAATGAGTCTAAATGCAGATTTTAATATTCGACGCTTAGAGCGGTATTTAACGGCTGCGTGGGACTCAGGCGCAACTCCTGCCATTGTTTTAACGAAAGCCGATTTGTGTGAGGAGGTTGAAAAGCTTGTGAGCGAAGCACAAGCAGTTGCGATGGGCGTAGAAATTTTTGTAACGAGTGCTTACACAGGTGAGGGGATTGAGAAAATCCGATCATTATTTAAAGAAGGAGTCACTGGAGCGATACTTGGTTCATCAGGTGCTGGCAAGTCTACTTTGACAAATGCCCTCTATGGTGACGCGAAGATGGAAGTATCCGGCATTCGAGAAGATGACGCGAAAGGACGCCATACAACGACACATCGGGAGCTATTGATATTGCCGGCAGGGGGCTGTCTAATTGACACACCTGGGATGCGAGAGCTCCAGCTATGGGATCAAGGGGAAAGCCTTTCTGCTAGTTTTCAAGATGTGGAGGAGCTAGCTTCTCATTGTCGTTATCGAGATTGTACACACAAAAGTGAGCCTGGATGTGCGGTAATTCAAGCGGTTAACAATAATCAGCTAGATCAATCGAGACTACAAAGCTATTTTAAGCTGCAAAAAGAATTGGCTTTTATCGAAAGAAAAACAAATGCTCAGGCAAAGCTCGCCGAACAGCGAAAATGGAAGCGAATTTCAAAGGGGCAAAAGAAAAAGCATAAGTAATCGTTTGTTTTAGGAACCTATCTAGTGAGACGGGAGTCAATATTTAAGCCAACGAAACTGTTTCGTTGGCTTATTTTCATGCACTTTAAAATAAGTGAAATGAAGAGATGGAATTTTTTCGAGAATGATTAAAAGAAAGTTTGAATAGGGTGTAAGAATAGAGTAGCATTAGACTAGAGAAATGACAGTGGTAGAGTATTCAAACCATATATTTATACATAAGGAGAGAACGAATGGAAACCTGGATTACAACTATTATGGAGGACTTTGGATACTTGGGCGTGTTTTTATTAATCATGCTAGAAAACTTATTCCCTCCAATCCCTTCAGAAGTGATTTTAACCTTCGGCGGGTATATGACGTCGAAAACAGATTTAACGGTCATGGGTGTTATTATCGCATCTACATTAGGTTCAGTAGCTGGTGCAATCATTCTTTATGGAATTGGTGCAATCGTAGGAATTCAAAGAATTGAAAGATTTGTAGACAAATGGGGAAGAATTCTGCGCTTAACGAGCCGTGACATTCATAAGGCAAATGCCTGGTTCGAAAAATATGACGTATGGACAGTATTCTTCTGTCGTTTTGTACCGTTAATTCGCAGTTTAATTTCGTTGCCGGCTGGTCTTGCCAAAATGAACTTTTGGATTTTCTTATTGCTGACAACGCTAGGAACATTAATTTGGAATATGGTACTTGTAAATGTAGGAGCGGCAGTTGGAGAGTCTTGGGAAACGATTGTTGAGTACATGGACATCTATTCAAACTTTGCCTATGCCGTAATAGCACTAATCTTTATAGTAGTTGTTATTCGATTCTATAGTAAAAAGATGAGAAGTAAATAAAGTGTGAAAATATTAATTAATACTAGTTTTTACTAATTATTATTCTATTTCGGTGGTATCTTTGGTGGGCGAACTAAGCACACAAGCCGCAGAGCCAACTTGTAGTTGTCTCTACGACTTGTCGTCCGCCCACGAAAGTTGTTGCTTCTAAAGTTTCCGGTAGTAGTGCGCAGCTTACATAGTAGGCTGCGTCTTCCTTAATATTACTACTTTCTGTATACTATGAAGCAGCAGTTTAATCACCAAAATCCAATAAAAATGACTCAGAAGTTTATAATAATAACTTTTGAGTCATTTTTATTTCATTCAAATCCTCAAGCAAGCTTCTCAACCTTATCTTTAGGTAAGAAGAAGGCTACAACAAGCAGAATCGGTAAGATGGAAACGATTTTGATGGTTAGATCAATGCCGATTCTATCCAGTAAAAAGCCGATGACAACTGCTCCGATAGCGCCCATTCCAAATGCAAAGCCTGTTGTTAGGCCGGCCATTGTGCCAATTTTACTCGGAACTAATTCCTGCGCATACACAACCGTAACAGAGAAACTAATCATGATTAGTGTCCCAATAATGATTAGGAAGACCAACACTAACCAAATTGGCATATAAGGAAGCAATAGGCAGAAGGGAAGTGGACCTACAACAGATAGGATAATCACGTTTTTTCTGCCGATTCGATCTGATAAGGATCCGCCGAAAAATGTACCAACTACGCCAAATGCCATGAAGATAAATATAAATAACTGGCCCATTTTTAAAGTTAAATCATAGTGATCCATTAAATAGAACACATAGAAGGATGTTATGTTCGTTGTGTAAAAGGACCGGGCAAAAATAACTGTAAGCAAAAGCCCAATCGCTATTCCCACCTGTTTCTTTGTAAGCGGCGGTAAAGAAGAAATAAGTATTTTTTTCTTTTTCGGGGCTAGCTTTTCTGCTTGCAACTGCTGCATATACCATCGACTTAGTTTAAGTAAAATGGCTATCCCAATCGAGGATAATAATAGTACGATTGCAGCGCCATGCTGCCCGTATACATCTAAAATAAACGCGCTAATCAAGGGTGCTAATGCTTGCCCAGAATTCCCTCCAACTTGATAGATGGATTGAGCAAGTCCTCGTTTGTTCCCCGCAGACATAAAGGATACCCGGGAACCCTCGGGGTGGAAAATAGCTGAGCCAAATCCTATAAATAGCACTGCGATAATTATCACCCAGTAGGATTCTGCTAGAACAAGCATAAGGATGCCAACAAAGGAACTCATCATCCCAATGGGCAGTGCGTATGGCATCGGTTTTTTATCGCTTATGTATCCGACCACAGGCTGCAGGGTCGAGGCGAACATATTTAAAACAAATGATATTATTCCGAGCTCGGTAAAAGAGAGCCCTAAATCACGCTCTAAAAGTGGGAACATAGCGGGCACAACAGATTGCATTGTATCGTTGATTAAATGGGCAACACCGATTGCAATCATCACGGGATAAATCGGATTGTTGGCGGTAGTATTTTTATCATTCATGATTGAAATTCACCCCTTTGTCAAAGGTTGTATTTACAATTATACCCTTTTCTACATCATAGCAAAGATATGATTAGAGGAATATAGCAAATTCTTTTACAGAAATTTAAGTAAGTATTTACTTTTTCTCTAATTATGCAGTTAAATGCTGTGTTACAATAGAATTTCACTTATAGGAATGGAGGGTTTTCAGTATGCAATCAGTTAGACTACGTAACCAAGCTTCGAACCAATAATTCAATACGTTCCATTTTGCAGAGCAATCGGGATTGGTCTAACGATTTTGAAAACCTTATTCTACGACGATAAAAATTGGAGATTATCTCCTTATGTAATTGAGGTTATTGATAATTTTCACAAAAGATCGATACCAGCTATTGTAAAACAACTAAGCTCTTGAATGTATTGTAATGAAACGGTTCTAATAAGATTTCACACGAAAAATCAAATTAGAAAAGGATGTAGTGTTATGACTCAACCTGAACAAATTACAGTGCAAAACTGGAAGAAAAGCATTACTTTATTTTTAGGCGGGCAAACGATTTCGTTATTTGGCTCTGCTCTCGTTCAATATGCCATTATGTGGTATATCACTCTAACAACTCAATCTGGAATAATGATGACAATTTCGATTATTTGTGGATTTGTCCCGACGTTTTTCCTTTCACCGTTTGGAGGAGTTTGGGCGGATCGCTATAATCGTAAGTTATTAATAATTTCTGCTGACTCTATGATCGCCATTTCAACGCTCATCTTGGCTATTTTATTTTTAAATGGCTATGATTCAATGTGGTTATTATTTGTCATCTCTGCGATTAGAGCAATCGGAACAGGGATACAAACACCGGCGGTAGGTGCAATTTTACCGCAGATTGTACCGGGAGATCAGTTAACGAAGGTGAATGGTGCGAATGGGAGTATTCAAGCGCTTGTTATGCTTCTAGCACCCATTGCTAGTGCGGGGCTTCTATCGGTAACAACAATCGAAGTGATTTTCTTTATCGATGTGATTACGGCTGCAATTGCAGTACTCATCCTTTTGTTGTTTTTAAAGGTACCGTTGCATGAAAAAGCGCAGGAAGCACATACGACAGGTTATTTTAGTGACTTTAAGGCAGGTTTATCTTATATAAATCATCATGCATTTTTAAAGAAGTTCTTTATATTTTTTGCAATGTTCCTTATTTTAGCAGCGCCGGCAGCTTTTCTAACTCCCTTACAGGTTACAAGAAGCTTTGGTGCCAATGAGTGGTATCTCTCTGCAATTGAAATTGCCTTTTCGATTGGAATGATGATTGGTGGAATTGTAATCGCTTCATGGGGTGGCTTTAAAAACAAAACACATACGATGACAATTTCGGCCTTTGGATTTGGAATAGGGACAGTTTTACTTGGAATCGTACCTGTTTTTTGGGTTTATCTAATTGTGATGGCGATTGTTGGGGTAGTAATGCCAATGTTCAATACACCTGCAACAGTATTGCTTCAAGAGAAGGTTGAACCTGATTACTTAGGTAGAGTATTTGGCGTCTTAACCATGATTTCGACTTCAGTGATGCCATTAGGAATGCTTATTTTTGGCCCCCTTGCCGATATTGTGGACATTGAATGGCTTCTAATCGGGACAGGCGTTCTCCTATTTCTGTTAGGATTCTTCTTACTAGGCAGTAAAGTACTGATGGAAGCTGGGAAACCAGATATAGAATAAATAAAAAGAAGATTTCGGTATCGCGCCGAAATCTTCTTTATTTTTTTAAGTATTAGTAAGCTAAGCCAAATAGGGCTTTAATATGTGTTAAATAACGTACGTGACTTGCTTCTTTCATCAATGAAGCTGGAAGTCCTTTTAACGGAATATTATTTCCGCCAACTGTAGCTACACCGTCTTTGCGTCCAAGACTAGCAAGTGTACCAGAGTTAACAGGTGTGAATACTTCTAGTTTTTGGCCTTCAAGTGTTGCATATAGGTTATAACCAGCAGTTTCACCCATTTGCCATGCTACTTGAGCAGTAGGCGCGAATAGTGGGCGACCACCATCAGCAGGAAGTGCAACAGAAGCATCTCCTACAACATATACTTCAGGGTGAGATTTAGAACGTAAATACTCGTCAATCACAGCTTTACCGCGATCACACTCAAGTCCAGATTCTTGTACTAATGGAAGTGCAGCAACTCCACCAGTCCAGATGAACGTGTTTGCTTCAATAGTAGAGCCGTCTTTTAGTGAAATTTTGTTTCCTTCTACACCTGTTACAGGAAGTCCAGTTAAGAATTCAACACCGCGTTTTGTTAAGCTTTCAGTAGCGCGTTCGATTAAATCGTCTGGAAGTACTGGCAAGATTTTTGGACCAGCTTCAACAAGCTTGATGTTAAGGTCTTTAAAATCAACACCGTATTTTCTAGCGATTTTCGGGAAGTTGTCCACGATTTCACCAACTAGCTCGACACCAGTTAAACCGCCTCCACCGATTACGATTGTTGCATCTGCAGGGTTTTTTGTTCTTGCATAAGCTGCAATTTTGCTTTCGATATGATGATTGATGCGGTTTGCATCATCCACTGATTTTAAAACCATACTGTTTTCTTCAAGACCAGGGATACCAAAGAAACCAGTTTGACTTCCAAGAGCTACTACAAGGTTGTCATATTCTAAAACAGAACCATCAACCATGTGTACTTCTTTGTTTGCTACAGAGAATGATTGCACTTCATTCACTAATACGTTTACATCTTGATCTTTAAATAGTTTTGTTAAAGGGAAAGAAATTGCACGCTCTGTTGTTGTACCACCAGCAAGTCTGTGTAATTCTGTAATCAATTGGTGAGTTGGATATTTATTCACCACTGTTACGTTCGCATATTCTTTACTTACATATTTACGTAATGTTAGAGCAGTTAGTAAACCACCATAACCTGCACCTAAGATGACGATTTCTTTTGCCATGATAAATCCTCCGTCCATACTAGTTAAATATAGGAAACTATTCTTGTGTTTTACGTTCTGCTTGGATATCTAAAAAAGCATTTGCAAAGCGGAAAAGCTTTTGCGCTTCAGGATCTTTTAATAATTTTAGTAGGCCAAATACACCGATTGATTCGTTAGAAGCATCAGCGCGATCTTTTGCCTCGATAGCAGTGGCAGCAATGTTTTTAACCGAGCCGATTACAGGCTCTGACATTTCTTTAAGAGCACTCACTGTATCACTTTTTAATACTTCATCTGTTGCAACTAATTGAGCTAAATCATAAGTTTTAGTTAATAAAGTAACAACCTCTGTAAGCTTTGGTAATTGCTCAACTAAAGTAGTTAGTGATTCTTGAACTTCAGGTTTTAATAATTGATCAAGTAGATCTGTTCTTCCTGAAAGTAATGCTTGATCTTGAGTCAATTCTTCTGACATAACTAATTCTCCTTTACATTTGCATCTTGTGCATTTTACTTATAAAAGTTTGATAAATATTTCACATAAAGTTATACAACACACGCAAAATTCAACCAAATCTTTCATCGTTATGAAATTTATACATATCCAATGATAAACTAATTGTTCGCTTAATCCTATAGTTCTTTGTAAAAATCTACAGATAAATTAATATTTTTGAAAATTCTTAATATAAAAGCAATTCAGCTTCCGAGAAGGATGTCCTTTCAATATGAAATGTTTATACTTTATTGCTTTATAAGTTGAATTATACGACTTAATTCATATAATTTCAGCTATAAAATTGGATTTTTATTTACGGCAATTTTATAGCTGAAATTATTACTTTTATATAATGCTTTTTAATGTTGATGGTCGTTTGGAAGGGCTGCAGGAACCTTCTTTTTAAACTCTTTACTATAATTAGTAGCTTCCATTAAGGCCCTTTCTTCAGTAGGGATGCGAACTGCTAGCATTGCAAAGTTTAGTATAGTAAAACAAATTGCTGTGAGGTAGGCCTGGAACATTAAAGGCAACAGCATAATCTCGATGCACACGACAAGATAATTTGGATGACGAATGAAAAGATACGGTCCTTTTTTCACGACGTTTGCTCCAGGCAAAATGATGATCTTAGTATTCCAAAAAGGACCTAAGGATGCTAGGCACCATACTCTTAATGCTTGGACTAGCAGGAATAAGATAAAGAGCCATAAAAATAGAGGTGAGATTGTGCGTTCGAGTAAAAGGACCTCCGTAATTAAACTTAAAAAGAAACTAACATGTAGTGTAAGCATAAAAGGATAGTGGGAAGCACCAACTTCGTACGCTCCAGCAGACAGCATCCTTTTTTCGTTTCTCCTTGCGATTACTACTTCAATAAGTCGCTGCACAATGACAATTGAAATGAACAAGATAAAGAACATCGTTAATCCCTCCATTGCAGTAATAATGCCTCTCCACTAAAACCGGGACCAAGGGCAAGTAATAGACCGTAATTATCTGGTTTAGCTTCTTTTATCATAAATTGCTCTAATACATAATGAACCGTTGGAGATGACATGTTCCCGTGATGTTGAAGAATCTCCCTTGATATAGCGGTATGCTGGACGTTCATATTTAATGTTTCTTCATAGGCTGCTAAAACTTTTTTTCCTCCAGGATGGGCAACTAAATGTTGAATTTGTTCCTTGGAAAGGCTTTGTTCCTTTAAAAAGTCACTTATAAATGGACCTAGCCATTTATTTATAATGCTGGGGATGTCTCGAGAGAAAATTACATGAAGGCCATCATTTTTTATGTCCCATCCCATGACATCCTCAGAGTCAGGCATCCATTTTGACGCAGTATTTATAATATGGGGAAGGGGCTTTTTTGCTTGAATGGACACTTCATCTCCACACACGAGAAGACAGGAAACACCATCGGCAAAGAGGGAAGCCCCAACTAAATTGCTTTTTGAAAAATCATTTTGTTGATAGGTTAAGCTGCAAAGCTCCACACAAACTACGAGTACCTTTTCGTCCGGATGAGCTAAACAGTAGTCAAATGCTCGACTGATTCCTGCAGCTCCACCGGCACAGCCGAGTCCCCAAATAGGTATACGCTTTATTCTATCTGAAAATGCAAGCCGGTTCATAATCCGTGCGTCAATGCTAGGGGTTGAGATTCCTGTACTTGATACGAAAATAATGGCATCAATCTCGTTAGGAGTGAGTGGCTGTTCTAAAAATGCTGTATTGGAAAGACAGGATTCAATCACATTCACACCATAGTCAACAGCTAATTTAATATATAAATTATTGCGTTCTTCAAAGCTATGTTCTTGTTTATGCCACTCTAAAGGAACACAAAAGTGACGTTGTTTGATTTCCCCATTTTCGAAGACTTTTAATAGACGTTCTAGTTGAGGGATTTTATCGGTAAAAAGTTCTTTCGTAAGCTGTTCAATATTGCTCTGATCTAATGTGTATGGAGGATTATATGTACTAATAGATGCAATTTTTGGCATAGCGAATCTCCTTTTTTAATTTACCTTTCCCTGATATAGGATAAATATGCACAAGGGAAGGGAGAGCTGTTGGCCAAAAATAAAAGGAGTTTGAGGATTAGTCAAACTCCTTCATCATTAAGAATCCGAATCTCTTCGGTGGTCATCTAATGTTAAGGTCTTTAAAAGCAGTTCTAAATACAGCAAGAAATAATCGATGCAGTCCTTCACAAGCTCTGAGTAGGCATAGAAATCAGAAGTCTTCTGATAATGTAAGTAATCGTTTTTTAACACCTCTAGCAATTTCTTAGAAAAGAGATGAATGTTAGTGGAATGAAATTGTTCTAAGCAGGCGATGACGTTGCAAAAAAGAATAATATCCTCCGAGTCAGGATGCTCTAGAATCGCGATATCTTTTAGCAAAATTTCTAACGATTTAATATAGCCGAAGAAAGCAATGTCGTAATAGCCTAAAAGTTCACAGTTTGTAGACTGCGTATAGAGATGCTGGAACTTCTTAGATGTATTTTTGATTAATGAGCTTTCGTTAAACCCGTATTTGGGAATCGAAGCAAGAAATTTTTCGTTTGCCGTAGCCTCATTGCGTTCATCATTAAAGATGAAATAATCTTTTTTACATGAAGGGCAAGTTAAAGAAATGACACTTAATTTGAAGCTATTGTTTTCAAGTAAATAGGTGTTTTCTGTACTCGGGTGAATATCCAAATTACAATGCGGACATTTGTTTAAAACTATGTATTCCTTCTGATCGTGGTCATAGTGTATTCTCTTTAGCTTCTTTTCATGTTTTTGCATAATTAGCAATTGCTCCTTTATGAGGCGTTAAGTGTCTTTATATAAATTCGTGTATAGTATGAACAATATATTCTGCAATTTTGCATGGGAAAATAGGAGGAAATAAAAAAGCGAGTGAAGGTTTTTTGAAAGGACGAGCATTATAAAATAGATGAGAGAAGAAAAAGATGGCGTTCAAACCCGAGATGAACGCCAAAAAATGGTTGAATGACATTCTTACAGTTGATGCTACTTTTGTTGACCTACAAAAATCAAAATGGCATCCCTCAAAAACTCAGTACCGCCTTTGATGGCTTTGTCGTAGTATGCTTTAAAGCGTTCGTCGGCTACGTACATTTCTGCAAGCCCTTTATGGGCTTCTGTTGAGTAGGATGGCCATGAGTAGGTTAACCATTCTTTATGCTTTTTTGCGAGCTGCTGTGCCAATTCTGAACTTGGATTACTTGTTGCGAATGCTTTTGGCAACAGGTCAAAAATTTCACTTCCGAGATGTTCCATAGCCTCATAATCTTCCTTTGACATTCCGCGAAGCTTCGCATTGGAAGCATCTACTGTTTTGTCCCCATATTTTTTTCGAATTTCATCCCCGTATTGCTGTTCATTTTCAGTAATCAACGTTTCTTTAAATGCTTTGAATTTTTCATCATTACTCATCGTTATTTCTCCTTTCTGGTAGGCAATTGTTTTATCGACAGTGTCGATTAATTTGTCTAGGCGGTCACGCTTTTGTACAAGTTCATGATAATGGCGATTTAGAGCAGTCAAATGATCAAAATTTGGCTCGTTCATAATTTGAATAATCGTCTCTAAATCAATCTCTAATTCTCTGAAAAATAAAATTTGCTGTAAGCGATCGATTTCTTTTTGCCCATAAATACGATAACCAGAGCTATTGATCCTAGATGGTTTTAATAGGTTGATTTCGTCGTAATAGCGTAATGTCCGCGTGCTAACACCTGCTAAATTTGCTAATTTGCTAATGGTGTACTCCATCGTAATCCCTCCTGATGAATTCATCATAAAGCTTGCCGCAACGTGAATGTCAATGGCGTAAAAAGATTTTTTTTAGCGTTTTTCATGGATATCGGTGCGTTGCAACACCATCGATTTTTTTCGCAAAGTAAATAATAATAGCAAGATGCGTGTCCATCCATTAATATAATCATATTGAAGAAATGAAACGGGTTTAAGCTAATTATGCCGTTCGAAAGGTAGTAACCATAATGGAAAATAAGAAAGTCCAAGTGAAGCAGCCCAAGTACCAGAAAATCGCTGCTGATATAGCATCAAGAATTGTTGAAAAGAAATACTTGGTTGGAGAAAAAATCTATGCAAGATCCTCCTTAGCCAGTCAGTATAATGTTTCGGCGGAGACAGCAAGGCGAGCCATTGCCGTTCTGCAGGATTTGGAGATTGTAGAGGCCACAAAGGGTAGTGGCGTCATGATTAAGTCCTATGAAAAGGCGGCACAATTTGTTCATCAGTTTTTAGAGGTGCAATCAGTTTATCAAGTACAGCTAGAAATGCTTGAGAGCATTAAAAGGCAAAAGAGTGAATTAGAGGTATTGCAGGAAACAACAGAACGTCTTGTAAGCCGTACGGAACGATTTAAATCAGTCAATCCTTTTGTGCCGTTTCAAGTTGAAATAAGTGAAGAATCCCCTTATATTTCACAATCGATTGGAACCATCAACTTTTGGCAAAATACTATGGCGACCATCGTTGGCATTCGAAGAGGGGTAGAGCTTATGATTTCTCCTGGACCGTATGCTACATTCGAACAAGGTGATGTCATTTATTTTATCGGGAACGATGAATGCATAGAGCGAGTACAAAAATTTTTATATCCCAAATGATTAGGGCGTAGATACCGACCAGAGCGGTGTCTATAGCCCTTTTTTTAGTGCGAAAATGTATATCTCTACTACTAGACTCATAGAATACTAAGTTGACACAAGTAACAACCTTTTGTTAGGATGAAGTTGTTGCTTAGTTATTTATCTAATAAAAAACATAATTAGGAAAAATAGGAAAGGAGTCCGATATGGAGAAAATTAAAGTTGAACATGTTACGAAAGTTTTCGGAAAGCACATTAACAGTGCGCTAAAACTTGTCGAGCAGAAAAAAAGCAAAACAGAAATTTTAAAACAAACCGGTGCGACCATTGGCGTATATGATGCCAGCTTTTCAGTAAATGAAGGTGAAATTTTTGTTATCATGGGTCTCTCGGGCAGTGGTAAGTCAACATTAGTACGGTTACTTAATCACCTAATCGAACCAACTAGCGGAAGCATCTACATAGACGGCGAAAACATCTCCCAAATGAATAAACAGCAGCTCAGAACAATCCGACGCGAAAAAATGAGCATGGTGTTTCAAAACTTCGGTTTATTTCCACAGCGAACAGTCCTTGCTAATACCGAATACGGATTAGAAGTGCGCGGCATCCCAAAAGAAGAAAGAACAAAAAAAGCGGAAGCAGCTTTAGAAAATGCAGGATTATTACCATATAAAGATCAGTTCCCAAGTCAATTATCTGGAGGAATGCAGCAGCGTGTTGGTTTAGCCCGTGCTTTAGCCAATGATCCGGATATTTTGTTAATGGATGAGGCATTCTCTGCACTTGACCCATTAATTCGAAAAGACATGCAGGACGAACTATTAGATTTACAGCAAAAAGTAAGAAAAACGATTATCTTCATTACCCATGATTTGAATGAGGCCTTACGAATTGGCGACCGCATTGCCTTGATGAAGGATGGGAAAATCATTCAAATTGGAACAGGTGAAGACATTCTGACAAATCCTGCGAACGATTATGTACGAACATTCCTTGAGGATGTGGACCGTTCAAAAGTGTTAACAGTAGAAAATGCCATGATCCGACCAATGTCTGTGAATGTTGAAATTGATGGACCTAAAGTAGCTTTAAAGCGTATGCGTGAAGAAAAAGTCAGCGTATTATTGGCAGTTGATAAAAATAGAGAGTTTAAAGGCTATATCACTGCTGATGACGCATTAGAAGCGGCAAGACTGGGCGAGAAAAATGTAATGCGTATTTTAAGAACCGATATGTCTACAGTTCCCCCAGATATGCTCATTCAGGATGTGCTAGGAATTATTTCGGAATCATCAATACCGTTAGCGGTAGTAAAAGAAAGTAAATTGGTCGGTGTATTGATTAAAGGCGTAGTCATCCAATCACTTGCTTCAGATGGCGAGGAGGTGACTGGCAATGAGTAAAATATTAGATCGTATTCCAAGTTTGCCAGTAGCAGATTCTGTGGAATCATTGATGGACTGGTTAACGGGCAATTTATCTGGATTATTTAGCTTTTTGCAAAATGGCGGTAAAAATGCCATGGATTTTATCACGGATATGCTCATAGCTATTCCCCCAGTTGTTTTTATCCTAGTAATTGCTTTAATCGCATTTATTGCAACTAGTAAGAAGTTTGGATTGGTAATCTTCTCCATTATTGGGCTGTTATTTATCTATAACCAAGGTCTATGGGAAGAGTTAATGAACACCATAACACTTGTTATTTTTTCTAGTATTATTGCCATTATTATAGGAATTCCATTAGGTATTTTAATGTCGAAAAGTACGGTTGCAGAAAATATTATTAAGCCGATTTTAGACTTTATGCAAACAATGCCAGGGTTTGTTTACTTAATCCCAGCAGTTGCATTCTTTGGAATCGGTGTTGTACCAGGTGTATTTGCCTCGGTTATCTTCGCATTACCGCCTACTGTTCGTTTTACTAACTTAGGAATTCGACAAGTACCGAGAGAATTAGTGGAAGCAGCTGATTCATATGGCTCTACAGGATGGCAAAAGCTGATCAAAGTTGAATTGCCATTGGCGAAATCGACAATTATGGCGGGTATTAACCAAACCGTGCTGTTGTCTTTATCGATGGTTGTCATTGCATCGATGATTGGAGCGCCAGGTTTAGGACGTGAAGTATTATCTGCTTTACAAAGAGCTCAGGTAGGAAATGGCTTTGTAGCGGGACTTAGTCTAGTAATCTTCGCTATTATCGTAGACCGTTTAACACAAAGCTTAAATAAAAAGAAATAAAATAGAGAAAGGAAGATTAGATGGATTTCAAAAAGGTTAAAATACTGGGCTTCGCTTTAGGATTAGGTGCAATGCTTGCTGCATGCAGCGATTCTGGCGAAGGGGACACTTCATCAGAAAAAACAGACTCAAATGCTGCTACAGAATCTAACGAAATTAACTTAGCGTATGTAGAGTGGGATACAGAAGTTGCTTCTACCCACGTTGTAGGGAAAGTATTGGAAGACCTAGGCTATGATGTCACGTTAACGCCACTCGATAACGCGATTATGTGGCAAGCTGTCTCTACTGGTGAAGCAGATGCAATGGTTGCCGGCTGGTTGCCAAATACACATGCCTCACAATATGCGCAATACAAAGATAGCTTAGTAGAATTAGGTGAAAACCTAACTGGTGCGAAGGTAGGATTAGTCGTTCCTTCTTATATGGATGTAAACTCGATTGAGGATTTAAAAGACGAAGCTGATAAGACAATCACGGGTATTGAACCAGGTGCAGGAGTAATGGCTGCAACGGAACAAGCTTTAGCAGATTATGAAAATTTAAGCGACTGGGAACTGCTACCTTCCTCTTCTGGTGCGATGACAGTTGCATTAGGGCAAGCATATGAAAATGAAGAAGACATCGTAGTAACAGGATGGTCACCTCACTGGAAGTTCTCATCCTATGATTTGAAATACTTAGAAGATCCTAAAGGTGTATTTGGCGGAGAAGAAACAATCAATACCTTTACTCGCCAAGGGTTAGAAGAAGATATGCCAGAAGCCTTCCAGGTACTGGATGCATTCAATTGGACGACTGAAGATATCGAAGCTGTGATGTTAGATATTAACTCAGGTACAAATCCAAAAGAGGCAGCAGCGAAATGGGTAGACGAAAATTCAGATAAAATCGCTGAATGGACTGAAGGTGTCGAGTAGCCTCTTAGAAAGCTTGAAATAGCTGTTTTCTTAAACGAATGCAGATGAAAGTCATTAATATTTCTACAAAAAAAGGAGTTATCTAATATTGCTTAGATAGCTCCTTAAATTTAAAGGGGATGTAATAATGGTAAAATTTAAGTCGATAGGGATTACTTTAGGTTTATCAGCAGCGTTATTACTAACTGGTTGCGGAAGTGAAGATAGTAATCAGGAAAGCGGGAATAGTGCTGGAAAGAGTGCGAATATAGGTGAGCAAGTCGATTATACAATAACAGGTATTGAACCAGGTGCAGGAACAACAGAACTTGCCCATAATACTTTAGAGGGCTATGAAAACTTGGAAGGTTGGGAACTTCTAGAAAGTTCAACAGCAGGCATGTTAGGTGCATTGGAAGAAGCTGTTAAAAGCGAGGAACCAATTATTCTTACGGGCTGGACGCCGCACTGGATGTTCTCTGCATATGATTTGAAATTTCTAGAAGATCCCAAAGGTACATTTGGCGGCAGTGAAAATGTAAACACAATCGTAAGAAAAGGCTTAGAAGAAGATATGCCAAGTGCTTATACAATTCTTGATCGTTTCTACTGGGAACCGGCAGATATGGAAGCAGTCATGTTTGATGCGCAAGAGGTTTCGTTTGAAGAAGCTGCGGCAAAATGGATTGAAGCGAATCCAGATAAAGTAGCCGAATGGGTAGAAGGTGTAGAGAAGGTTGAGGGTGAGGAAATTGAATTGGTTTCAACACCATGGGATACGGAACGTGCTTCTAGCAGCGTTGTAAAGGCGGTATTAGAAGAGCAAGGCTATAAAGTAACAGTGACACCAGTCGATCCAGCCATCATGTTCCAAGCCATTGCGACGGGTGAAGGGGATGCGACTGTTGCACCGTGGCTTCCTTCAACACATGCCTCTTTCTATGAAAAGCATAAGGAAGACATGATTGACTTAGGTGAGAACTTAAAAGGTACACAAATTGGATTGGTTGTTCCTGCGTATATGGATATTGATTCTATAGAGGATTTACAGCCTAAAGAGTAATTAGAAAAGGAGAATTCCCATTGAGGAGTTCTCCTTTTACATTTAGCTAATCGCAAGCGATTTAAAGGATAAACCAAACAAATAAGCTTAAGGCAATTGATGTGAGGAGCAGGGTGAAAATAGGTTTTAATGCCTCTTTATTCATTTTCTTCAAGTCAACGGACATGCCTAATGCTGCCATAGCAACTGTTAATAGGAACGTAGCAATTTGTGCGACGTGACTTTGGAAAGACAGGGTCATCCATTCCTTTTGCAAGCAAATTGTACTAATGATGGAAACCGCGATAAAACCTAAAATGAAGTACGGGAATGCTGCTTTTTTCT
>Ga0182745_1001062_pt1 | contig 27256 bp, 26 predicted proteins | sample eDN3rd30CKraftBY_FD_128523 | JGI IMG/M metagenome (GOLD analysis project Ga0182745, IMG submission 128523) | Enriched backyard soil microbial communities from Emeryville, California, USA - eDNA 3rd pass 30_C Kraft BY (version 2) (version 2) | ecosystem: Environmental > Terrestrial > Soil >... | reverse complement strand
CGCCGCGGCCTGCAGCTTCTGGTAGATCGGCGGCACGGCCGGCAGGAAGGTCGGCGGGCGCTTCTTGACCACCTTGAGGACGAGGTCGGGCTCGAAGCGCGGGAAGAGCACGAGCCGCCCGCCCATGCTCATCGCGAAGGTGAGGCAGAGCGTCAGGCCGTAGGCGTGGAACATCGGCAGCACCGCGTACACGACGCACTCCGGCCCGTGCGGGACGTCGGGTACCCAGGCGCGCGCCTGCGCCGCGTTCGCGACGAGATTGCGGTGCGTGAGCGTCGCGCCCTTGGGGTTGCCGGTCGTGCCGCTCGTGTACTGCAGCAGCGCGACGTCGTCGAGTCCGGGCTTCGGCACATCGTCCAGGATCCGATCGTGCCCGAGCAGCTTCTCCCACGGGATGGTGCCGCTGACGCTCGTCGTGAGCGCGGCCCGGGACTCCCGCGCCTTGCGGATCGGGAGTCGCAGCATGGCGCGCATCCGCCCCGGCATCGCCTGCGTCACGTTGACGGAGACGATGGCCGGCTCGATGTCCTCCGGGAAGTCCTGGATCGTCTCGACGACCTTGTCCCACGCGATCGCGAACTTCGCCCCGTGATCCTCGAACTGGTGGCGCAGCTCGCGCGGCGTGTAGAGCGGGTTGTGCTCGACGACGATCGCGCCGAGACGCAGGACGGCGTAGAACGCGGCGATGTGCTGCGGACAGTTCGGCAGCACGATCGCGACCGGGTCCCCCGCGCGCACGCCGAGCTGGCGGAGGCCCTCGGCGGCGCGATCGATCTGCTCGCGCAGCTCCGCGTACGTCGTCTCCGCGCCGAAGAACTCCAGCGCGACGTGCGCGTCGCCGTAGCTCGCGATCGACTCGTCGATGAGGTCCGCGAGCGACCCCTTCGGCTCCTCGATCTCCTCCGGGACGCCCGGGGCGTAATGCTGGGTCCAGGGTCGCGGCGGCGCATACTCCGTCATGCCGACCAGCCTAGGTTCTCGGGCTGCCGCGGTCATCGCCCAGCGGAAGCGAGGGTTCTCGACTGAGGCGAGGGCTGCGACCTGCTTTGTGCCCTCGCCTCGGTCGGAAACCCTCGTGACCTCATCCCCTCCCCAGGCGCTGCAAGTGGCGAGGTTCTCACAATCGTCCTCCTTCGCGTGCGAGGGCTACGTCCGCTCGACCAGGCTGCCCGCATGGACCTCGCGACCTGGCTCAGGGCGCGCGGGGGCATCGCCTCGCGCGCCGAAGCGATCGCCGCTGGATTCCGTCCCGGTGCGATGCGCCCTGCGGGGGTGCGCGTCGTGGCACGGCGCTGGCTCACCACCGAAGCCGCACCACCGCTTCTGGTCGCGGCGGCGATGCGGCGCGCTCGAATTACCTGCGCGACCGCCGCGGCGCATTGGGAGCTGTCCGTCCTGACCCGACCACGGGAGACGCACCTCTCCGTCGGTTCTCACACGAGCGTCACCGCCGAGCCGGGCGTGCGCCTCCATCGCGCGCGCCTGCTCGCGCCCGCCCGCGATCTCGCAGTCTCCTCGATCGACATGCTGGCCCACGTCGCGACCTGCCTGCCTCGGGTCGACGCCCTTGTGATCTGGGAGTCCGCGCTGCGGAAGCGCCTCATCTCCCCTGCCGAGCTGACACGCATCCCTTGGCCGAGTCGTGCCGGACGGGAGCTCGCGAGCGCCGCGAGCGCGCAGTCGGACTCGGTGCTCGAGACCGTGCTGCTGCACGCGCTGCGAGAACTCGGAATCCCCGTGCGACAGCAGGTCCGGCTCGCAGGCCATCGGGTCGACTTCCTCGTCGGCGAACGGCTCGTCATTCAGACCGATGGGTTCGAGCATCACTCGGACCCGGTACAGCGCCGCTCCGACCTCGAGCACGATGCCCGACTGATGCTCGACGGCTTCCACGTGATTCGGCTCACCTATCACGACGTCATCGAACAACTGTCCCGCACGCTCGACCTCATCGGGCGGACGATTGCGCAGCGGCTTCACCTTCGATGAGTCGCGAGGGCATTCAGTCGAGAGGAGTGCTGCACGCGCACATCCGCCCTCGTGCCGGCACAAAACCCTCGGTATTGGAAGGCGGGCAGAGAACGCGAGCGTAGGCCGCGAGCGCCCGCGGCTCAGGGCTGGGCGGCGAGGAAGATGAACGACGCCAGGATCCCCAGGTGGGCGACCCCCTGGAGACGCGTCGCCCGGCCCTGCACGATCGTGAGTGTGGCGACGACCATCGTCAGGGCGAAGAGCACGATCTGGACGGAGCCGAGACCGAGCACCAGGGGTGACGGGAGCCAGATGGACGCGACGGCGAGGGTCGGGATGGTCAGACCGATCGACGCCATCGCGGAGCCGAGACCGAGGTTGAGGCTCGTCTGCAGGCGATTGCGCAGCGCCGCCTTGACCGCGGCGACACCCTCGGGCATGAGCACGAGGAGCGCGACGACGACGCCGACGAAGCTCTGCGGGACGCCCGCGGCGCTCACGACGTACTCGATCCCCGGCGACACCGACTTCGCGAGGCCGACCACGCCGACGAGGGCGACGAGCAGCAATGCGAGGCTGACCAGCGCGGCTCGCAGCGAAGGCGGGTCGACGTGCTGATCCTCCGAGATCGGCTTCCCCGACTTGCTGACCGGGAGGAAGAAGTCGCGGTGCCGGCCCGCCTGCAGGAGCACGAAGCCCGTGTAGAGCACGATCGCGACGATCGCCACGAAGTAGAGCTGCGAGTCCGAGAACTGCGAGCCGCCCTCGGATGTCGTGAACGTCGGCACCACGAGCGTCAACGTCGTGATCGTCGCGACGACCGCGAGCGCCGAGCCGGCACCCTCGCGGTTGAAGACCGGCAGGTTGTGGCGCAGTCCCCCGACGAAGATGGACAGCCCGACGATCCCGTTCACCGTGATCATGACGGCGGCGAACACCGTGTCGCGCGCGAGCGTCTCGCTGCCGACCGGCTTGATGAGGATGAGTGTGACGATGAGCGCCACCTCGATGACCGTCACGGCGACGGCGAGCACGAGCGAGCCGAACGGCTCCCCGACCCGGTGGGCGACGATCTCGGCGTGGTGGACGGCGGCGAGGATGGTCCCGATGAGCAGCGCGCCGGCCACCAGGTAGACCGGCCAGGCGATATCGCGCTCCCAGATGAACACGAGCAGGACGATCGCGGCCGCCGGCACGACCCACACCCAGGACCGCAGGATCCGGGTGCTCAGCGAGGGCGGCGCCGACTCCTCGACGGAATCGGCTTCCTGCGTCTCGTCTGGATCGGACACGCGCGTCAGGCCGCTCCGTCGAACATCGATGTGACCGACCCGTCGTCGAAGACCTCGTGGATGGCCCGGGCGATGAGCGGGGCGATCGGCAGGACCGTCAGCCGGTCCCAGCGCTTGGACTCCGGAACGGGCAGCGTGTCGGTCACGACGACCTCGTCGATGAACTCCGACTGGAGCCGCTCGGCCGCCGGGTCGGAGAAGACCGCGTGGGTGGCCGCGACGACGACGCTCTTCGCGCCGTTCTTCTTGAGGGCCTCCGCCGCCTTCACGATCGTGCCGCCGGTGTCGATCATGTCGTCGACGAGCAGGCAGTCCCGCCCGGCCACCTCGCCGACGATCTCGTGGACCGAGACCTGGTTCGCGACCTTCGGGTCGCGGCGCTTGTGGATGATCGCGAGCGGCGCCCCGAGCTTGTCCGACCAGATGTCGGCGACGCGGACCCGGCCCATGTCCGGGGAGACGATCGTGAGATCGGGGCCGCGCAGCTTCTTGAAGTAGTCGAGGAGCACCGGCATGGCGAAGAGGTGGTCGACCGGCCCGTCGAAGTAGCCCTGGATCTGCGCCGCGTGCAGGTCGACGCTCATGATCCGGTCGGCGCCCGCGGCGAGGAACAGGTCGGCGACGAGGCGCGCGGAGATCGGCTCGCGGCCCCGGCCCTTCTTGTCCTGACGGGCGTAGGGATAGAACGGCACGACCGCCGTGATGCGCTTCGCGCTCGCGCGCTTCGCCGCGTCGATCATGATGAGCTGCTCCATGAGCCACTCGTTGATCGGAGCGGAATGCGACTGGATGATGAAGACGTCGGTGCCGCGCAGGCTCTCGCTGTACCGGGCGTAGATCTCGCCGTTCGCGAAGGTCCGCAGCTCCGTGTCGACGAGCTCGGTGCCGAGCTCGTCCGCGACCTGCTCCGCGAGAATGGGATGGGCGCGGCCTGACACAAGGACCAGTCGCTTTCTGCTCTCGGCCTTGATCGCTGTCACTGAATCCCTTCCGACGTGCTCCGAGTCTATCGACCCGAGTCCGGCCGGATCACCAGAGCGTGAGGGCCCTGCCGAGCGCATCGAGGAGCTTCGGGGCGAGGCCCCGCTCGTCGGCGACCTCGTCGCGCTGCTGCAGCAGGAGCGCGGTCTGGTCGGTGACGATCCCGTCGACGCCGTCTCGGAGGTAGCCGCGCATGGCGGTCTCGTCGTCGACCGTCCAGACCAGGATGCCTCGGCCCGAGTCGTGGAGGGCCTCCCGAAGCGCGTCGGTGTACGAGAACTCCTCGACGACGATGAAGTCGGCCGGTGTGTCCGGGACGCCCGCGCCGAACGCGACCGGGACGATGTAGCCGACCGTCGTCTCCGGGCGCAGCGCCGTCTGATCGGCGACGACGCCGGCGCTCAGCGAGTGGTAGAGGCTCACGTCCGTGATGCCCGCCTCGTCGAGGATCGCGTAGAAGCCTTCGAGGTAGTCGGGCGTCTCCTGCCCGTGCGGCTTGATCTCGATGAGCAGCGGCATCCCGAGCCCCTTCGCGCGATGGACCCATTCGCGCATCGAGGGGACCATGCCTTCGTTGTCGCCCTCGCGGACGGTGATCGCGGTCGCCTCGGCGAGCGTCATGTCCTTGACCGCCCCGGAGATGCCCGCGAGACGCATCAGGTCGAAGTCGTGCATGACGACCCAGTCCCCGTCCCTCGTCTGCTGGACGTCGAACTCGACGACGTCGGCCCCGGCCGCGACGGCGGCCTCGAGCGCCGGGATGGTGTTCTCGACCGCGTGATCTGTCACGCCGCGGTGGGCGATGACGAGGGTCGAGCCGTCCGAGTAGCGATCGAGCGTCGGCACGACGGCGAACGACAGCACGGCGACCCCCGCGACGGTCACGGCGATCGCGGCGGCGCCGGCCCAGCGGAGACCGCCCTTCGAGGTCTCGATACGCGCCTGCGACGCACTCGGCTCGCGCTCGCCGTGTTCGTTCCAGGACTCCTCGGGGTCGCTCCCGTCCCATTCCGAGACCGCGAGCCGGACGATTCGCACGAAGGCGTGGGTCTGCACCACGACCGCCGTGCCGACCACGAAGAACCCCACGACCTGGGCGGTGGCGAACGCGATCCCGGCGACGATCGGGGACGCATCCGGGGCGATCGCGTCGGCCACGGCCGTGACCGCGAGCGCGAGCCCGCCGAGCACGAGGAGCGCGACGCCGGCCGCGACGACGATCGAGAGGATGATCCCGACCATCCGCCAGAGCCGCCAACGCGTCGCCGCCCAGCTCGCACGGAACGCCTGCGGCGCCGTCATCCCGCCGACGACGAGGAACGGCACGGTGAGGATGAGTCGGAGGTTGACGTACCAGACGACGATCGAGATGAGGACCCAGAGGACCGTGCCGGCCGGCGAGCGCATGAGCTCGCCCGAGATGAAGTTCGGGATCGCGATCCAGCGCGTCAGCACCGACCCGAGCGCGGCATGGCCGAGCGGTGCGAGCAGCAGCAGGTACGGCAGGAGGAGCAGCGTCGACGGCCGGGCGAGCGAGCGCAGTCGGCGGGCGACGCCAAGCGCGATGGCGCGCGGGCGCGGGAGCTCTCCGCCCGCGTCGGCCTGCTGGCCGTCCGCCGCGATCGCGACGACCGCCGCCTGCACGACGAGCGCGACGACCGCGAGGAGCAGGAAGAGGACGAGGAGCGCGATCGCACCGGGACTCGTGGCGAGGTCCCCGATGGTCGCCGTCGTGAGGCTGCCGATCCCCGCAGCGGCGAGCCCCGACTGGAAGAGCGCGACGAGCAGCGGCGCGGCGACGACCGCGACGGCGCCCTGGACGATCAGCGTGATGATCAGCCAGCGGCCGAGCCGCGAGAACGTCAGGCCGTAGCCGAGCGCGATCGTCGCGCCGAACGGGATGCGCGGGGCGACGCGACGGGGCCTACGCGTCATGGTCGGTCGCGTCCTCGGCCGCCGACGCATCGGCGTGCCGAGCCGCCCAGCCCTCGACATTGCGCTGCGGTGCGACGCTGACCGCGAGCGCGCCAGGCGGGACATCCTTGCGCACGACGGCGCCGGCGCCGATCGTCGCGTCGTCGCCGATCTCGACGGGAGCGACGAGCGAGTTGTGGACGCCCGTGTGCACGTGCGACCCGATTCTCGTGCGGTGCTTGTGCGTGCCGTCGTAGTTGGCGGTGATCGTGCTCGCGCCGAGGTTCGACCCCTCGCCGATCTCGGCGTCCCCCACGTACGAGAGGTGCGGGACCTTGCTGCCCTTGCCGATCGTCGTGTTCTTCGTCTCGACGAACGTGCCGATCTTCCCCGCCGCCCCGAGCACGGTGCCGGGGCGCAGGTAGGCGAACGGTCCGACGTTCGCCGCCGTGCCGATGACCGCGAGCGTCCCATCGGTCCTGGTGACGATCGCGAGGTCGCCGACCTCGGTGTCGGTGAGCGTCGTATCGGGCCCGATGATCGCGTTCTCCCCGATCGTGGTCGCGCCGCGCAGCCGCGTGCCCGGCAGGATCTCCGAGTCCTGGCCGATCGTGACGTCGACGTCGATCCAGGTGGTCTGCGGGTCGCGGATCGTGACGCCCGCGCGCTGATGGGCGCGGACGATGCGGGCGTTGAGGACGCGCTCCGCCTCCGCGAGCTGGACGCGGTCGTTGATGCCGGCGACGCTCGCCGGCTCGTCCGCGACGGTCGCCGCGATGGCGGCGCCCTCGGCGCGCAGGATCCCGATCGCGTCGGTCAGGTACTTCTCGCCCTGGGCGTTCTGCGCACCGATGCGCGGCAGCGCCGTCCGGAGTGCGGCCGAGGCGAAGACGTACGTGCCGGAGTTCACCTCGCCGATGAGGAGCTCGTCGGCCGAGGCGTCCGCCTGCTCGACGATCCGGTCGACGAGACCGTCGCCGCCGCGCACGATCCGGCCGTAGCCGGTCGCGTCGGCGAGCGCCGCCGTGAGGAGCGTCGCCGATGCGCGCACTGCGCGGTGCTGCTCGAGCAGCGCAGCGAGCTCGGTCGGACCGAGGAGCGGCACATCGCCGGAGAGGACCGCGACGTCGCCGTCGAACGCGGCCGGCAGCGCGGCGACGGCGAGCTCGACCGCGCGGCCCGTGCCGGGGATCTCGTCCTGATCGACGATGAGCAGGCCGGGCGTCGACTCGTCGATCGCCGCGACGACCGCGTCGCGCTCGTGTCGCACCACGACCACGACGTGCTCCGGCGCGAGCTCGCGGGCCGTCGCCAGGACGTGACCGATGAGGGTGCGGCCCGAGATGTGGTGGAGCACCTTCGGCGTCGCCGAGCGCATCCGGGTGCCCTGGCCCGCGGCGAGGACGATGACGGCGAGCGGATGCTGGGTCATGCGCCCATTCTGCCGTCCTCTGCGAGGATTGTCGGGCGCTAGCGCGATCCGCCTTGGTGTAACGGCAGCACGACGGCCTTTGGAGCCGTTAGGTCCAGGTTCGAATCCTGGGGGCGGAGCGGTTCCAGGCCGCGGCTTCACGGTCCGGCGCTCCGCAGGGACCGGTCGGTCCTCCAAGATCGCGATGTCCTGAGATAATCGGGCCGTCAGCTCCAGAGGCGCATCGCCACTGCCGCGAGCGCCTCGTCGGACACCGAGACCCGATCGCCCCCCACCAGATCGACGGCGGCACGAGCGAGGAGCCTCGGTCCGGCATCGAGCTCGACGAGCACGACATGCGTCGGCCCGTCGTCGGCGCCGCTCGGCGCCCGATAGACGTCCACGCGGTCACAGACGGTTCCCGGACCTGCGGGCTGGCTGAGCAGCGCAGACGAGCCGCAGCGACTGCACGCGAGGCGCTCGGGAAACATCCGATGCCCGCATTGCTCGCACTGCTGAATCGCGAGCTCGATCTCGATCATGCCGCCTCCAGAAGCATCGCGACAGCACAGGCGCCGTACCGGTAGAGCACCATGCCGTAGTTGGTCACCAGCGCGCGGTGGGCACCCTGAATCTGACCCGCGCCCGATTTGCCCGTCAGCTGCTCGACGGCATCGACGAAGCCGTGCAGCTCGCCGCCGACGCCCGCCTGCCCGCAGCAGAGTAGTCCCCCGGACGGATTGACGATCGGCAGCCCCTCGCCGAATCCGGTCTCGCCGAGCGAGGCAAGACGTTCCTCGCTCAGCACGCCGAGCTCCTGCAACTGCTGCAGCACGATCACCGGGTAGTCGTCGTAGACGCTGACGAGATCGACGTCGGTCGGATCGGTCCCTGACTGGACGCCCAGCTGCTCGGCGATCGGGCCAAGACCGAGGTCCAGGCCGTCACCCTCCTGGTGATCGTGATTGAGCACCGCGTCGTACCCGACCATCCGCACCACAGGCCCTTGCACGTCGTTCGCCCGGCGCAGGACGACGGCGCCGGCTCCCGTCACCAGCGGGACGCAGTCGTACAGCCTGAGCTCGCTCGTGACCATCGGCGCCGCGAGATACTCCTCGACCGTCAGCGGATCGGTGAAGATCCCGTTCCGATGCAGGGCCGCCCGCGCCCGCTGATGGATGACGACCTGCCCATAGGCTTCCGGCCCCAGCCCATGCCGGCGCCGGTGCTCGGCAGTGATGAGCGAGAACTGCGCGTTCGGGCCGACCAGACCCATCGGCACGAGCCGCTGCTCCGTCACCGCGTTGTACCGGCTCACCATCTCGCGGAATCGGCCGCTGTCCATCCGGTCGCCGCCGACGATGACGATGTTCCGCGCATCGCCGGACTCGATCGCCCTGCGCGCATGCTGCACGATCGTGAGGGTGAGGGGCTCGGCCATGAGCCAGCGCAGGCGCAGGCCGAGTTTCCAGGCGAGATCGATCGGACGGTCGGGCGTCAGCAGGAAGGAGGACACGCCGAGACCGTCGACCTCGCCCGGCTCGAGGCCCGCGTCGGCGATCGCCGCGAGGATCGCCTCGGCGAGCAGCTCGGCCGTCGTGCCATCCGGCTCGGGCCGCCGCGTATACGTCGTCTGCGCGACGCCGGCGATGACCGCCTCGTGACTCATGTCCTGACCTCCGATGCTGCTGTCGACGCTGATCTGGCGCCCGTCTCCCCGCGATCCCACATCGTCGAGGTCACGCCGCGCTCGCGCAGCGGGCCCTTCGAGACCTTGCCGTTCTCCGTATAGGGGAGGGACGCCGCGATCTCCAGGTACCTCGGTACCGCGAAGTACGCGAGTCGTCCTTGGAGATGTGCGACCAGGCCAGCCGGCTCGATGACCGCCCCGCTCGTCGGCACCACGACGGCCGCGACCTCTTCGTCGCCGAGCGCACTCGGCACGCCGAAGACCGCGGCCTCCGCGACGTCCGGGTGCGTGAGGATCGCCTCCTCCACCTCCCAGGTCGAGATGTTCTCCCCTCGACGCCGGATCATGTCCTTCAACCGGTCGACGAACCGGAATCTGCCTTCGCCGTCGCGCACGACCCGATCGCCGGTATGCCACCAGAGGTTCCGCATCGAGGCGACCGTCGCCTCCGGGCGATTCAGGTAGCCGAGGCAGAACGCGAACGGGAGATCGGATCGCAGCACGAGCTCCCCCGGTGTGCCGTCCGGGACCTCGATGTCGAACTCATCGACGATGCGCGCGCGGAAGCCATCCACGATCCGCCCCATGTATCCCGGCTCCGAGCGCCGCCCCTGCGCAGAGGCGATGACCTGGTTCGTCTCGGTCCCACCGTACGAGGCGACGATCTCCTCGACGCCGAAGCGCTCGAGGAAGTCGTCCCAGAGCTGCGGAGGCATATCGGCCGCGAACGCGGTCGTCACGCGGTGCGCGCGATCGGCGGCGGAGGGCGGCTGAGTGAGCAGCATGCCGGCCATCGCACCGAGCAGGGCGACATGCGTCGCACCCGCCTGGCTCGCCCGTGACCAGAAACGGCTCGCGGAGAAGCGGTCATCGAGCACCGTGGACCCGCCCGTCGCGATCGCCAGCACGACACTCACGAAGGCGTTGATGTGGAACAGCGGGAGCGGACTGTAGAGGACGCTCTCCTCACCGAGGCGGAGCGTCTCTCGCATCACGTTCGCCCACCAGTAGAGCTGCGCCGCCGGGCACATGACCCCCTTCGAGGCACCCGTGGTACCGGAGGTGTACATGATGACCGCGAGCTCGCCTGCATCGATCCGGCGCTCGGGCGCCTCGTGCGCCCCCGGTCGAGTCCGCTCGATCGGCTCGTCCCAGAGGATCCTCCCCATGTGGGCATCGGGCCGCAGTCCCGCGACGAGGCGAACCGTCGACGGTCGGACGATCTCCTGGCAGGCCGCGACGAACTCGGGCTCGAGAAAGAGTGCGGCCGGCGCGGCGTCGCGGAACACGTGCTCCAGCTGCGCACCGCGCCACGCCGCGTTGACGGGCACGAGCACCGCCCCGAGCCACAGGCAGCCGAGCGCCAGCTCGACGAACTCGATCGAGTTCCGCGCGAGTACTGCGACCCGGTCGCCGGTGCCGACGCCGTGGTCCGCGAGGGTCGCTGCCCATCTCGCCGCCTTCGTACGCAGCTCTTCGGCCGTCCTACCGTCGTCGCCGACCCGGACGCACTCCGTCCCGCCGGCGTGCCGAGCCCGCTCGATGAGCAGGCTCGGCACGTTCAGCCGGTACGGATCCTCGAGCTCGATGGACCGCGCCACATGCGGTTCGGACCATTCGGGAGCTGTCACCATCCGCTCGACCCCTATCGTCCCGCGTAGAGGCCGGTGCGCCGCACCACGGCCTGGTAGAGGAAGATGCTGATGATGCAGACCACGGCACCATAGAGGCAGAAGACCCAGGTGAGACCCAGCAGGTTGAGCCAGACGAACAGGAACGACGACGTCCCGCCGAACAGCGCCACCCCGATCGAGTAGGCGAGCGCGGTCCCGGTCGCCCGACCGTTCGCGGGGACGAGGCTCGCGCCGATCGGCGTGAACAGCGCGAGGCTCGGCGACAGCACGACCGCGCCGATGAGCATGATCGCGATATACGCGCCGATGTTCCCGCCTCCATAGGCGAGGAGCAGGAAGATCGACGGCACGAGCACCCAGCGCGCCACGACAAAGGTGCGCGAGACCCGCCAGCGGTCGGCGAGCCGGCCGAAGATGGGGGTCAGGACCATGATGATCACACCGAAGCCGGAGGTCACGGCGAACGCGACCGTCGGGTCGACCTGGTCCCTCGACTGCACGAGGCTCGGCAATGCGGTGACGAGCGCGTAGTTCATGATCTGCACCCCGCCGACGACGAACACCGTCGCGAGCAGCGCGAACCAGTTGCGCCCGATCGTGCGCCACATCCCGCGCGATCCATCGTCGATCTGAGACCCTGCGCCGGCCGCGACCGCCTCGGCGCCTCTGATGACGACCGACTCGGGCTCGGCCTTGACGGTGTGGAGCGTCTCCGGCAGACCCCGTCGGAGGAGGAAGACGAACAGGCCCAGTACGCCACCGACGAGGAACGGCACCCGCCATCCCCACTCGGTCATCGCCTCGCGGCCGATCGCGAGGCTCGTGAAGAACGCCACGAGCGACGCGGTGAGAATGCCGAGCTGGACCCAGCCGTAGATGAGCCCCGCGTAGCGGCCCATCTTGTCCCGCTTGCCGATCTCGACGTTGTAGGTCCCGTTGAGCGGGGCCTCGATCCCGAACGCCAGACCCTGGATCACGCGCAGGATCACGAGCAGGATGGGCGCCCAGATCCCGATGACCGCCATCGTGGGCATGAGCCCCATGAGCAGCGCTGAGAGGGCCATGACGCCGACCGAGAGCAGCATGACCGGTCGACGGCCGACCCGATCCGCGACCCAGCCGAACGCGACCGCCCCGATCGGTCGGAACACGAATCCGACGCCGTAGATCGCAAGGGCGTTGAGTGTGCCCGAGACCGGGTCGTCGCCGAAGAACTGCGGCCCGAGGAAGGGCGCGAGCGATCCGAACAGGATGAAGTCGTAGCTCTCGAGCGACTGTCCCGCCCCGACGAGCGCGATCGTCTTGCCCGGGCTCTGCTTGGCGTCCGGGCCGCTGCGGCTCGTTCGCTCCGTGCTGGTTGTGGTTGCCACAATGCCTCCCCTTCGAGTTCGCGGCGGTTCTCAGCGAGCGTAGGGAGGCGGCGAAGCGTGGACTATCCGATGAACGCCGATCTCTATCCGGCCAGCGCGATCAGGGAGTATGCGAGGCGCGAAGCGTGTCCGACGGATGCTCGCCGAAACGCTCCAGGTAGACCGCGGCGAATCGGCTGAGATGGCCGAATCCCCAGGAGTGGGCCACTGCCGCCACCGTCGTCGAATCCGCGTGCTCCTCGCGCAGCGTCCGGTGCGCGTGCTCGAGTCGCACGGAGGCGAGGTACTGCATCGGCGACATGCCGACGGTCCGCCGGAAGCCGTCCTGCAGGGCTCGCACGCTCGATCCGCTCTCGGCGGCGAGTTCGCCGACCGTCCACGGAGATCTCGGTGCTTCCTCGAGGATCCGGATCGCGCGGCGCGTTGCGCCCGGCCTTGCCCCCCGGTCCGACGCTGCCGCGAGCTCCCCCGAGTAGTTGTGATGCTGCCCGAGCAGGAGGCCGAGGACGAGGAGATTCCGCAGCTCGACGGCCAGGAGCGACTGCTCGATGAGAATGCGCGGATCCTCGAGGCCTTCTTGCAGCGTCGACAGGCCGCCGAGCCAGCGCCGCGCACCGGGGGTGCTGCGCCGCACGGCCATGTCGAAGACGATCGGCGCCGTCAGCCTCCGGCCCAGGATGAGGGAGAGCTCGCGTTCGAGGATGACTCGATCGAGCTTGATGGCCAGATGCTCCGACGTCTTGCTGCGCCAGGTCGTCGCGCTGCGCGAGGGATTGTAGATCGCGCCGCTGTCGGGCGTCGCCACGAAGCTCTGCTCCCCCGAGACGTTGCGAACCGAGCCGCGGATCGGGATGACGATGTGATATCTGTCGAGCTGTCCGATCTCCACCCGGATCGCCGTGCCGTAGCTGCTGCGCCCCAATGTGACGCCCTCGAACTCGAGGCTCTCCATGTGGAAGTCGACGGAGGAGTCCTCTCGCCCCACCGGCTCGATGGTATGCGGGAAGTAGACCGAGGACCCGTACTGCTCGGCTTCCGACCAATCGGTCGTCTCGAACGCCGACCATCGCGGCTCGTCCCGTGTCAGCATCGACATGCCTTCGCCTCACAACCGCGCCCCTCATCGGGCGCGGCTGGAGTCTACGCTCGCGGCGCACAGTCCATCGTGATCAGGCTCGGACGCCTCGCGAGTGCGACGGGCGCGATCCGCGTCAGGTGGCGGCGCGGAAGAAGCGGTGATTCGGGTCCAGGCCCGCGACGACCGGCTCGAGCGCCTCCGCAAGTGCGACGAGCTGCGCGCGGCTCAGGCGGTCGAGCACCGCGAGCCGAGCCGTGTCGAGGTGACCGGGGGTCGCGAGGATCATCGATCGGCGGCCGTCCTGGGTCAGCCGCACGTTCGTCGCGCGGCGGTCCTCGAGGCATTCGAAGCGCTCGACCCAGCCTCGCGCCTCGAGGCGGGTGACCGCCTTCGACAGGCGCGGCAAGGTGGAGTGCGCTCCTTCGGCGAGCTGCTTCATCCGCATCGTGTGGTCCTCAGCGAGGTTCAGGATTCCGAGCAGCATGAACTCGAAGTGCGTCATTCCGGCGTCGGCCTGCAACTGAGCATCCAGCGCGGCGGGCAGGAGCTCGCTCGTGGCGACGAGCGCGAGCCAGGCGCGGGACTCGGCGTCGTCCATCCGCGGCGGCTTGAAGTCCATGGCCTCAGCATAGCAAATACTTGCCTAAGCAACTGAAATGCGATACATTACTTGCACAAGCAACTAAAATGGATCGCCGGGTCGCCCGGTGAGAGCGGAGAGCACCCATGAGCAGCATCACCGTAATCGGGACCGGGAACGTCGCCGGCGCCGTCGCGTCCTTGGCCGCCAGGGGCGGGGCGAGCGTCCAGGTCCTCGGCCGGAACAAGGAGAAGGCGAACAACCTCGCCGCGCAGATCAGCGCGACGCCCGGCCGGATCGGCGACGAGATCACGGGCGACATCGTCGTCCTCGCCGTCCCCTATGCGGCCGTCGCCGAGATCGTCGCGGCCTACGGCGCCGCGTTCGACGGCAAGATCCTCGTCGACGTGACGAACCCGGTCGACTTCCAGACCTTCGACGGCCTGACCGTGCCGGCCGACTCCTCGGCGGCGGCCGAGCTGCAGGCGAGCGTCCCGGGCGCGAAGGTGCTCAAGGCCTTCAACACGAACTTCGCGGGCACCATCGCGAGCGGCCAGGTCGGCGATGTGCCGCCCACCGTCCTCATCGCGGGGGATGACGCCGACGCCAAGCAGGCGCTCGTCGACCTCGTCACCGCAGGCGGTGTCATCGGGGCCGCAGTCGGCTCGCTCAAGCGCGCGCGGGAACTCGAGGCGTTCGGCTTCCTGCAGATCACGCTCGCTGCTCAGGAGACCATCGGCTGGGACGGCGGCTTCGCGCTGCGGAAGTGAGAGCCCCGGCGGCAAACGCGAGGGGAATCGGCCGGCGCGAGGGGCGTTCCGTCAGGAATGCCCTCGTACCGGCCGATTCCCCTCGTCTCAGGCCGACTGGATGACCTGGGCGGGCCGCTTGATCGCCCGCCCCAGCGTGATGAAGAACACGACCATGCCGGCGGCGATGAGCATGTGGCCGAGGCCCGCGATTCCGGCGATCATGTTGTTCGACTCCTGGCCGAGGACGGTGAGGCTGCCGTGCCAGATGAGCATCGCGGAGGTGAGGATCACCCCGGCGTTGTACAGCCAGAAGAACCACCCGAACAGCTTGGGGCTGCGTGACAGTCCGAAGACCTTCTCGAGCGCGAGCACGATCAGCAGGACGATGAAGCCCAGCGTGAGCAGGTGCGTGTGGGCGAGGCCGAGCTGGGTGAACTCGCCCTCGGGGAAGCCGTTGAGCTTGGTGAACTCGCGGTAGAACAGGCCCGAGGCGACGCCGACGAGCATGTAGGCGAAGGAGGCGGTGAACAGCTTCTGCATCGGGGCTCTTTCGGGTCGAGGGATGGGAACGAGACGGGAGATCAGATCAGGCCGGCCTCACGCGCCAGATGGCCGGCGCGGGACCGACGGTCGGCGTCGAATTTCGTGAGGATGTGCGCGAGGCAGGCAGCCGCAGGCAGCCGCGGGAGTGGCGCTCTCACGAGATTCATGGGTCGATGCTCCGTCTGATCGCCGCCGCGAATCGGAGTGCCTGACATGTCATCGACTCCACCAGGAATGACGACGCCGGTCATCGCGACCCTGGATGAGATGAGGATCATCCGAATGAACGATGCGTCCGGCGCGATCGGTCCCCGCGTCGAGTCCGGATACGCACGATCTTGCGTGCAGGAGGGGCATCATGGTCCGCATCGATGCCGATGACCCGGACGGCGCACGCGCCACAGGTCGTCCGCCCGTGGCTGTCCAACCTGCTGCCCGACAACGAGCGGGTGCTCGAGCGCTGGGCCGACGAGTTCGGGACTCGCGACATCTCGGCGTTCGAGCTGCTCCGGTACATGGGCGCCGACTACCCGGGCGCCGTGCAGATCCTTGAGAGACGTGCTCGGCGTCGACCGCGACGCCTACGCCGACATGATTCGCCACTATGCGGCGACGGTCCCGGATGCCATCGCGGAGGCGCTGCGCGAATGCCGGATGCTCCTGGAGGACAACCCGCTCTGCGTCGCAGCGCCCGCCGTGCTGCACGAGCATGCGACGCGAGTGCTCCGCGACCTCGAAAGGGTCTGCTCGGCCGACGTCCTCGCGTCCACCACGGTGCGCCGCTACGACCTCCCCCGCTGACCGGAGCGAACCAGGTCGGGCCACGCGTCATGGCCTACGGCGTTCGATGCGCGACGATTGAGGCATGGCGGGTGGCGCGCAGGACAGCAGACCGGTCGCCGACCGCCTGCTCGCCGTGCTGGATGCGTTCGACCGACCGGGGGCCGTCGATCTGACGCTCACCGAGATCGCCGCGCGCGCCGCGCTCCCGGTGCCGACCGCGCATCGGCTCGTCGGCCGACTCGTCGCATGGGGAGGCCTCGAGCGCACCGATGAGGGCACCTACCAGCTCGGTCGGCGCATCTGGCGGCTCGGCACCCGCTACCCGCAGGCGCGCACACTGCGGCAGGTCGCGCTGCCGTTTCTCGAGGACCTGCTCGCGCTGACCCGGCAGAACGTCCAGATCGCGGTGCTCGACGGCCTCGCCGCGCTCTACATCGAACGCCTGACGACGCGGGAGTCGGTCGTCGTGCTCGCCGACGTCGGACGCCGGCTCCCCCTCCACGCGACCGGCGTCGGGCTCGTGCTCCTCGCCCATGCTCCGCGGAGCCTGCTCGAGGAGGTCGTCGCCGCCGCGCCGCGGAGGTTCCTCCCCGACACGATGACGACCGCCGCCGAGCTGCTCCCGCGCCTGCGGCAGATCGAGCGCGAGGGGATCGCGACCACCCGCGAGGAGATGACCGCCGGTTCGGCCTCGGTCGCGGCGCCGGTGCGCGACGGATCGGGCAGCGTCGTCGCCGCGGTCTCGATCATCGTGCCGAGCGACGCGCCCGCCGACCCGAGCCACCGGCTCGCCGTACGGCTCGCGGCGCACGGGATCTCGCGCGGACTCGACTGGAAGCCGTGACGTTCTTTCACTGAGTGAAATCACTCGCGCATCGGCCGGCGCGAACTGTGCAGTCTAAGACCGCGGGTCGCTCGATTCCTCCGGACTCGGGCCCCCGATCGCACACTTCACGAGAGCCGCTTGCACGAGGTATACGAGGAGCAGGGATGACGCAGCAGAGCCGCACGCGGGTCGCGATCATCGGTGCCGGGCCGGCCGGGCTGCTGCTCGCCGCGCTCCTGCACCGCGACGGCATCGACTCGGTCGTCATCGACGAGCGCAGCCGCGAGGAGATCGAGCAGACCATCCGCGCCGGGATCCTCGAGCAGGGCACGGTCGAGGTGCTCCGCGAGCTCGGCGGCAGCCGCGTCGACACGGTCGGTCACCGGCACGACGGCGTCGAGCTGCGCTGGGACGGCATCGGTCACCGGATCGACTTCCAGGAGCTCGTCGGCCGGTCGGTGTGGCTCTACCCGCAGCACGAAGTGCTCGTCGACCTCGTGGCGAAGACCCTCGCAGACGGGGTGGACCTGCGCTTCGGCGTCGCCGCGCTCGGCGTCGACGGCGCGAGGACGGCGCACCCGGTCGTGCGCGCGACCGACGCCGACGGCTGGCCTCTCGAGATCCAGGCCGACGTGGTCGTCGGGGCCGACGGATCGCGTTCCGTCGCCCGCGAGGCCGTCACCGGCTCCCTGACCGGCGGCTACTTCCGCGAGTATCCGTTCGCCTGGTTCGGCATCCTCTGCGACGCGCCGCCGAGCTCGCCCGAGCTCATCTACTCGACGACGCAGCGCGGCTTCGCGCTCATCTCGCAGCGCTCCCCCGAGGTCCAGCGCATGTATCTCCAGTGCGACCCCGAGCAGGATCCCGACGAGTGGTCCGAGGCGGAGATCTGGGACGAGCTGCAGGCGCGCACGGGCGGCGGCCTCAGCGAGGGCCCGATCTTCAAGCGCGACGTGCTCCGCTTCCGCTCGTTCGTCGCGCATCGGCTGCGCACGGGTCGCGCGTTCCTCGTCGGCGACGCCGCGCACACCGTCCCGCCGACCGGCGCGAAGGGCATGAACCTCGCGGTCGCCGACGTGATCCTGCTGCACCGGGCGATCGCGGACTTCGTCGCGACCGGCTCGGAGGCCGGCTTCGACGCCTACGAGCCCGCCGCGCTGCAGCGCATCTGGAAGGCCGAGCACTTCTCCTACTGGATGACCGTCATGCTCCACGCCGCCCCCGATGCATCCGATTTCGACGAGCGCCGGCGGCTCGCGGAGCTCGAGCTCGTCGCGACCTCGCCGCACGGCTCGGCGTTCCTCGCCGAGGCCTACACCGGCTGGCCGCTCCCCTGACCCCGCGCCGCCCGCTGCGCATGCGTGCCGGCACCGCGAGCCCGCCCCGACACCAGGGCGCATCGGACGTCCGCCTTCGTGTCCCAGGCTCCCGTGCCGGGGAATCCTCGGCCGCGCTCGAGTCTCAGATCCGCGACCGCCCGCCGATCTCCTGCGTAACGCGGTGCGCCGCGGCGAGCAGGAGGCGACCGAGCTCGGGCCGGCGCTCGGCGGTGAAGCGGGATTCGATTCCGGTGAGGCTGAGGGCCCACGCGGGCTGCCCCGAGGTGTCGAAGATCGCCGCCGCCATACCCCAGCTGCCCTCGACGATGAGCCCCGGGTTGACGGCGTAGCCGGTCGCGCGGGTCGCCGCCACCCGCTCGCGGACGGCTCGAGCGGTATGCGCCTCGCCGTACCGGGCGGCGAGATCGACCCGTGCGAGGTGCGCCTCCACGGCGACGTCCGAGAGGAACGACAGGATCGCGATCCCCGCCGAGGCCACGCCGAGCGGGAAGCGGATGCCCTCGTAGAGGACGTGCGAGCGGATCGGGAACGCGCCCTCCTCGCGCAGCAGGCACACGGTCTCGTCTCCGCGGCGCGCCGAGAGGAACGCGCTCTCCCCGGTCGCGGCTGCGAGCGCGAGCAGGCTCTCTCGAGCGATCGGCGTGATGTCGTAGCGCTCTGCCGCGATCGCACCCATCACGTAGAGCTCGGGCCCGAGCAGCCAGCGCGAGGTCCGCGCGTCGCGATCGACGAAGCCGTGCTCGGCGAGCGAGGCCAGGATGCGGTGCGCCGTCGGGCGCGAGATACCGGTCGCCGCCGCGACCCGGGTCGGCGTGGTCCCGTCGGGCATCGAGGCGCTCACGATTCGGAGCACGGCGGCGACCCGGCCGACGAGCTGCGCCCCCTGGATCGACTCGGTCATATCCACATCATGGACGCGATGTCCTGACAGATCCACATATCGACCGATCTTTGACAATATTGGTCGCGATCCATAGCTTCATCAGCACCACATGGTGGACATGCGAAGGAGCACGATGGTCGACAAGCGATCGGGAAGCGCCGCAGAGACGCTCGCCGGGGCGGTATACGACGGCATGACGGTCGCGGTCGGCGGCTTCGGTCTGAGCGGCATCCCGACGAATCTGATCCGCGCACTCGCCGACACGGGTGTGCGGGGCCTCACCGTCGTCAGCAACAACATGGGCGTCGACGGCAAGGGGCTCGGCATCCTGCTCGAGGGCGGCCAGGTCGCGCGCGTGCTCTCGAGCTACGTCGGCGAGAACCGGCTCTTCGCGGAGCAGTACCTGAGCGGTGCGCTCGATGTCGAGTTCGTGCCCCAGGGCACGCTCGCAGAGCGGCTGCGCGCCGGCGGAGCCGGCATCCCCGCGTTCTACACGCCGACCGGCGTGGGCACACTGGTCGCCGAGGGCAAGGAGGAGCGCGAGTTCGACGGCCGCAGGGTCGTCCTCGAACGCGGCATCGTCGCCGACCTCGCACTCGTCCGCGCGCATCAGGCCGACAGGGAGGGCAACCTTCGCTACCGCTACACGGCGCGCAACTTCAACCCGCTCGTCGCGACGGCCGGTCGGGTCACGATCGCCGAGGCGGAGATCGTCGTCGATGGCTTCCTCGACCCGAACGAGATCCACACGCCCGGGATCTTCGTGCAGCACGTCGTCACGGTCGCCGATCCCGTGAAGGACATCGAGCAGCGCACGGTGCGCCCCCGTGCGGAAGGAGCCTGATATGCCCTGGACGCGAGACGAGATGGCCGCGATCGCGGCCCGCGACCTCCGCGACGGCGACTACGCGAACCTCGGCATCGGCATCCCGACGCTCGTCGCGAACCACCTGCCCGAGGGTGTCCGGGTCACGCTGCAGAGCGAGAACGGCATCCTCGGCATGGGACCGTTCCCCCTCGAGGGCGACGAGGACGCGGACCTCATCAACGCCGGCAAGCAGACCGTCACGCTGCTGCCCGGCGCCTCGATCTTCGACTCCGCGACGAGCTTCGGCATGATCCGCGGCGGCCACGTCCAGATCGCGATCCTCGGCGCGCTGCAGGTCTCCCAGCGCGGCGACCTCGCGAACTGGCAGATCCCCGGCAAGCTCGTCAAGGGCATGGGCGGTGCGATGGACCTCGTCGCGGGCACGCCCCGGGTCGTCGTCGTCACGGAGCACGTCGCGAAGGACGGCAGCCCGAAGATCGTCGCCGAATGCGATCTGCCGCTCACGGGGGTCGGCTGCGTCGACCGGATCATCAGCGACCGCGCCGTGTTCGACATCGTCGAGGGCGGCCTCGTGCTGCGCGAGACCGCCCCCGGCGAGTCGGTCGAGGGGCTGCGCAGGCTGACCGGCGCCCCGTTCGCCGTCGACCTCGTCGAGGCGGCGTCGTGAGCGCGATCATCGCGGGCTACGCGAGAACGCCGTTCGCCCGATTCACCGGGCAGTTCGCCGCCGTCGCGGCGACCCGGCTCGGCGCCCATGCGATCCGGGCTGCGCTCGAGCGCGCCGGCATCGCGACCGAGGACGTCGACCGGGTGCTCGCGGGACAGGTGCTCCAGGGCGGTGCGGGCCAGAATCCCGCGCGGCAGTCGGCCGTCGCGGCAGGCATCCCGCTCACGACGCCGGCGATGACGCTCAACGCCGTCTGCCTCTCGGGGATGGAGGCGGTCTCCGACGGCGCCTCGCTCATCGAGGCCGGCCGTGCGGACATCGTCGTCGCGCTCGGCCAGGAGTCGATGTCGCTCGCGCCGCACGCGACGGCCGCACGCGCCGGCACCCGCTACGGCGCGATCGAGCTCGTCGACACGCTCGAGCACGACGGCCTGACTGACGCGTTCGAGCAGCGCTCGATGGGCGCCTCGACCGAGGCCGGCAACGCCGACCTCGGCATCGGGCGGGAGGCGCAGGACGCGTGGGCCGCGGACTCGCACGCCCGCGCCGCGGCATCGGCGGACTTCCTCGCGGGCGAGATCGAGCCGTTCGTGATCGAGAGCCGTCGCGGGGCGACGACGGTCACGGCCGACGACGGCGTGCGGGCCGACACCGACGCGGCGACGCTCGGGAGCCTGCCCCCCGCGTTCTCGCCCGACGGGACGATCACCGCGGGGAACTCCTCCCAGATCACCGACGGTGCCGCGGCGCTCGTGCTCGTCTCGCCCGCGTACGCGCGACGCCACGGCATCGCCGGGATCGCGGCGATCGAGGCGACCGCGCTCGTCGCGGGGCCCGACGTGCGCCTCCACTCGCAACCCGCGAACGCGATCCGCGCTGCGCTCGACCGGCTCGGCGAGAGGCCCGACGCGCTCGCCGCGCTCGAGATCAACGAGGCGTTCGCCTCGGTCGTGCTGCGCTCGATCGACGAGCTCGGCGTCGACGCGGAGCTCGTCAATGCGCACGGCGGCGCGATCGCGCTGGGCCACCCGATCGGTGCCTCGGGAGCGCGCATCGTCGGCACCCTCGCCCGCCGTCTCGCCGCGATCGACTCCGGCTCGCTCGGCGCAGCCGGCATCTGCGGCGGCGGCGGGCAGGGCTCCGCGATCGTGCTGCGCGCCGCATCGACGGCCTAGTCCCGAGCAACCGGGCGATCAGCCCGCCCCGATGCAGACCGGCGCCAGCCGTCACGGCGGCAGCCGGGCCAAGGGCCCCGACACGATCGACCAGGAGCCACGGCTCGGACATCCGTGGATCGCGCGCCCGCAGGCCCAGATGGCCGGAGGTCAAGGGCGGGACTTGAGGACCACGCCGTCGAGTTCCGCAGCCAGCTGCTCCAGCAGGGGCAGCACGTCTTGCACCTTCGCCAGATCTGACGCGGACATGCGGTCGACGCAGTCCTGGAGGATGCGATCCCGTTCCGAGCGGATCCGTGCCTGAAGGGTGTCGCCAGCCTCCGTGATCTCCAGGTTCACGCTGCGGAGATCATCCGGGTTCGGGACTCTGCGGATGAATCCCGCCCGGTCGAGCTTGCCGACGATCCGCGACACCATCGTCGGATTGAGGCCCTCGAACTGCGTCAGCGCACTCACCGACAGCGGTCCTCGAGCCGAGATGACGCTCAGCACCGACGCCTGCGCCGGGGCGAGCCCGCCGATCACCGCCGACGCGTTGAGCTTGCGGGAAAGGCGGAGGACGACCGATCGCAGTCGCGCGGCAGCGTCGTCCATGCAGCACCTCCGAGGTTAGTGTATCGATCGAGTACTCTATTGCCTGCTAGCAGGCAATAGAGTATGACGGTGATGATCGATTCGCGGCCCCAGCGCGTCACCGCCGGTGGGGTCAGCGCCGGGCGCCGGTGGCTCATCTTCGTCGGGGTGACCGTCGCCCTCCTGCTCGGTGCCATGGATCAGACGATCGTCGCGGCGACGCTGCCGAGCATCCAGGCGGACTTGGACGCACCGGTCGAGTGGACCACCTGGACGATGTCGGTGTCCTCGCTCGGCATGGTAGTGGCGATGCCGATCGCGGGCCGCCTCGCCGACCTGCTCGGACGCAGGATCACCATGGTCATCGCGGCATCGATCTTCACGGCCGCCGCGATCGGATGCGGGCTCGCCCAGGACATCGGGACGCTCGTGGCATTCCGAGCGATCCAGGCGCTCGGCGGCGGGGCCATCCTGCCGGTGTCGTCGGGCGTGGTCGCCGACGTGTTCGGGCGCAACAGGGACCGCGCGATCGGCTTCTTCTCCACCATCCTCCCCATCGGCGGGGTGCTCGGGCCGGTGGTCGGCGGCTACATCGTGGCGATCGCCAGCTGGCGCGACATCTTCTTCCTCACTGCGCCGTTCGGGGTGGTGGTGGTCGTGATGGCGGCGATCCTGTTCCCTTCGGGCCGCGGCAGCAAGGAGGGTCGCCTCGACTTGCCGGGCATGATGCTGCTCGTCGCCGCCATCCTCGGGGTGATGTTCGCCGTGACGAGCCTCGGCAACCCCGGCACGAGCCCGTACGACGTGCGCGTGCTGGCGCCGGCCGGGGCCGCGCTCATCGCCGGCGTGCTGTTCGTCTGGTGGATGCGGCGAGCGGCGCACCCGTTCGTGCCCCTGTTCTTGCTCCGCGGTCATGGTTTCGGCTACGTCAACCTCATCAACATCATGTACGGCGTCACGGCGGTCGCGTCCACCGCGCTCATCCCGTTGTACGCGCATGCCCGTTTCGGGCTAACCGCCCTGGACTCGGGCCTGCTGCTCAGCGCCCGAGCACTGGGCATGATCGCCTTCTCGGTGCTCGGGACCTTCGTGATGCGACGCACCGGGTACCGGCCGCCGATGATGACAGGGTACGCCCTGCTCGCCGTCGGCACGGCCGGACTGGTCCTGGTCCCCGACGGCGTCGACGCGGCAGCATGGCTGCTCGCCGCAGCAGCACTGGGCGGAGTGGGGATGGGGATCGCGGTGCCTGCGGCCAACAACGCGGCGATGCAGCTGCAGCCCACCATGGCGGCGGCGATCACCGGACTGCGGGGCATGTTCCGACAGGGCGGCGCGGTCTTCTCGATCGCGATCGCGAGCTCCCTGGCCGCCCGTAGCCCTGACCTCGGCGAGGGCCTGGCGACGGTCTTCCTGGTAATGGTCGGGATCCTCGTCGCCGCCATCCCTCTGGTGCTCTTCGTTCCCGAGCACCGCGGAGGCTGGTGACTGAGTTCAGCCAGCACGCACGATCTCGAGGTGCCACGCCGTCTGACGGACCGCGGACAGCCGGAACACGCCGGTCAGCCGATCCCACCCCGCGCTCCAGCTGAGTTGTTCCGCGATGTCCCATGCGGTCGCCTCGGGTGCCCGTTCGGCGACGACGCGCACCTCCTCGGTCCGGCGACGGTGGTGGGCGAGCGTCTCGATGACCCGCGCGGCCAGCCCGCGGAATGCCCAGCCGTGACCGGGCAGCACGAGACGGTCGTCGAACTCGAGCACTCGGCGCAGGGAGCGGCCGTAGCCGACGACCGGGTTGCCGCTCGGGACCCCGCCGACATCGATCCCCGGGAACTGGTCGGGGAGGAGATGATCGCCCGTGAAGATGACGCCGAGTTCGTCCGAGACGAAGCACGAGCTCCCCGTGGTGTGTCCAGGCGTGTGGATGACACGGAGGTCGCGACCTTCGATGTCCAGCCGATCGGCGTCCTCCAGCCGTCGGTCGACATCGGTCTCGCCGCCGCCGGCCCGCGCCGCGCCGTCCTTGAGCTCCGCCCAGCTCGACTCCGGGATCCCCCAGCGCTCGAGGTCCTCGTCGCCTGGGATCCGCGACGCTGCCATCGCCTCCGCGTCAGCGCGATGAATCGCGAGCGCGGCACCGCTGCGCTCCCGGATCGACGCGGCGAGACCGAGGTGGTCGCGGTGCAGGTGGGTGATCGTGACACTGCGCACCTGGTCGATCCGGGTGCCCGCCGTCGCCAGCCCCGCCTCGAGCATCGCGCGAGACTGCGGCGTATCAAGTCCCGAGTCGATCAAGTGCGGCCGCCCACGGTCGTCGAGCACGATGTAGAGGTACGCGACCGGGTTGTGCGCGTACGGCATCCGGATCGGGACCTGCCACACCCCCTCGGCGACCGAGGCCACCTCGATCGCCCGGCTCACGCCCAAGCCCTCGGACGGACGCTCATCGGCCGCTCACGGTGCCGAACGCGCGGGCCATCCCCGCGAGCAGGAGGGGGCGCGCGAGCACCCACGCCGCGACGGTCACCGCCACCGACGCGACGAAGACGGCCAGTCCGATGCCGTTGACGGCGTCGATCGACGCGTACATGTGGTTGAGATTGCGCAGCGCCCCAGTCGATAGCACGAGCAGCACGTGAACGGTCGTGAAGGCCACGAAGTAGAGCATGATCGGGAAGTGGACCCGTCGGGCCGCCTCGATCGGCACCAGCCGGCTGAGCCAGCCGATCTTCGCGGGCCACAGTCCCGACATGCGGAGCCCGGATGCGATCGCGAGCGGTGCGGCCACGAACACGGTGAAGCAGTAGGCGAGCAGCTGCAGGCTGTTGTAGTTGACCCAGCCGTTCTCGGTCGGCCACTGCAGCGACACGTACTGCAAGGCTGCCGAGATCGCGTTCGGCACCACATCCCAGCCGGTGGGCACGACCCGAACCCAATGCCCGGTGACGAACAGCAGCACGACGTACACCACGCCGTTGAGGAGCCAGAGCAGGTCGAGAGACTGATGGAACCAGAGCCAGATGCTGATCCGTCGGTTCGGGTTCCAGCGCGGACTCCAGCTCACGGCCGGCCGCGGCTCGCCGCGCACTCGCAGTCCCGAGCGGACGATGAGCACGAGGAAGAACGCGTTCAGGAAGTGCTGCCACCCGAGCCACGCCGGGATGCCGACCGGCGCGTTGTCGGGCAGGCGACTCTCGCCCGGGTAGCGGAGGAGGAACGAGTCCACCCAGTCGAGCTGCCGCAGCCACTGAGCCGTCAAGACGGCTGCGATGCCCAGCACGATCACGGCCGCCCCCACGAGTACCGGCACCCGCCATCTGAGTCGCGTTCGCCTCGCCGACGGCGTCTCGGCGGGCGCGGCCGGCGGTGCGGATGAGGCACCGACCGGCGTCACGGCCGGCGACGGCGCGGGCGTCGATCCCAGACCCCGGCGGATCGACAGCGGCGACGCCTCGGCGACCGGTGCGGCCTCGGCGACTGACGGGACCGGCCTGCTCGCCTCGTTCGGCCCCGGCAGTCCCCGTCGCGGAGTCGGCGTGCCGCCGCCGTCGCCCCCCACCATCAGCCCCTGCGGGCCCGCAGGATCTCGACGACCTTCGGGACCACATCGAACACGTCGCCGACCACGCCGAAGTCGGCGATCTCGAAGATCGGGGCCGCCGGGTCGCGGTTCACCGCGACGATGGTCTTCGACGTCTGCATGCCAGCCCGGTGCTGGATGGCACCGGAGATGCCGAGCGCGATGTAGAGCGTGGGTGCTACCGAGACGCCGGTCTGCCCCACCTGGCTCGACGACGTGGCATAGCCCGCGTCGACCGCTGCACGTGAGGCGCCGACCGCGGCGCCGAGCTCGTCGGCGAGCCTGCCGACGAGCTCGAATCCCTCAGCGGAGCCCAGTCCTCGACCGCCGGACACGACCGTCGCGGCGCTGCGCAGCGACGGTCGGCTCGAAGTCTCGACCACGGGCTCGAGCTCGCCGATCGACATGGCGGCGGTACCGGTGGGAGGCACCTCGAGCAGCTCGGGGGTCGCCTCCGTCGGGGCGGCGGCGGCCTGGATGCCGCCTTGCCGGACCGTGATGACCGGCGCCCCGAGGCTCGCCGCCGCATCCACGCTGTAGGCCCCGCCGTACACCGAATGGGTCGTGAAGATCCCCTCGGCGTCGACGCCGACACCGACCACGTTGACCAGCAACGCCGATGCGCTCCGCGCGGCGTACCGCCCGGCCACCTCGCATCCCTCGATCGAGTGGGACAGCAGGACCGCAGCGGGCTGCACCTCGGCGACGGCGGCGGCGATGGCGTCGACCGTCGCGACCGCCGCATGCGTCCCGGGCGCGGCACTCGGGGCGACGAGGATCCGGACGGCTCCGAGTGCCGCGAGGCCGGCGGCGGTCGGCAACGAACCGGTCAGCAGTGCGATCGGGGAGCCAATGGCGGCGGCGACGCCGAGCAGCGCTTCGGCGCTCTCGGCAGGCGACCCGTCGGGGGCGAGGTCAAGGACGACGAGGATCGGCTGGTCGTTGGTCTGCGGCATCAGTCACTCACACGAGTCGGTTGGCGATGAGGAAGTCGGCGAGCTGCTCGGCGGCGTCTCCGGTGTCGGTCACCACGACGCCTTGGGTCCGCGGTGGGCGTTCGCTCACCGCGAGCACGATGGACCGCGCGACCGCGGGATCGTCGATCGCCTCGCTGAGGTCGTCGAGCGACCAGATCTCGATCGGCTTGCGCTTGGCCCCCATGGTGCTCTTGAGACTCGGGAACCGTGCCTCGGGCGCCTGCTCGGTGACGGACACGATCGCGGGAAGATCGGCGACGGCGGACACGGATCCCCCGTCGGTCGCCCTGGTTCCCGCGACTCGACCGCTCGACACGTCGATGGTGGTGAAGTGTCCGGCGCCCGGGATGCCCAGGAGCTCGGCGAGCATCGGCACGATGACGGCACCGGTGCCGTCGGTGGACTGG
>Ga0182745_1001061_pt1 | contig 27294 bp, 25 predicted proteins | sample eDN3rd30CKraftBY_FD_128523 | JGI IMG/M metagenome (GOLD analysis project Ga0182745, IMG submission 128523) | Enriched backyard soil microbial communities from Emeryville, California, USA - eDNA 3rd pass 30_C Kraft BY (version 2) (version 2) | ecosystem: Environmental > Terrestrial > Soil >... | reverse complement strand
GTCCCGCTCCGTGCGGAGCTTGACGAAGCCCGCCTCGTCCTGGCCTCGGACATGCGCGTTCTCCGCCTTCTGCCGGGCGACGGTGCTCTCCCACGCGACCGGGCGCCCGCCTGGCTGGTAGTCGTGCCCGGTGAAGAGCCGCGCCGCGTCGGGGAGCGACAGGATGCGCTGGATGCTGCGCCACAGGGCGTGGGCGTCGCCGCCGGGGAAGTCGGCCCGCGCGCTACCGCTGTCCGGCATGAAGAGGGTGTCGTGGACGAAGGCGGCGTCGCCGACGATGTAGGTGACGGAGGCCATGGTGTGCCCGGGCGAGAACATCACCGAGGCGTCCAACTCGCCGATGCGGAACCGGTCGCCGTCCGCGAACAGGCGGTCCCATTGGGAGCCGTCGGCCTGGAAGCTGCCGGGCAGGTGGTAGAGCGCCTTCCAGAGCCGCTGAACCCTGACGACGTGCTCGCCGATCGCCGTCGGCGCCCCCGTTACGTCCTTGAGGTAGCCCGCCGCCGAGAAGTGATCGGCATGCGGGTGGGTGTCGAGGATCCACTCCAGGCTGAGGCCGCGCTCCTGGATGAAGCCGAGGATGGCGTCCGCCGAGCGCGTCGCGGTGGCGCCGGACTTCTCGTCGAAGTCGAGCACGGGATCCACGACGGCGCAGGCGCCGGTCCGCGGGTCGGCGACGACATACTGCAGGCTGAACGTGCGCCTGTCGAAGAAGGCGGTCACTTCCGGCTTGCCGGAAGTCGCGGCTGCGTGCTCGGTGGCCGGGTTCGCGAGCGTGGCCTTCATGCCGGGTGCGCCTCCGCGAAGCGCCGCTCGCGATGCTTCACGTCGAACTCGCTGCCGCGCAGCATCATCTGCCAGTACATGAAGGGCAGGAAACGGGTCTTCAGCAGCCAGGCGCTGCGGCGCGGCTTGCGCGGATCGAGCGGGAAGCTCGGCGTCACCTTGCCGCCGTAGGTGAACTCGGCCAGCACCACCTTGCCGTAGCCGGTGGTGAGGGGGCAGGAGCCGTAGCCGTCGTAGGACGCCTCGGGCGGCCTGCCATCGATCGCTGCCAGCAGGTTCCGCACGACGACGGGCGCCTGCAGGCGCACCGCGGCCGCCGTCTTGGCGTTGGAGGTGCCTGCCGCGTCGCCGAGGGAGAACACGTTCGCGTAGCGCGTGTGCCGCAGCGTCGCCGGGTCCACCTCGACCCAACCGGCGCCGTTCGCCAGCGGGCTCGCCTTGACGAAGTCCGGCGCGCTCTGCGGCGGGGTGACGTGCATCAGGTCGAAGCGCTTCTCGACCTCGCGCGTCTTCCCGTCGTCGTCGGTCACCGTGAAGCAGGCCGTCCGGCTGGGGCCGTGCACCGCCTTCAGCGTGTGGCGATAGCGCAGCCCGATGCCATAGTCGCCGACCGCCCGCTGCAAGGGCGGCACGAAGAAAGGCACGCCGAACAGGGCGTCGCCCGCCAGGCAGAACTCGATCTCGGCCCGGCGGGGCAGGCCACGGCGCTGCCAATGGTCGGCGGCGAGGTACATGATCTTCTGCGGCGCGCCCGCGCACTTGATGGGCATGGGTGGCTGGGTGAACAGCGCGGTCCCGCCACGGAACTCCCGCAGGCAGCGCCAGGTGTATTCGGCGCTGTCGGCGGCGTAGTTGCTGCACACCCCGTGGCTGCCGAGCGTCTCGCGCAGCCCCTCGATCTTGTTCCAGTCGAGTTGCAGGCCCGGACAGACCACGAGGTGGCGGTAGGCGAGGCGGTGCCCGTCCGTCAGCTCCACCTGATTCTCGTCCGGATGGAAGGCGCGGACGGCGGCCTTGATCCAGGTGACGCCCTTGGGGATCAGCGATGCCTCCGGCTGGAACGTTTGACCAAGGCTGAACACGCCCGCCCCCACCAGGGTCCAGCCGGGCTGGTAGGCGTGGCTGTCGGACGGTTCGACGAGCGTCACCGGCAGGTCAGGGCGGTGGCGGCGCAATTCGGCGGCCACGGTGATCCCGGCGGTGCCGCCGCCCACGATCAGCACGGCGGCGGGACCGTCCGCCGCCCTCGGCGGGCTTCCGCCCGCGCTGGAGCGGGCTTCCAGCCCTTGGATGGTGTCCATGCTGCCCTCCTGGCCTGTGCCGGTGATGCCGGGCGCATACCTGGAGGCCATAGTTAGGAAGTCAACACTTGTCATATATCTTAATCGACTTATTATCTGGCGGCGCCCCTGACGCCGGGACGCCCCGGCACGCTGCCGCCGGGGGCGCTCGCCGGGCTTGAGGAGCGCGGGGAAAGGTTGTGTCTGGCGTGCGGCGGCCCGCCGGTTGGGTCCGCTTCCTCCAGACCAAGGACAGGACATGAGCGAGTCGACTCCACAGACGGCCGGGCCGCCGCTGCTCCACGATCCCGCGCCGGACTTCCAGGCCCGCACCACCCTGGGCGACCGCAGCCTGTCGGATTATCGCGGCCGGTGGCTGCTGCTCTTCTCGCATCCGGCCGACTTCACGCCGGTTTGCACCAGCGAGTTCATCGCCTTCTCCCGCGCCGCCGACCGCTTCGGGGCGCTGGACTGCGCGCTGCTCGCGCTGTCCGTGGACAGCCTGTTCTCGCATTTCGCCTGGATCCGCAGCATCCACGCACAGTTCGGCGTCAAGGTGCCGTTCCCGATCATCGAGGACCCCTCGATGGCGATCGCCCGCGCCTACGGCATGATCGCCCCGCAGGCGCCGAACGCCGCGATGGTGCGCGCCGCTTTCGTGATCGACCCTGACGGCATCATCCGCGCCATCAGCTGGTATCCGATGACAACCGGGCGGAACGTGGAGGAGCTGCTGCGCCTTGTGGCGGCGTTGCGAACTTCGGATGCGCATGACGTCTCGACGCCGGAAGGCTGGCAGCCGGGTGACGACGTCATCCTGCCGCCCGACCTGACGCCCGAGGCCGCCTTCGCAACGGCGGAGCAGGGAGGCGATTGGTACTATCGCACCGGCCCGCTGCCACGCCCCGCGCGGGAGCGACGCCGGTGAGCCTCGATCCCGTCGTCATCGCCGATGTCGCCGCGCAACTGCGGGTCCTGGCGCATCCCGCCCGCCTGCGCATCGCCCTGCACCTGCTGGAGGGCGAATGCGCCGTCGGCCAGATCGAGGCGGCGCTGGCGATCCGGCAGCCCAACCTTTCTCAGTATCTGGGCGAACTGCGCGAGGCAGGCCTGCTCCTGACCCGCCGGGAATCCCGGGCGATCTTCTACCGCGTGGCTCCCGGCGGACCGGAGCGGCTCCTCGCCAGCCTCCGACAAGGGCTGGGGCAGGGGGCGCCTGTCCTGCCACCGTCTGCCCCCCTGTCCACCCCGCACCGCCGCCTGATGCCGGCGGCCAGCTTCGCCGTGGTGCGCGGCGCGCGATGAACATTCCCATGCGGATGCTCTCTCGCCTGCCGGTTGACGGCCCCGGCGCGGTCCTGTGGAAACCGGAAGAGACGAACTGACGATGCTGCTGCAATCCGTTCTGGCCGTGCTTTCCGGCGGGCTGGTGGGCTTCACGCTCGGCCTGATAGGCGGCGGTGGCTCCATCATGGCGACACCGCTGCTGCTCTACGTTGTCGGCCTCCAGCCGCATATGGCCATCGGTACCGGAGCACTGGCCGTCTCAGTTAATGCTTTCGCCAACTTTGCCGGCCATGCGCGTGCCGGCAACGTGCGCTGGCGCGATGCGGCCATCTTCGCTGCAATCGGGGTAATCGGGGCCGCCATAGGCTCGTTCTTCGGCAAGAGCGTGGATGGGCAGCGGTTGCTCTTCCTTTTCGCCCTGCTGATGATCGTGGTTGGCGTGATGATGCTGCGGCGTGGGCGCGGCGGTGGCCCGGCGCCATCCGCGCATGGCACGACCAGCCGCCTGCTGGTGGTGGGTAGTGCGCTCGCCGTGGGCTTGCTTGCGGGCTTCTTCGGCATTGGCGGCGGCTTCCTGATCGTGCCGGGGCTGCTTTTCTCCACCGGAATGCCGATGCTCTACGCGGTCGGCTCCTCACTGCTGGCGGTGGGCGCCTTCGGCCTCACCACGGCCGTCAGCTATGCCGCCTCCGGCCTGGTGGACTGGCGCGTTGCCGCTGAATATATCGGCGGCGGCTTGGCGGGCGGTTATCTCGGCATGTTGCTTGCCTGCCATCTGGCCGGACATAAAGCCACGCTGAACCGGATCTTCGCCGGCCTTGTCTTCATTGTCGCCCTCTACATGCTCTACCGCAACGCTGCCGCCTTCCACCTCGCGCCTTAGGGCGACGTGACGGCGTGGGCGGGGAATGGGAAACGCGCGAGCTGGCCTGCGCCTCGTGGCGGCGCCCACCTCAGACTGTGCGCAAGCTAATGAACGCCGAGGCCGAGCCGGAAGGGGTTTTACCTCAACGCTCACCTCGAATGGGGCGACTCGCCGTCCGCGGCATCCGGGCCTCCGGCGTCCATGACTTGTCCCGATGAAGCGGACGGGTTTACCCCGAAACGGATTCCCGGGTGCGCAGGCCTGCCATCACGACGATTTCGGTCGGGGCGTCGATCGCCAGCAGGCTCGTGCTGTTCATCGACCCACCCGCGCCGCAGTCCGGCCGCGCTTCGTCGGAAGCAACACTAAGGGGACCCGTTGCAGCCCCAGCCAGCATAGCCGTGTCGGCACCGCCGGCGCTGCGTCAGGCCGCTGCCCCGAGACGTGGCCGGAAAGTCTTCACCGAGCCATGCACCGTCTGCCATGGCGCCGATGGGCCGAGGCAGCGCCTCGACGCCGCCTCGGCCACCGAGCGGGACAGGCACTACAGCTCCAGCCGCTTGGAGGCGAAAGCGACAATGACGGCGCCGGCATGGACCGCATCATGACCGTCGCACGCCTTGTGCATGCCCATATGCCCGTCGGCACCCACTGGCAGCAGCTGCCACGCTCCATGGAGGACGCCTGCGATGCGATGGTCTTCGTGAATGCGTAACCGCGCCCGCACCGCGAGAACCTCGGAGCTGACTGTTCCGCCCGCCCCAGGAAGCCAGCCGGTGCCGGCTATGCGCATTTCGCAGGCCAATTCTCATTCGGGCAGCGCAAGTTCGGCCCCTGGAAGCCCGCCGAGGACTGGCCGGCGGTCAACAGAGCCACGCCCCGGACACAGGCACGCTGCGACCGAAGCGTCGGGAATGGTTCAGCGGTGCCAAGGAGCGGGGCCGGCAAGCCGGCCCCGACGTGTCTCGGTCCCTTGGCCAGCCAGCCTCAGGCCGGCTTGCGCGGCGTCGGGGTGGCGGTACCGGTGCGGGTATCCTCCACCTCAACATCCTGCCGCCTTACCGTGTCGCGCACTGTCTCCTCGTGCTGTGTGCTTTCCTTGTTGATGATCACTTCCTCGACCACGCGCGCCTCTTTCGAGACGACGGCTTCCTCGGTGTGCTCGGTGGCCTCGATGGTGCGGTCGCGGAAGGCCTCGTCGGCGCCGGTAAGTGGTCGGTCAACACTGCGCCGCTCGACGTTCACATGCTCCTGCCGCAGGGTGACATTCTCCGTAACCGGCCGCTCCTGAACGTAGGAGCGCACGCGCACACGGCCGCGTTCCGCATCGCGCTTGCCGACGCGCAACTGCTCCTCAACGACCGGGACGACTTCTTCACCGCCGCGACCTTCCGTCATGGGCGTGGCCGCGTCGCCGGTATCGCTCCTGTCGCTGCCGGCCATCGGCGCAGGAGTGGCGGTGGCGTGGTCAGTCGCGGCGCCGCTCACACCGCTGCGGCTTTCCGCCATGCCAGTCCGTTCTCCCGAGGCGGGGAGTCCCGGTGCGGCACTCGCCGCCAAGCCCATGCCCCCAGCGGGCATGCCCGTCGTGTCGCGGCCCATCGCTTCCGTGCTGGTGGTCCGGGTGTCGCTCGCATAGCCACCCCAGCCGCTCTGGCGCCATTCGGCCTCGCGCGTGTCCAGATCGACAGCACCATTCTGTTCGAACACGTCCATGACGTGCTCAACCTGGCCATCCTCGACCTCCACCGAGATGACGACGCCGCCGCGCCGTATCCCTTCGGAATAGGTGTAGCGATCCTCATCCGGCATGAAGAGGCTCTTCAAGGAGGCCCAGATGCCCTGATCCTCCCCGGCCGTTGACAGGCCGGAGGAGACGGTGACGTCGTCACGGCCGTGCAGCCGCACTGCGGCACGGTCGATCCCGTCATGCTCGACCAGATGGCGAATGGTCTCGTCTGCCGCCTGGCGTGTGTCGAAAAGCCCGGTGATGGTGCAAGTCATGAAACCTCCTGCTTCGTTCTTCTGCCTCACGGCGAATCAGCCGATGGCGGGGAGGCGGGTTCTTCCTGCGCGGCAGGCAAGCGCTCGATGACCGCATGCTGCACGCGCCGCGCGACAGGCTGCCGCACCGTCTCCTCCGATTCCGTCTGGTGCAAGCGGATCTCCTCCTTGAGGACCAGCCGCCGCTCGACCACGAGAACTTCCTCGACGATTGGCACAATGAGGACGCCGTGCTCCTCGCGGATCTGCGGAACTTCCGTCACCTCACGGTCCACCGGGACCCGCTCGACCGCAGCCGTGCGGCTGCGCAGCCGTGCCTCGACCATCTCCTCGACCGTCTCGGTGCGAACCGAGACGCGGACACGGCCCGTCTGATACTCAGCTTTGCTGACCTTGAGGACTTCGTCGGCAACCGGCACAACAGTTGGCTCTGTTTCAGCCGGCATCGGTCCTCTCCCGTCATCTGAGAGAAAAACACGCGCCCGAAGCGGAAGTTCCGCACTCTTCTGGCAGTCACCGTGCGCCCTACCTCCTAAGGAGGGGCACCACGCCTCACCAGGGCAGGTCGATCCAGGAGAGGTGCCCGCCCTTGCCGGCCCCGGTGTCGAGGAACACCGCCCGCCCACCGGCGGCGGAGACCGCGACGAAGGGGCGTCCGTTCAGGCTGCGCATCTCGTGTCCACAATAGACGGTGATGCCAGAGGGAATGCGGTGCACCCAGCTGTGCAGCCGCTCCGGATAGCCGTCGAGCCGCGTTCGGCTGGTCACCTGGCCGAACAGGGCGCGCGGCACCAGGCCCTCCGGCTTGCGCAGGCCGGCATCGGGCGGCGATGGTTCGCGCAACATGCGCGGGTGGAAGCCGCCATGCACGAAGAGCCAGGGGCCGAGCCGCAGCCAGGCCGGGGCATGGCCGATCTCCGCCAGTGCGCGCTCCTTCAGCGCAGGGCCGTCGGGCGCTGCATCGAGCTGCGCCAGCGTGACGCCCAGCCCTTCAGGGTCGGGCCGCACCACCGTGCCGGCCAGAGCGCGGCGCAGCTTGTGGTCGTGGTTGCCGAGCAGGAACAGGCCACGGCCCGCTTCACGCATGGTGAAGGCGAGGCGCAGCGCCTCCGGACTGTCCGGGCCACGGTCGGTCAGGTCTCCGAGTTGCAGGACGAAGAGGTTCTTCTCCTCCGCGCCGGCCAGCGCGATGGCGAAGCTGGCAGCGTCGCCATGCACGTCGCCGACCACGCGCAGCCCGGCGAAGGCGTCACGGAGCCGGTGCAGCAGTTCGGCGGGAGATTCACTCATTCGGCGGCTTTCATGCCCCGCAGGGCGGCAAGAGCGCGGGCGCGGCCGGCTTCCGGTTCCACCACGGGGGCGGGATAGGTGCGCCCGAGCACCACGCCGGCGCCGCGCAGCACCTCGGCCGGTGCGGACCAGGGTTCGTGCAGCCAGCGGTCCGGCAGGCGCGCCAGTTCGGGCACGAAGGTGCGCACATAGGCGCCGTCAGCATCGAACTTCCGGCCCTGCAGCACGGGGTTGAAAATCCGGAAATAGGGCGTGGCATCGGTGCCGCAGCCGGCCACCCACTGCCAATTGGCGCTGTTGTTGGCGAGGTCGGCGTCCACCAGCGTGTCCCAGAACCAGGCAGCGCCGTCCCACCAGGGCTGCAGCAGTTGCTTCACCAGCAGGCTGGCGGCGACCATCCGCACCCGGTTGTGCATCCAGCCATGCTGCCAGAGCTGGCGCATTCCGGCGTCCACGATGGGATAGCCGGTTCGGCCCTGCTGCCAGGCCCGCAGCAGGGCGTGGTCGGGCTGATAGGGAAACCTGGCGTAGTCGCTGCGCAGCGGCTGCTCCGGCAGTTCGGGGCGATGCCAGAGCAGATGATGGCTGAACTCCCGCCACAGGATCTCGCGCAGGAAGGTGCCGCGCCCTCCCTGCTGGCCACCGTGCTGCATCACTCCATGCCAGACCTGCCGCGCGGAAAGCTCGCCCCAATGCAGGTGCGGGGAGAGACGGGAGGTGCCGTCCTCGCCGGGGATGTCGCGGCCGGTGTCGTACTCCCCGGCGGCGTCCTCCAGGAACTCGTGCAGCCGCGCCTGGGCGGCGGCCTCGCCCGGTGTCCAGTAGTCCGGGAAGGCTGCGGCCCAGTCGGGGCGGGGAAGCAGCCCGAGCTCGTCCAGTGCCAGGCCGGCCCCGGGTGGTTGGACACCGTGCAAGCGGCGTGGCGCCGGCACCGGCGGCGGCGGGTCGCCCAGCGCCATCACCGCGCGGGCGAAGGGGGTGTAGATGGCATAGGGGCGGCCCTGGCCATTGCGCAGTCGCTCCGGCTCGATCAGCAGCGCGCCGTCATGCAGGTGCAGGCTGCGGCCATCGCGGCGCAGCGCCTCGGCCACCGCCTCGTCCCGCGCGCGGGTCCAGGGGGCGTGCTGGCGCCCGGCATGCACCGCCGCCGCGCCGATCCTCGCCGCCAGGGCCGGGATCACCTCGTGCGTGTCGCCGCGCAGCAGCAGCAAGGGTGCGCCGCGCTCCGCCAGGGCCGCGCCGAGTGCCGCCAGGCTGTGGTGCAGCCACCAGCGCCCCGCCCCGCCCGTGGCCCACCGGCCGGCGGCGGACTCATCGAGCACGAAGACCGGCAGCACCGGCCCCCCGGCGGCCGCGTGCAGCGCGGGATTGTCGGCGACACGCAGATCCTGGCGCAGCCAGAGCAGGGTCGGGGCTTCGGTCATGCCGGGGATGTGGGTGCGGCCTGGCTCCTGGTCAGGGCCGCGGCCAGATGCTTCATCGGTCCCACGGCCATGCTGAACAGCCGCTCCTTGCCGAGCAGGAATGCGCGGCCGCCGCGCGGGAAGAGGGCGGCCACCGGCGCCTCGGTGATCGCCAGCCCGCCGGTATAGGCACCGAAGGAGGGCAGCAGGATACGGCGCGCGTCGGTCATGAAGCAGGGCCGCGTCACCGCGCCGCAGCGGGTGGCCATGCTGGCCTTGGGATGGAAATGGCCGCTCAGCTCGAAGCCCGCGGCGTTGCCGGGAATGCCCTGGTGGCGGAACACGAGCGGCCCGAGGCGTAGCTCCTCGGTCGCCATTCCCGGCAGCGCCTCGGGCGGCAGCGGGTCATGGTTGCCGAGCACCCAGGTCACCTCGCGCCCGTCCAGCGCCTGCCGCAGCGTGGCGCGCTCGGCGGCGGGCATTCGCGCAGCCCCGGCCGCGTCATGAAAGCTGTCGCCGAGGAAGACGAGGTGCTCGGGCGCATAGCGCCGCAGCAGCGGTACCAGCCGGGCCAGAGTCTCGCGCGTATCATAGGGTGGGACGAAGCGGCCGCGGGCGGCGAAGTGGCTGCCCTTCTCCAGATGCAGGTCGGAGACGGCAAGCAGCTTCCGGGCGGGCCAGAACAGCACGCCCGCCGGATCGAGGGCCAGGCGTTCGCCGGCCAGGTGCAGGGGCGCGGAAATCATTGCTTTGCGTGCGTTACCGGACGGGAGGCCGGGCGGGAAGAGGCGTTTTCACGCCGCCTGCGGAATGGCGGGCTCAGACGGCCCCGTGCCGCAGGCGCTGGCGGGCATGGCGCGGCGAACGGCGGGGGCCGCGCTCCCGTGGCGGCCGGGGCGAGGCACCGGGGGACAGCATCTCCAGCCCCAATGTGCCGGTGAAGTGGTCGGCGCCCTCCGTCGCCTCCTCCACCAGGGCCTCGGCCTCGGCCAGCAGCGCGTCCTCGGCGCTGCCGGCAACCCATTCACGCCCTTCCTCGATCAACGCCGGCACGGCCAGCGGCGAGACCCGGTCCAGCGCGCGGTGCCGGATGCGTCCCTTGATGCGCGCCAGCAGCGCGCCGATACGGCCGACATCGGTGAGCCCCGCTGCCGCCTCGGCGCGGGTGGCGCGCAGCAAGATGTGCTGCGGGTCGTGCTTGCGCAGCACGTCGTAGATCAGGTCGGCCGACATGGTCATCTGCCGCCCGGACTTCTCCTGGCCGGGGTGGTGCTTCTCCAGCAGCCCGGCGATGGTGGCGATGTTGCGGAAGGAACGGCGCAGCATGGAGCTGTCCGCCATCCATTCCTCCAGCTCCTCGCCCAGCAGGTCCTCGGCGAAGAGGTGATCCATGTCCTCCGGCGGGAAGGCGGACCAGGTGGCCAGCACATAGTCGGTGCCGAGGAAGCCGAGCGGGCCAAAGCCCATCCGCTCCATCCGCCGGGTCAGCAGCATGCCGAGGGTCTGGTGCGCCAGCCGCCCCTCGAAGCAGTAGGCAACGAGGAACCAGCGGCCGCGATGTGGGAAGGTCTCGACCAGCAGCCCCTCGCGCGGCGGCATCTCCGAGGCGTGGCGCTGGAGGCTCAGCCATTCCTGCACGGGAGGCGGCAGTTCCCGCCAGCGCCGCGGCTGCGACAGGATGGCGCGCACACGGCGAGCGAGGTCGGTGGTCAGCGGCAGCTTCGAGCCGCCATAGGCCGGCACGCGTGGCTCGCCTTCGCCGCCCGGCGAGACGACGACCGCGGTCGGGTCCAACCGCTCGTAGCGCAGGAGCTGGCCGGCGAACATGAAGTTGTCGCCGGGCTGGAGGGTGGAGACGAACCATTCCTCCACCTCGCCCAGCACAGGGCCGCCGCGCAGCCGCACCTTGAGCAGCGGCGTCTCGACGATGGTGCCGAGGTTCATCCGCAACTGCCGCGCCACCTGGGTGGAGCGGACATGGATCATGCCCTCGCTGTCGCGGAACAGCTTGCGGAAGCGCTCATAGGCGGCGAGGGCGTAGCCGCCATCCTCGACGAAGCGCAGAGTGTCATCGAAGTCACGGCGGGCGAGGGCGGCATAGGGGGCGGCATGCGTGACTTCGGCGAAGAGGTCGTCGGGGTGGAAGGGCGCATGGCAGGCCATGGCCAGGATATGCTGCGCCAGCACGTCCAGCCCGCCAGGGCGGGGCGGCTCGCCATCGACATCCCCCGCGGCGACGGCCTCGATCGCTGCGCGGCACTCCACCACCTCGAAGCGGTTGGCCGGCACCAGCAGGGCGCGGGAGGGTTCGTCCATCCGGTGGTTGGCGCGGCCGACGCGCTGGAGCAGCCGCGCCACGCCCTTCGGCGCGCCGACCTGGATCACCTGGTCTACCGCGCCCCAGTCGATGCCGAGGTCGAGCGAGGCGGTGGCCACCACGGCGCGCAGCTTTCCCGCCGCCATGGCCGCCTCCACCTTGCGGCGCTGCTCGACGGTCAGCGAGCCATGGTGCAGGGCGATCGGCAGGTTGTCGTCATTGAGCCGCCAGAGCGCCTGGAAGCACAGCTCGGCCTGGGCACGCGTGTTGACGAAGATGATGGTGACGCCTGCGCCCTTCAGGGCCTCATAGACCTCCGGCATGGAGGCGAGCCCCATATGCCCGCCCCAGGGCAGCCGCCCCGCCGGCAGGACGATGTCGAGCGCCGGCGCCGCGCCGCCCTCGGCCCGCACCAAACGTACCGACTCCGCCCGTGCATCCTCCGCCACCCAGGCGGCAATGGCCAGGGGATGCGCGACGGTGGCCGAGAGGCCGAATCGCCGCATGTCCGGCGCCAGCCGGGAGAGGCGGGACATGCAAAGCGCGAGCTGATCGCCACGCTTGGTCCCGGCCAGGGCATGCACCTCGTCCACCACCACGCGGGCGAGGCTGCCGAACATGTCTCCCGCATCGGGCAGGGAGAGCAGCAGGGTCAGGCTCTCGGGCGTGGTCAGCAGGATCTGAGGCGGCTGCGCGCGCTGGCGGGCCCGGCGGTTGGCCGGGGTGTCGCCGGTGCGGGTCTCGACGGTGATGCCGAGGCCCATCTCCTCGATCGGCGCCAACAGGTTGCGGGCGATGTCCACCGCCAAAGCTTTTAGTGGCGACACATAAAGCGTGTGCAAACCCGGGCGCGGATCGCGGTGCAGGTCGATCAGGCTGGGCAGGAAGCCGGCCAGGGTCTTGCCACCCCCTGTTGGCGCGATGAGCAGGGCGGAGCGATGGGCTTCCGCCGCCTCCAGCATGGCGAGCTGGTGCGGGCGGGGCTGCCAGCCGCGCGCGGCAAACCAGTTGGCGAAAGGTTCCGGCAATGTTCCCATGGGCGCGGCGGATATGGCCCCCGCGCCGGCTCCTGCCAAGCCTCGGGCTATTGCAGCGCGCCCCAGCGCTCCACCGCCGGCTCGGCGGTGGCCCACTGCCAGCCTTCCACCTGCTTGCAGGCGGTGGTGATGAAGATGCCGGCGGGCGGGTCGGCCGGCTTGTCGCCGGCGACGGAGAACAGCACCTCGCGGCAGTCGGCGAGCGGGTTCTCGATCACCCGCGTGACCTCCATCTGGCCTTCCAGGTTCTGGTAGCCGAAGGGCAGTCCGTGGTCGATCTTCCAGGGGCGGCTTTCGCCGGGCTGCATGGCCCCGGCGGTGGCGGCGATGGCCTGCTGCTCGTCATGGCGCAGGCCGCGGAACCAGCTCGACAGGGCGGCGCTGACCGCCGTGCGGATGCCGAGCCCGATCGCATAGCCTATCGCCGGATTGCTGGTGAGGCCGCCGACGGTAATGCCGCCGACGCTGCCCGCGATCTCCCCGGCGCCGGTCGTCACCTCCCCGTCCTTTCCGCAGCCCGCCACCATCAGTGCCAACAGCACCAGCGCGCAGCGGCGGCTCACTGCAGCGCGCCCCAGCGCTCGGTGGCCGGCTCGGCGCTGGCCCATTTCCACTGCGCGCCGTTGCGGCAGATGACAGCGGTGTAGAAGCCCCGCTCCGGTGCCTTGGGCGGGTTGGGCGGCGCCTTGCCGGGATGCGGGTGCTCCATCGCCTCGACGGAGAAAACGATCTCCCGGCAACTGAGGCCAAGCCCGCCGATGTCGCGGCTGACGGTGACCTGACCCTGGTGGTCGTCGGCGATGGGCACGGAATGGGCGATCGACCAGCTCGCCACCTGCCCGACGGTCAGCGGGCCGGCGGCTGCGGCGATGCTGTCCTGCTCGGCGCGCTGCAGGCGACGCTGGGTGTATTGCAGCCCCGCGCGCGCTACCGACTGGACGCCGAGGCCGATGCCGGCGGCTACCGCGCCGTTATCGGTCACTGCCGTGGAGATCGCGGCGCCGGTAAGGCCCGCTATGTCGGCCGTGCCTTCAGTGAGGAAGGCGTTGCAGCCCGGCAGCACCAGCAGGGCGCCCAGCACCAGGACAGGCTTCATGCCAAGGAGATACTCCCTTCAATCATGCTGTTCCTGTCTGGCACAGGGATGGCGGAGGGCAAACCCAGAAAGCGCAATAGGAACCGCTACAGGCGCGCAAGTACCTGGTCGGTGAAGGCCGCGGCGCTGCCCAGATAGCTGGCGGGGTCGGTCAGCCGGGCCAGCGACTCGGCATCCAGGACCCCGGCCACACAGCTGTCGCGGCCGAGCGCTTCCGCGAGGGTGACATGCTCGGCCAGGGCGGTGTCGCAGGCGCGCGAGACTGCCTCATGCGCGCCGCCGCGGCCGAGCATCGGGGTCAGCCCCATCATCACCGCCTCCGCCATGATCAGGCCGCCGCTGGCCTCCAGGTTGCGCCGCATCCGTGCGGTATCCACGGTCATGCCCTCGGCGATGGTCACCGCCTGGACAAGCGCGCCGTGCGCGAGGGTGAAGGCCTGCGGCAAGGCCAGCGGCTCCGTCTGCCAGGGGCCGGCGCCGCGCTCCTGGTCCACGCTCATGGCGCCGAGCATCTGCGGCACCAGTGCCTGCACGCCATGCGCCTGGGCCACGACATATTCGCAGCCGATCGGGTTGCGCTTCTGCGGCATGGTCGAGGAGGCGCCGTGTCCGGGATTGTAGGGCTCGGCCACCTCAGCCACCTCGGTCTGCATCAGCAGCATCACATCGCTCGCGAATTTGCCGAGGGAGCCAGCCAGCAGGCCGAGGAAACAGACCGCCTCCGCCATGGAGTCGCGGGCGGCGTGCCAGGGTATGTCAGGAGCGGTGAGGTCCAGCTCCTGGGCCAGCGCCTCGGCGACCGTGATGCCGCGCCCGCCGAGAGACGCAAGCGTGCCCGCCGCGCCGCCGAACTGCAGCTTCAGCACGCGCGGCATGAGTTGCTCCAGCCGCTGCCGCATGGTGATGAGCGGCGAGAGCCAGACGGCGCATTTATAGCCGAAGGTGACCGGCAGGGCCTGCTGCAGATGGGTGCGGCCGGCCATCACCGTCTCCCGGTGCTGCCGTGCCCGCTCCGCCAGTGCCGCGTTCAGCCGGTCGAGATCGGTGGCGATCAGGACAAAGGCCTCGCGCATCTGCAGAACGACAGCGGTGTCGATGATGTCCTGTGTGGTAGCGCCCCAATGCACCCAGCGGCCGACCTCCGTGCCGGCCAGGGCGGCGAGCTGCCGTACCAGGCCAATCACCGGGTAGCCAGCCGCGCGGGTGGCGCGGGCGAGGGCCGGAAGGTCCAGCTTATCCACCGCTGCTGCTTCCGTAATGGCGGTGGCGGCCTCCTCCGGGATGATGCCGAGGCGCGCCTGGGCGCGGGCTAGCGCCGCCTCCACCGCAAGCATCTGCCCGAGGAAGGCCCGCTCGCCCACGACCATGCGCATGGCATCGGTGCCATAGAGCACGGAGAGCACCGCTCCATCGGCCGGATTGACGGACAGCATTGAGGCTTGGCCCTCCCTGAAATCCAGCTCGCAATGGCAGCAACCCCGCGGAAACCCGGAGGTTGCCTGCCGCCACGGCTGGCTAGGTCCCCGTCACGTCAGGGCTTCAAGATGCGTCAGCATGGCCCCGGCCAGCGCCTCGGGGGCCTCGTAGTTCGGGATGTGGCGTGTGCCGGGGAGGGTGACGAGACGGGCACCGGGAATGGCCGCGCACAACGCCGCCGTCGCGGCCGGCGGCACAACCGGATCATGCTCGCCGATGATCACGGTCGCCGGCGCCCGCATGCGGCCGAGCACCTCCCCGGGCCGGGCGTCGCGCAGCGCGGCGGCGGCGGCGGCATAGCCCATCCGGTCGGTCCGCAGCAGCATCCAGCGCAGCCCTTCGCCGGCTGGAGCTTCCGGATGCGCCACCCAGCGCGGCATTACCGCATCGGCCAGCACCTGCGTGCCCTCGGCGCGCACCGCATCGATGCGCGCCTGCCAGGTGACGGGGTCAGGGAACTCAAGCGCGGTGTCGATCAGCAGGAGGGAGGCCACGCGCTCCGGCGCGTCGGCGGCGAGCTGCTGCGCGATCCGGCCGCCGATGGAAAGCCCCGCGACATGCGCCCGGGCGACACCCAGCGCATCGAGCAGCGCCACGGCATCCCGCGCCAGCCCCTGCATCGAATACTCGCCAGGGCTTACGCCGGTAAGGCCGTGGCCGCGCAGGTCGGGACGGATGACGCGGAAGCGGCGGGCCAGGGTCTCGGCTTGCGGGTCCCAGACGTTCTGCGTCGTGCCGATGGAGTGCAGCAGCAGGAGCGCCGGCGCCGCCGCAGGCCCTTCCACCAAGCAATGCACGAGATGGTCCGCGATCCGGAGGAACATGCCTGGTGGTCCTGCTGGCCTGAGGGAGCGACCGTCGCGCCCCGGGCGGCCAAGGTCAAGTCGTCCTTCCGGCGCCGCATCGCCGGGCGGTGCTCAGCCGCCGGGCAGACCGGAGACCTGCTGCTCTGCCTGGCCGCGCATCGCCCAGCCGGTCGTACGCACTTCGATGGCGGCGGCGACGGCGTACATCGCGACGCCCATCACCGCCGTCACCATCAGGCCGGCGAAGACCAGCGGCACGTCGAAGCGGCTGCTCGCCACGAGCATGAGTTGTCCGATGCCGGCGTTGGAGCCGACCGTCTCGGCCAGGATGGAACCGACGAAGGCGACGGTGATGGCGATCTTCAGCGAGGCGAAGAAATAGGGCATCGCGCGCGGCAGGCCGACCTTGCGGATGATGTCGATCGGGCGGGCGCCGAGGGCGCGCAGTACGTCGCGCAGTTCCGGCTCCACCGTCGCGATGCCAGTGGCGACGTTCACCACGATGGGGAAGAAGCTGATCAGGAAGGCGGTGATGATGGCCGGCACGGTGCCGATACCGAACCAGATCACCAGGATCGGCACGACAGCCACCTTCGGCACCGAGTTGAAGCCGATCAGCAGTGGGTAGAGCCCGTGGTAGAGCAGCGTCGAGCTGCCGATGGCTACCCCCAGCGCCAGCCCGAAGACGATGGCGAGGCCAAAGCCCACCAGCGTCGTCATCAGCGTCTGCCAGGCATTCGCCAGCAGCGGCTGCCACCACTGCACCATGCTCGCGGCGATGGCGGAGGGCGCGGGCAGGATGAAGGCATCCACCTGCAACCCGCGCACCAGCGCCTCCCAGAGCAGGAAGGTGGCGGCGATGACCAGCCAGGGCAGCAGGGTCTGCAAGCGGCGACGGCGGCGTGCGGCGGCGGCCATGGCCGCCACGCGGCGGGCGTTGGCATCGCCGCGGCGTAGCGCGGAAGTATTGCTGCCGTGCGGTGCCAGGGTGGCTGGCTGCGAAGGGGGAGCGGCGTCACGCGGCATCGGCGAACTCCGCGCCTTTGCGGGCGGCGTTGATGTGGTCGCGCAGCTCGTGCACGAGGTCCTGGAAGTCCTGCCGGTAGGTGTCGTCGAGGCTGCGCGGGCGGGGGAAGGGGACTTGGCGGTCCGCCAGGATGCGGCCGGGGCGGGTGGACATCACCAGTACGCGGTCGGCGAGGAAGACGGCCTCCTTCAGGTCGTGCGTCACCAGGATGACGGTAGGCTTCAGCGTCAGGCAGACCTCCTGGAGCTGCGCCCAGAGATCCTCGCGGGTGAAGATGTCGAGCGCGCCGAAGGGCTCGTCCAGCATGAGCAACTGCGGGTCGTGGATCAGCGCGCGGCAGAGGCTGGCGCGCTGCTGCATGCCGCCCGAGAGCTGATAGGGAAACTTCTTCTCGAAACCGGCGAGGCCGACCATGGCGAGCAGGCCGCGCGCCTTGGCCTCGTAGGCGGCGCGCTCGGCGCGCAGGCGGCGGCGATGCGGCTCCACCACTTCCAGCGGCAGCATCACATTGCCCAGGATGGTGCGCCAGGGCAGCAGCGTCGGGTTCTGGAAGGCCATGCCGACGACGGAGAGCGGCCGGTCCACCTCCTGCCCGGCGACCACGACGCTGCCGGCGCTGCTTGGCCAAAGGCCGCTGACCAGCTTCATCAGCGTGGACTTGCCGCAGCCCGACGGGCCGACCACGGCAACGAATTCGCCACGCCGCACCGCGAGCGTGGTGTCCTGCAGGGCCAGCGTCCCCTCGGCGCCGCCGTAGCGCATCGAAACGCTGTCGATCTCGACGAAAGGCCGCTCCATCGCCGCCATGCCAGCCCTCTCGCGTCTGCCTGGCCTCAAGTGCCAAGCGGGCAGGGGAGAAAGCAAGCGCATCCGCACGGCGTCGTGGCCCTTCCGAGCAAGTGCGGCGCCATCATTGCCTGCGCCCTGGGCATTGCGCTCGGAAGCGGGGCAGGAGCCTCCCTCGCATCGCCGGCGAAACGTCATGCAACGCTGCCTCCCCTGGCGTGTTCCCGGGGATGCCCGAGCCGCTTTAGCCTGCCTGCATGATCCCTCTCGAACTTCTCACGCCGGACGAAATGGGCCGCGCCGACCGCGCCGCCATGGCGGCCGGCATTGCCGGCCCCCTACTGATGCAGGCGGCGGGCGCGGCCGTGGCGCGGGCCATTCGCGCGCGCTTCCGCCCCTGCCGTACGCTGGTGCTGGCGGGGCCGGGCAACAACGGCGGCGACGGCTATGTCGCCGCGCGGCTGCTGGAGCAGGCGGGCTGGCCCGTGGCGGTTGCCGCGCTCGCGCCGCCGCGTATGGGCAGCGATGCCGCCGGAGCGGCGGGGCAGTGGCGAGGACCGATGCTGCCCTTCAACCCGGCGGAGGTGGCGCGCGCCGGGCTGGTGATCGACGCGGTGTTCGGCGCCGGGCTGGCGCGGCCGCTGGAGGAACCGGTGGTGGACGTGCTGCGGGCCGTACGCGCGCCCCTCGTCGCGGTGGACGTGCCCTCCGGCCTGGACGGCGCGACGGGGCAGCCGCTTGGCTTCGCGCCGCAGGCTGCGCTCACCGTGACCTTCTTCCGCCGCAAGCCGGGGCATCTGCTGCTGCCCGGGCGCGGCCTTTGCGGTGAGCTGGAACTGGCCCAGATCGGACTGCCGGCTTCGGTGCTGGCGGAAATTGCGCCGCGCGCCTTCCACAACGCTCCCGGCCTGTGGCGCCTGCCGGTGCGGCAGCCGGAGAGCCATAAGTTCAGCCTCGGCCACGTCACTGTGCCGGCAGGCGCGGCGCTGACGGGTGCGGCGCGGCTCGCGGCGGGCGCGGCACGGCGCGCGGGGGCAGGGCTGGTCAGCCTCGCCGCGCCAGACCGCGCCACCGCCATGCTGCTGCGCTCCGGGGAGCCGGGGCTGATGGTGGCGGAGGATTCGCCGGCCGCCTTGCTGGGCGACGAGCGGCGCAATGTCTGGGTGCTCGGCCCCGGCTTGCCCGCGGCTCCGGCGACACGTGACCTGCTGCGCCGCGTGGTGGAAGCCGGACGCCAGGTGGTGGCGGATGGCGGAGCCCTGACGGCGGCGGCGGGCAAGCCTGATGCGCTGCATGGCGTCAGCGTTCTCACCCCGCATGCCGGCGAGTTCGCGCGCGTCTTCGGCGCGCCGGGCGCGGACCGGCTGACTGCGGTGCGTGCCGTGGCCACGGACCTCTCGGCGGTCACCGTCCTGAAAGGCTCGGACACCATCATCGCCGCACCGGACGGCCGCGTCGCCATCAACGACAACGCGCCGCCCGCGATGGCGACCGCTGGCAGCGGCGATGTCCTGGCGGGGCTCATTGCCGGGCTCCTGGCACAGGGCATGGCGCCCTTCGAGGCCGCCTGCGCCGGCGTCTGGCTGCATGGTGCGTCCGCGCAGCACGCCCTGCGTGGACGCGCCGCCGGAGCGCCGCTGCTACCCGAAGAGTTCATGGCGGAAATCGGTGTTACCCTCGCCTCCGTGCTTCCCTCATGACCCTCGGCTGAGGCATGGTTATCACCATATATTTCGCGGAGTTTCAGATCCGGTCCGCGCCGGGCAGGCTGAAGGAGGCACCATGTCAGACGTCGCTGTAGCGGAAGTCGGGTTGTTCGACCGGGCGCTGAAGCGGGTCGCACTGCTGTGGCGCGACATGGCATCCTCGGTGTCCGGCCCGGCCGAGGATGCTTCGTGGGAAGCGCGGATGCGCGCCTGCCTGGAGGCGCGCGGCGGCGAGATTTCGATGCGCAACCGCGCCGCCAGCCTGGCACAGTCTTACACCGTGCTGGAGGAGGCGGGGCGGCTGGCCTTTTTTCAGGCCCTGGCAAGCTTCGACTCGGACCCGGCGGCGGTGGAAGGAGCCATGCGCGAGGTCAGCGCGGCGCCCGACGTCGCCGCTCGCGCCGCCGCCAAGGCGCGGCTGCGCCGCATGCTGGAGCCGCCGCGCCTGCGGCTGCTGACGCAGTTCTCCACCATCCCGGACGGGGTGAAGTTCCTGGTCAACCTGCGGGCCGACCTGATGCGGATGATGGGGCGGGACCCCATGCTGATGGCGCTGGAGGCCGACCTGCGCGGCCTGCTCGCCAACTGGTTCGACCTCGGCTTCCTGGAACTGCGGCGGATCGACTGGCAGTCCCCGGCCGCGCTGCTGGAGAAACTGGTGGGCTATGAGGCGGTGCACCGCATCCGCACCTGGCGCGATCTCAAGAACCGCCTCGACTCCGATCGCCGTTGCTATGCCTTCTTCCACCCGCGCATGCCGGAGGAGCCGCTGATCTTCGTCGAGGTGGCACTGGTGAAGGGGCTCTCCGCCTCCGTTCAGAAGCTGCTGGACGAGAAGGCGCCGGTGCAGGACCCGCGCGAGGCCGATACCGCCATCTTCTATTCCATCAACAACTGCCAGCGCGGGCTGGATGGCATCTCCTTCGGCAACTTCCTGATCAAGCGCGTGGTGACGCTGCTCTCCGAGGAGTTCCCGAACCTCAAGGCCTTCTCGACCCTCTCGCCGATCCCTGGCTTCCGCCGCTGGCTGGAGGAGCAGCTCATCGAGCCGCAGCCGAACCTGCTGTCGGAGGAGGAGGACAAGCTGCTCGCTGAGGCATCCGGCCTGGATGACGGCCATGCCGCGCTGCGCGCCCTGCTGGCCAGCCGCCGCCCGCTTTCGGAAGCCTTCTGCGGCAAGGCGGAGCCGGTGCTGACTCGGCTCTGCGCCCGTTACCTTCTCGTCGAGAACGGCAAGCGGGGCCGCCGGGCGCTTGATCCGGTGGGGAACTTCCACCTCTCCAACGGCGCGCGGGTGGAGCGGATCTGCTGGCGCGGCGACATCTCCGAGAAGGGCATCCGCGAGAGCCTGGGCTTCATGGTGAACTACCTCTACGATCCCGGGCGGATCGAGAGCTACCACGAGACCTATGTGGGCGAGGGCAACCGCCCGGCCGCTCCGGCGCTGCGCAAGCTGGCGCGCAGCGTGCTCTGAGGCCGGGCCGCCAGAGGCGGGCAGGGGAGGCGGCCTGCCCGTTCAGGCCGGCAGCAGGGCGGCCGGAAGCTGCTCGAACCCCGGCCGCCCGATCAGGTAGCCCTGGAACAGGGTGATCCCGAGGTCGCGCAGTGCCAGGAACTCGTCCCGTGTCTCCACGCCCTCGGCCACGACGGTAATGCTCAACTCCGCGCAGAGCGCGACGACATGGCGGATGATGATCCGCCGGACCCGGTCCTGGTCCACGCCGCGAACCAGGGCCATGTCGAGCTTCACCGTGTCCGGTTGGAAATCGGCGAGCAGGCTGAGGCCGGAGTAGCCGGCACCGAAGTCGTCGATGGCCGTGCGGAAGCCGATCTCGCGATAGCAGGCGAGGATGCGGAGCAGGTGCTTGGGGTCCTGCACCGCCTCGTTCTCGGTGAACTCGAAGACCAGCCGCTCGCGCGGCAGGCCGGCCTGCTGTGCCGCTGCCAGGCTGGCGCGGATGCAGGCGCGCGGCTCATAGACCGCATTGGGCATGAAGTTGATGGAGAGCGCCGCCGTCGTCGCGCCAAGCCCGAGGGCGGTGGCCATCGTGATGGCGCGGACGCGGCAGGTCTGGTCGAAGAGATAGCGGTTCCCGTCGTTCACCCGGGCGATCACGCTGCCGGCGCCTTCGCCATTCGGGCCGCGCACCAGCGCCTCATAGGCGTAGAGGGCGGTGCCGCCCTCGGGCGGACAGTGCAGGATCGGCTGGAAGGCCATCGAGAGCGGGGGGATGGTGACGCTTCCGTCGCGGCAGGCGGCGCAAGCCCGGTGAGGCTCGCCGTGTTCGGCGTCAAGGCGGTTCAAGGCGGCAACTCTCCAGCTGGCGGCCGCCTCAACCTGCGCGACACACGATAACGAAAGATAAACGAGGGAAGCCTTGGTCCGCCAGCCTATCACCCATAGGCTAGTCCCGTCCAAGACTGCGGGTATCAAGGGGAAGCTGATGAACGCCACGCCCGATCCGCGCGCCCTGCGCGCCGCCGATGATCCGGCCTACCGGCTGCGGATGCTGCGGGCGCTGGAGCGCAAGCTTCTCTGGCTCTCCGCCTGGACCATCCACCACGCCAACCACATTCGCCCCAACCGCGACGGGCTGAAGGTCGGCGGCCACCAGGCCTCCTCCGCCTCGGTCGCGGCGATCATGACGGCACTGTACTTCGACATTCTACGGCCACAGGACCGGGTGGCGGTGAAGCCGCATGCAGGGCCGGTCTTTCACGCGGTGAACTATCTGCTGGGGCGGCAGGATCGCGAGAAGCTCTCCACGCTCCGGGCCTTCGGGGGCATCCAGCCCTATCCGAGCCGGGTGAAGGATGGGCCGGAGGTGGACTTTTCCACCGGATCGGTCGGCCTGGGCGTGGCGATGACCAGCTTCGCCTCCCTGGTGCAGGATTATGTGCGGCTGCATGAGCTTGGGCGCCCGGAGCTGCCGCACGGGCGTCATGTCGCCATCGTCGGCGATGCCGAGCTTGACGAAGGCAACATCTACGAGGCCCTGCTGGAGGGCTGGAAGCACGATGTACGCGATGTCTGGTGGGTGGTGGACTACAACCGCCAGAGCTTGGATTCCGTGGTGCCCGACCGGCTCTTCGGCCGCATCGAGGGCCTGTTCCGGGACATGGGGTGGAACGTCGTCACCCTGAAATACGGCCGCAAGCTGGAGGCGGCCTTCGCCCGGCCCGATGGCGAGCACCTGCGCCGCTGGATCGACGACTGCCCCAACAGCCTCTACGCCGCACTGACCTTCCAGGGCGGCGCCGCCTGGCGCAGCGCGCTGCTGGCCGAGCTGGGCCGGGTGCCCGGCATCCGCGCCATCATCGACCCGCTGACCGACGAGGAACTCGGCGCGCTGATGACCAATCTCGGCGGTCATGACGTCGAGACGCTGACCGAGGCCTTCCGCGCCCAGGAGGCGGCCGGCGACCAGCCGACCTGCTTCATCGCCTATACCGTCAAGGGCATGGGCCTGCCCTTCGCCGGGCACAAGGACAACCATGCCGGGCTGATGACCAAGGAGCAGATGCAGGCCTTCCGCGAGGAGATGCGCATCCGCCCCGGGCATGAATGGGACCTGTTCGAAGGGCTGGACATCCTCGAGGCGGAGCTGCGCGCCTTCCTCGGGCAGGTGCCCTTTGCGCAACCGTTGACGCCGGAGGGCCGCAGCCTCACCGCGCCCTACGTGCCGGTGCCGGAGCGGCTGCCAGCGGTGCGCCTGCCGCCGAACCGCACGCTCTCCACCCAGGCCGCCTTCGGCGAGCTGATGGCCGAGATCGGACGTGGCGGAAAGGAGATGGCGCCGCTGGCCGAGCGCGTCGTCACCACCAGCCCGGACGTGACGGTCTCCACCAATCTCGGCCCCTGGGTGAACCGGCGCGGCATTTTCGACCGCCACCTGAAGAACGACGTGTTCCGCGACGCCAAGGTGGCCTCGGCGCAGCGCTGGGGCATGTCGCCCAAGGGGCAGCATGTCGAGCTGGGTATCGCCGAGCAGAATCTGTTCCTTGTGCTCGGCGCGCTAGGCTTGGCGGACCGGATGCATGGCGCGCGGCTGCTTCCGGTCGGCACGGTCTACGATCCCTTCGTCAACCGCGGCCTCGATGCGCTGATCTACGCCTGCTACCAGGATGCGCGTTTCCTGCTGGTCTCCACCCCTTCGGGCCTCTCCCTGGCGCCCGAGGGCGGGCAGCACCAGAGCGTCAACACCCCACTGATCGGCATGGCCCAGGACCGGCTCGTCGCCTACGAGCCCTCGCACGCCGACGAACTGGCCATCCTGCTGCGCTACGCCTTCCACCACATGCAGCAGCCGGATGGCTCGGCGGTCTGGCTGCGGCTCTCCACCCGCGGCGTGCCGCAGCCGGAGCGTAGCCTCGATCCGGCTGCGGTGATCGAGGGCGGCTACTGGGCGGTGCCGCCGGAGCCGGGCGCGCGCATTGCGATCGCCTATCAGGGTCCGGTGGCGCCGGAGGCCTGGACCGCCTTCGAGGCACTGCGCGAGGAGGAGCCGGGCGCCGGACTGCTTGCCATCACTAGCCCCGACCGCCTGCATGACGGCTGGCTGAAGGCGCGCCGCGCGGCGCGGCAGGGTCCGGGCGCGGCGCTCTCGCCCGTGGAGCGGCTGCTGGCGCCGCTGGCGCCCGGCGCGGCGATCGTCTCCGTGCTGGACGGGCATCCGGCGGCGCATAGCTGGCTGGGCGCGGTGCGCGGGCACCGCGTGGTGCCGCTCGGGGTGGACCGCTTCGGCCAGTCCGGTGACATCCCCGACCTCTACCGGGAATACGGGCTGGACACCGACGCCATCCTCGACGCCTGCGCCCAGGCGTTGCTGGCGGGGTAGGGCAGCCGTTCAGGCCTGCGCTTGGGCGTGCTCCCGCAACAGGGCAGCGAGCGCGCCGGGTGCCTCGCGCGGATGGCGCAGCCGCCATAGGCGGAGATGGGCGTGTCTGCCCTCCGCTAGCGTGGCTTCGAGGCTCGCGCGGCGGCCGCGCCACTGGCTCCAGGCCCAGCGGATGGGATGGCTGGCGCGCCACCAGTTCCGCCAGTCCTCGCGGTTGCCGTTCCACAGCTCCTGCCGGCTCAGCGCGCGCTGGACGGAGCGACGGATGACACGGAGCATGATGGGCAGGCGCTGGTAGTCCAGCCAAACCAGATGCCTGGCGCGACCCCAGACGAGGGAGCGGACGGCGCTGTAGTTGCCATCCACGACCCAGGCCGGGCCCGCGGTGGCGGCCGCGACCCGCGCAGCGAAGACCTCCGGCGCGGCGGGAGCCCAGCCAGGGTCCCAGTGCAGCGCATCCAGCTCGACATGAGAGGCGCCGAGCCCCTGGGCCAGCGCGCGGGCAAAGGTGCTTTTGCCCGCGCCGGAAATGCCGATCACCACAACGCGCACCGGACCCTCCCCACCTGGCGGCGGCGCAGGATGGATCGGCGCCGGATAGCCGGCAACCAGGCTGCCACCGGCGCTTTGTGCCCTGCGGGAGGCGCTCCTCGCCCCGCCTCTCCCGGCGTCCGGATCTTCCGCGCTTGCCTCCCGCCGGCGCCTTGGCGGCGGTCCCCCTCCTCAGCCAGGAACCACGGCCCGTGACCTCTGCGCTCCTTCCGCTGTCCCGCCGTGGCCTTGTCGGCGGTGGTACCTTCAGCCTGCTCGGTGCCGGGCTGGCGCGTCCGGCCCTCGCTACGGGGCCGGTCCCGCCTGCGCCGGCGGATATCGGGAAGGTCGAGAACGGCCGCGTTGCCTTCCCGAACTGGAAGGGCGAGGCGGACCGGCCCTCGCCGCCGCCGCCGGCGCCGATGCCCCCTGGCGAGCGGGTGGGGTTCGCGGTGGCCGGGCTGGGGCGGCTCTCTCTGGAGCAGATTCTCCCGGCCTTCGCCGAATGCAAGCGGGCGCGGCCAGTGGCGCTGGTCTCCGGCACGCCGGAGAAGGCGAAGGTGGTGGCGGCGCAGCACGGCATCCGGCCGGACGCCATCTACGGCTACGACGACTTCGACAGCATCCGCGACAATCCGGAGATCCGGGCGGTTTACATCGTGCTGCCCAACGGGATGCACCACGAGTTCACCCTGCGCGCGGCAAAGGCGGGCAAGCACGTGCTCTGCGAGAAGCCGATGGCCAACTCGGCCGCCGAGGCGGAGGCGATGGTCGCGGCCTGCCACGATGCCGGCGTCACGCTGATGGTGGCCTATCGCTGCCAGTACGAGCCCTACAACCGCCGCGCCACGGACCTGCTGCGCTCCGGCGAACTGGGCGCGCCGCGCTTCATCGAGGCGGTGAACACCCAGGTGCAGGGGCAGGTGGACCAATGGCGGTTCAAGAAGGCCATGGCCGGTGGCGGGGCACTGCCGGATATCGGCCTCTACGGGCTCAACGCCGCCCGCTTCTATAGCGGCGAGGAGCCGGTGGAGGTCTTCGCCCGAATCCACAGCACGCCGGACGATCCGCGCTGGCGCGAGGTGGAGGAGAGCATCGCCTTCATGCTGCGCTTTCCCTCAGGGCTGATGGCGAACTGCGCCGCCAGCTATGGCGCCCACGAGTGCAAGGACCTGCGGCTGAACCTGGAGAAGGGCTGGGTCGCGGTGGACGACGCCTTCGCCTATGAGGGCCAGTCGCTACGGCTGGCCCGGCGGCAGGGCAAGGCGGAGGGCGTCGAGGAGCTGCGCCTCGGGCAGAAGAACCAGTTCGCCGAGGAGATCGACCACATGGCGGCCTGTGTGCTGACCGGCCGCGTGCCCCGCACGCCAGGCGAGGAGGGGCTGCAGGACCACCGCATCATGGAAGCGCTCTACGAGAGCGCCCGCACCGGTGCGGCGGTGAGCCTGCCGCCCGCCAGCGCCCCCGATGCGACCCGCGGGCCGGGGCTGGAGGCGGAATAGGCCGCCCCGGCAGCCGAGGTCTTAGCCCTTGCGGAAGAAGTCGGTGAGGCGCCGCATCGCCTCCTCGGCCAGGGCCGGGTTGACGGCGAAGCAGATGCGCAGCTTGCCCTGGCCGGCCGGGCCGAAGGCGGTGCCGGGGGCCACGCCCACCTTGGCCTCGCGCAGCAGGCGGATGGCCAGCGCGCGGGAATCGGTGACGCCCGCCACCGAGGGCATCAGGTAGAAGCTGCCCTCGGGCGGCTGCACGGTGATGTTGGGCAGCTTCGCGAATCCCTCCAGGAAGATGCGCCGGCTCTCCTGGCAGCGTCCGACCATGGTGCGGATGAAGTCGTCGCCCTGCTCCAGCGCGGCGATGCAGGCATGCTGCAGGAAGGTCGGGATGCTGGTGGTGTTGTACTGGCCGAGATTGTCGAAGACGGGCGCCAGCCCTTCCGGGAAGACCAGCCAGCCGGCGCGCCAGCCGGTCATCGCCCAGTTCTTCGAGAAGGTGTTGGTGACCACCAGCTTATCCGTGGCGCCACAAATTTCCAGGAAAGAAGGGGCGATGGCGTTGCCGTAGGTGAAGTGGTTGTAGACCTCGTCGGAGAGAATCCAGAGGCCGCGCGCGCGGGCGAGATCGCGCAGCGCCAGCATCTCGGCCTTCGGCATCACCCAGCCCGTGGGGTTGGCGGGCGAGTTGATGGCGATCATCCGGGTGCGCGGGGTGATCGCGGCCTCGATATCCGCCAGCTCCAGCCGGAAGGTGCCGGCGGCGTCCTGGCGCAGCGCGACCGGTACCGGCGTGCCGCCCACCACCTTCACGGCCTCGGCCATGTTGGGCCAGTGCGGAGTCGGGAAGATCACCTCGTCGCCGGGGCTGAGCACGGCCTGCATGGCCTGCATGATAGCGTTCATGCCGCCGACGGTGACGCTGAAGCGCTCCGCCGGGACCTCCACGCCCCAGTGGCGGCGGTGGTAGTCGGAGAGCGCCTGCCGCAGGCGGGGCAGGCCAAGCGAGTAGGTGTAGCGGGTATGGCCGGCCCGCATGGCCGCGGCTGCCGCCTCGGTGATGAAGTCCGGCGTCGGCAGGTCGCCCTCGCCGACCCAGAGCTTGATGACCTCCGGGTCCTCCAGGCCGAGATAGGCGATCTCGGCGATCTGGTTCTGCGGCAGGCTGCGGATCCGCTCGGGCAGGTCCTCGAAGGGGGAGGGTGCGGGCGGGGTGCCGGGGGTGGTGTTCATGCGGGTCTCCGGGACGAATGGCCTGTGTGCCGCCGC
>Ga0182745_1001060_pt1 | contig 27310 bp, 23 predicted proteins | sample eDN3rd30CKraftBY_FD_128523 | JGI IMG/M metagenome (GOLD analysis project Ga0182745, IMG submission 128523) | Enriched backyard soil microbial communities from Emeryville, California, USA - eDNA 3rd pass 30_C Kraft BY (version 2) (version 2) | ecosystem: Environmental > Terrestrial > Soil >... | reverse complement strand
GCTTTCTGGTAGCCGTCACTGAGCAGGAACACCGCCAGTACGCCCAAGGCCACGGTCGGCAGGCCCTGGATCAGGAACATCCACTGCCAGCCGGCCAGGCCGTGCTGGCCGGCGGCGAAATGTTCGAGGATCCAGCCGGAGAACGGCCCGCCAAGCAGGCCCGATACCGGGATCGCCGACATGAAAAGGGCCATGATGCGGCCGCGCCGGGCCGCCGGGAACCAGCGCGAGAGGTACAGCACCACACCCGGGAAGAAGCCGGCTTCGGCAGCGCCGGTGAGCAGGCGCAGGGTGTAGAACTCGGTAGGGGTGGTGACGAACAGCAGGCAGGTGGACAGGCTGCCCCAGGCGATCATCATTAGCGCGATCCAGCGCCGTGGGCCGAAGCGATTGAGGGCCAGGTTGCTTGGCAGGCCACACAGTACATAGCCGATGAAGAAGATGCCGGCGCCAAGGCCGTACACCGTTTCGCTGAATTTAAGGGCGTCGAGCATCTGCAGCTTGGCAAAGCCGACGTTGACGCGGTCCAGGTAGTTGAACAGGTAGCAGATGAAAATGAACGGAATCAGCCGCAAGGTGATGCGCCGGTACAGCGCGTTGCGGGTGGTGTCCGTGCCTTGGTCAGGGGCGGGGCTGTGTGCCATGATCGGGTTCTCTGTTGTTATGGTTTTCGCCGCGTCGCCTGTTCCGGCGCTCGCCCTGACGAGTCTCGGGGACTGCGGCTAGCCTGTCTTTGTGCTTTTGCACAGCGCTTGGCCCAGGCTGCTGTGCCCGAGCCCAAAAGCCAAACACCTAAAGGACCCCGCAATGTTCGAACTCGACCATGACCTGGCGCAGGATATCGTTGACCGGGCAATGGCCATCTTGCCTTGCAACGTCAATGTCATGGACAGCCAAGGGTTGATCCTGGGCAGTGGTGAGCCTGAGCGCATCAACACCCGTCACGAGGGGGCGCAGCTGGTCTTGGCCAATGGCCGGATCGTCGAGCTGGATACCGACGCGGCCAAGTGCCTGAAGGGCGTGCAGCCCGGTGTGAACCTGCCATTGATGCTCGATGGGCGGCTGATGGGCGTGTTGGGCCTGACCGGCGACCCGCAGCAGGTGCGCACCTATGGCGAGCTGGTGCGCATGACCGCCGAAATGCTGCTGGCCCAACGCAATTTACAGGCTGACCAGCAATGGCGAAGGCAGCGCTGTGACGACCTGCTGGCGCTATTGCTCGGCGGCAGCGGTAACGCCCCGCGCTTGCTGGACGAAGCCCGTCAGTTGGGCTTGAAACCTCAGCTGGCGCGGATACCGTGCCTGTTCGAGATTACTTCGGGGCCTCCTGCCGAGGCGCTGGCCGCATGGTTGATGAGCCGTTATCCGGATAGCTGGTGCGTCAGCCCGGCCCGCCAGTCGTTGCTGTGGTGCCGCCCGGCAGGCGTGGCACTGGATGAACTGCGCCTGCTGGAACGCCTGCAACGCCACGGCTGGGACATTGAGCGACTGGCCCTGGGCAGTGAAGCGCAGAGCCTGGAGCAGTTACGCCGTGGTTACCGCCGGGTGCGTGACTTGCTGGCCTATGGCCGCGAAGTATTGCCCCGCGAACGATTGCTCAGCCTGCAGCGCTACCGGCTGCCGGCGCTGCTGTGGCGCCACCGTAACGACGATGCGCTGGACGAGCTGCTGGAGCCGTTGCAGCGCATCCGCGCCAAGGACAGCAGTGGCCAGTTACTCACCACCCTGCGCGCCTGGTGTGCACATGACGGCCAAAGCCAGTCCTGTGCCGATGCCCTGGGCATCCACCGCAACAGCCTGCGCTATCGACTGGAGCGAATAGCCGAGCTGGGTGACGTCGACCCGCTGCGCCTGGAAGGGATGCTTAGCTTGTATCTGGGGTTGCAGCTGTTGCCAGCTGACTGAAGTATTCACTTGCCGGCGATTGGGCCAGAACAGGCAAAAAGGCATCTGCCCAAACAACCCGGCCGGCGTTTTGTGCATTTGACCGAGGCCACCTGGGCAGCCACCTGTCAGCATGCCGCTCATCAGGACAGGAGAAACCCCATGAAAATCGTGATTGCCCCCGACTCGTTCAAGGACAGCCTCGACGCTGCCGGTGTCGCCCGCGCCATCGCTGCGGGCCTGAGCGAAGCGTGGCCCGAGGCTGAACTGGTCGAGTGCCCAATGGCCGACGGTGGCGAAGGCACCATGGAGACGATCCTGGCCGCCAGCCAGGGTGAACTGCGCCGCCAGGCCGTGCGCGGGCCATTGGGGCAGCACGTCGAGGCCGGCTGGGGCTGGTTGCCGCAAAGTCGCACCGCAATCATCGAAATGGCCCAGGCCAGTGGCTTGCAACGGGTGCCAACCGGCCAGCGCGATGCTTGCCGCAGCAGCACCTGGGGGACCGGTGAGCTGATTGCCGCAGCCCTCGACGCCGGCGCTCAGCGTGTGGTGCTGGCCATCGGTGGCAGCGCCACCAACGATGCCGGCAGTGGCATGTTGCGAGCGCTTGGCCTGCGCCTGCTGGATGCTGACGGGCAAGCGCTGGAAGAGGGCGGCCTGGCCTTGGCCAAGCTGGCCCGTATCGACGCCAGCGGTCTCGACCCGCGCCTGGCCGGGGTGCAGTTTGAAGTCGCGGCGGATGTCGACAACCCATTGTGTGGCGCCAACGGCGCATCGGCGATCTTCGGCCCGCAGAAAGGTGCCAACCCGCAGCAAGTGGAGGCGCTGGACCACGCGCTGAATCATTTTGCCGACCATTGTGCGCTGCTGTTGGGCGCGGATGTGCGCGATTACCCTGGTTGTGGTGCGGCCGGTGGCATGGGCTTCGCTGCCCGGGCATTCATGGACGCGCAGTTCCGCCCTGGGGTGGAAGTCGTGGCTGAGCTGGCTGGCCTTGACGCCCTGGCACAAGGGGCAGATCTGGTGGTGACGGGCGAGGGGCGTTTCGATGCCCAGACACTGCGCGGCAAGACGCCGATGGGGGTGGCGCGGGTTGCCAAGCGCCATGGCGTGCCGGTGGTGGTACTGGCCGGGACCTTGGGGGAGGGGTATCAGCAGTTGTATGCCCATGGGGTCGACGCTGCATTTGCACTGGCCAATGGACCGATGAGCCTTGAGCAGGCGTGTGCAAATGCTGCCGAGCTGTTGCAGGCCAGGGCTTGTGATATCGGTCGGCTGTGGCGCTGCGCGAAGCGAGGCTGAACACCCTGTAGAAATGGCCTTATTGTTGTGTCTCGAACATGGCAATGAAGTTGGCCAGCGCTGGCGAAGCATTCTGGGCGTTCCATTTCATGTACAGCCCAAGCCCTGGGGGTGGCTGGTCATCGATAGGGCGGATGGGGCAAAACTGCACGCGTTCGCGCGGGGTTGAGCGGACGAAGGACGCCGGCACCAGGGCCACGCCAAAGCCGCAGGCCACCAGACCCAGCAGGGTGTGGATCTGCGCCGCCTCCTGCACGACCTTGGGGTAGAACCCGGCCGATTCGCACAACGCAACCAACTGTGCGTGGTAGCCGCCGCCCAGCGCTTGCGGGGTGAACACGAAGTCCTCATCGGCAAATTCGCGCAAGTCGACGGCCTCGTGCCGCGCCTTGGGATGGCTGGCGGGCAGCGCCATGACGATCTGCTCGTCAAGCAGCAAGCGTGCCTCCAGGGTGCCGGCCGGCAGTGGTAGCCTGCGCATGAAGCCGATATCCGCCTCACCGGCCAGCAAGGCCTTGGCCTGGGAGGCGGATGGCATCTCGCGGATGGTCAGCTGCACGTTCGGATAAGTCTCCCGAAAGCGGCGCAAGCGGTTGAGCAGCGAGTCGTAATAGGCGATGGAAATGGCCGTGATGGTCAATTTGCCGCTGACCCCCGCCGAAACGCTGCGCGCGTACTCGATCCCTTGTTCCAGTTCAGCAAGCGTGCGGTAGGCGGTGTCGAGAAACGCTGCACCCGCTGCGGTCAGGCGCACCCCGCGCTTGTTGCGCAGAAGCAGGCCGAAGCCGAGCTTTTCCTCAAGCCGGTTGATCGCCTGGCTCAGCGGCGGTTGCGCCATGTGCAGGCGCTGGGCGGCCTTGTGAAAGTGCAGCTCTTCGGCCACGGCGATGAACTGCCTGAGCAAACGTGTTTCGATCATCCAGCATTCCTGCAGCGCGGCGACTCAGCGGTGATATCCATGGGATATCAAAGTTGCATGCTTTTAATATTAAGTCATTGATTTTTTTGTTGATATCGTAAGAAAGGAGAATTGAAGGTAGCCAGAAATGCCCGTTACTCACCTGGCCGGTGCGCTGTGCCATCCCACTGATTGCACCTTGCGCACCAGCATTAGCCAGCACATCGCCACGCGCTTCAACGAATACAGCAGTGTCAGCTACCCTCGGGACCTCGGCCGTGTGCAGGTGACCGAGCGCTGGCGCCGCATCAAGGAATGCAATTACGTGCCGGTCAAAGTGGCCAACACGCGCGCGGACCTTGGTGAAAGCCTGGTCTGGGATGAACGCAGTGGCGTGCTGTACTTTGTCGATATCTCTGGCGGGCGCATCAACGGCCTGACACCCGATGGCGAAGTCGATTGCCTTTACGAGTCTGCCGCGCGTATTGGCGCCCTGGCGCTGACCGACCGGGGTAACCTGATTTTCACCGAGGATGCCAGCGTGGCCATCTTCGATGTGCCAACACGCAAGGTCAGCCAGCATTCGGCATCGGTCCATCCGCGCTCGACCTACCGCTTCAACGACGGCGCCTGCGACCCGCAGGGACGCTTCGTCACCGGCCTGATGGACGAGGCCCCCAGTGGCAATACCGGGGCGCTTTTTCGCTTTGACTGGCAATTGAGCGACCAGGTGATCCACGATGACCTGGCCTTGCCCACCGGCCTTGCCTGGTCGCAGGACGGCCACACGGTGTACTTCGTCGATTCGGCGGCGCGTGCGATCTACCGCGCCGAGTACCTCATCGAAGGCCGGCTGGGCGCTGTTACGCTGTTTGCCGAAACCCCCGCCGAACTGGGGCGGCCGGATGGCCTGGCGCTGGACCGCGAAGGCGGGCTGTGGGTGTGCCAGTACCATGGCAGTTGCCTGCTGCGCTACGACCGCCACGGGCACCTGACCGACCAGGTGTTGATGCCAGTACCGTGCCCCACCAGCTGCTGCTTTGGCGGGCCCGGGATGAACACCTTGTACATCAGTACCGCGCGTTACGACATGACGCCAGAAGACCTGCACCATTATCCGGACGCTGGCGACCTGTATGCCATCCGCCCGGAAACGGGTGGCGTTGCCAGGCACAGCTTCAAGGAATAAGCGGTTGCACCTGACTGGCCGGTAGCACGGCCAGTTCGCCAAAGCGTCGCGCCGAGTCGATGTAGCGCAGCGCCGACTTGGCGTCTTTCCAGCCCGTATAGCACCGGTAAACCCGCCGTGGCGCTCAGTACACGCATGCCTTGTCCTCGACGCCGTTGAAAGGCGGGTAGTGGCACAGCTGCGCCGGCGACAGAGGCCGGCTGAAGTGGTAGCCCTGGGCGATATCGCATCCGGCCAGCTTCAGGTACACCACCTGTTCACGGGTTTCCACACCCTCGGCCACCACTTGCAGGCCCAGGCGCTTGGCCAGGATGATGGTGGAGGACACGATAGGGCTGTCGTCATGGCTGTTGGACAGCGCCGCGATCAGCGAGCGGTCGATCTTCAGCTTGCTCAACGGTAGCGAATGCAGGTGGGCAAAACCGGCGTAGCCACGGCCGAAATCGTCCAGGCTGATGCCCAGGCCCGCCCCGCGCAAGGCATGCAGATGCGTAACCGCCATGCCTTCAGGGTCGAGGATGGTGGTTTCTGTAATTTCCAGCTCCAGCCGCTGTGGTGCGATCCCGTGATGCTGCAACTTGCGCAGCAGCCGGGCAGCGAAGTCAGCCTGACGCAGCTGCAATGCGGAGACATTGACCGCCAGACGTGTTTCCCGACCAGAAGTATCCCAGCTCGACAAGGCTTCACAGGCCAGCCTTAGTACCTCCCAACCCAGTTCGACAATGAAGCCACTGCGCTCGGCCAGGTCGATGAAGCGGTCCGGGTATAGCAGGCCGAACTCGGGGTGGTCCCAGCGCACCAGCGCCTCGTAGCCGAGCACCTGATGGGTGTCGAGGCGAATCTGTGGCTGGTAGTGCAGCACGAACTGGCGTTCGGCCAAGGCGCTGCCGAACGCCTGTTCAAGGGTGAACGCCTGGATATCGGCCAGGTTCAGCGAGGGGTCGAAAAAGCGATACTGCGCGCGCCCTGCCTGCTTGGCTGAGTACATTGCCGCATCGGCACTGCGTATCAGGCTGTCGATGTCCTGGCCGTCGCGCGGGCAGATGCTCACCCCTACGCTGGGGCTGGTGTTGACCTCTTGGCCATCCAGGGCGTAGGTGGCTGACAGTTTCTGCACCAGTTCGTGGACCCAGGCGTTGATCTGCTCCTCGCTGCGCTCGCCGGCCAACAACACCACGAACTCGTCGCCGCCAAAACGCGAAGCCTCATCGCCCGGCTCCAGCAGGCGCTGGATACGCCCGGCCACAGCCTGTAGCAGCAGGTCACCAATCTTGTGCCCGAGCGAGTCGTTGATAGACTTGAAGCGGTCCATGTCGATGAACAGGATCGCCATCAGTCGGCGCTTGCCACGTTGCCGAGTCAACGCCTGGCTGGCCACCTCGACGAACTGGCGGCGGTTGTGCAGGCCGCTGAGGTGGTCGGTGGCGGCGGCGTGGCTGCTGCGCCGGTGTTCGTCCTCCAGGCGCACGATCAGCTGCTGATTGACCTGCTGGGCATGTTCCAGCGCATCGAAGGCCTCCTGGCGCTTGCGCAGCAGGCGCAAGGTCCATAGCAGGCTGGCCAGGATCATCAGGGTCATGCTCAGGTTCAACCAGAATTGCCGGGAATAGGCCTGCGTCCAGGGTGCGAGGATTTCTGCCTGGCGCTGGCTGACCACCACGCTGAAGCCTCGCTCGGGTACACGGCGGTACAGGCTTTGGTAGGCATCACCCGCTACGTATTGGGTCAGCCTGCCCGCTTCGCTGTCGAATGCCGGCAGCGGGGGCTGCAATAGGTCGCCGGCAATCGCCACGCCGCGGGTATCGACGCGCAGCCGCTCCAGGCCGTCATCCTGCAGCAGACGCACCAGGCCACTGTTGCCCAGGTCGATATGTTGAAACAGCTCCGCCAGGTAGCCGATGTCCAGTTGCACCACCAGAATGGTGTCGACTTCCTGGCCGGTCGAGTTGGTCAACGGCAGCAAGAAAGTCAGGTGCCTGGTGGGCAGGGCCGAGGTTTGGCCAAGGGGCTGAATGCTGGGCAGGAAAGGTTTGAAACCGTAGCGGTCAATGTGCCGCTGCAGCTGGCGCAACCAGTCTGCCGGCAACTCGGCGGCCTCATCGGTATGGTTGGCCGACAGCAGCCGGCCTTGTCGGTCGTACAGGCTCGTGCGCTTGAACACCGGGTCTGCGGCCAGGCTGAAGTTGCCCTTGCGCAGCCCTTTCATATCGTCCTGGGTAACACGGCCCACCGCCTGGGCGCGGTCGACAAGCTGTCGCAGGCTTTCGCCCACGATGTTGGCCAGGTTCAGGTGCTCGGTGGCTTTGGCCAACAGTGCATCCTGGCGAGCGGCGGCTTTTTGCGTGACGTGCAGCCCCCAGAGAAAGGCCAGGGTCGCTGCACAGAGCATCAGGATCAGCACTCGCAGAAGGCTGGAGGAGGAAAGCGAACGGCGAATCACTGCTGATGGTTCCCGACCCTGGGTGATGCTCGAAAAATACGACAGCGAGATGACAGTCTGATGAATGATGGCTAATCGCCTTTAGGGGGTTCCCCTATTTGCCACCGGTGTCTGCAGGCGTGCCGTTTCTTCTTCGAGGTAGCTTATCAATGCGCTGACTTCGGCATCGCCCAAGCGCATGTTGGGCATGGCCAGGCGGTTGTATTGCTCGAACAGCAGCATGGCCAGGGGGTCTTTCTCGGCCAGCATCTGGTCGGGCGCTTTCAGCCAGCGGGTCAGCCAGTTTGCGTCACGCTGACGGGTCACGCCCAGCAGGTCGGGGCCGATGCCTGGCGGGCCTGGCTCGGTATTGCCCACGGTGTGGCAGGACGAGCAACGGGTGCGGAAGATCTGCTCGCCGCTGCTGGGTGCACGCATCTGCGGCGCTTGAGCGTAGTCATTGGTCATGGCGCTGGCCTGCTTCCAGTTGTGCAAGCTGTTGCCGAGGCGGTCGGCGAGGATGTACGGGCTTTCGAAAGGCGAGGCTTTCATCCAGCGGCCGGTGGCCTGGTTGCCGATAATGAGGCTCAGGTTGTGGTCTTTGGAGCGGCCGTTTTCCAGGCCATCGATCCACAGCCCCAGGCTGCGGCGTAGTTGCTCGATATCGTCAGGTTCGCCGGTCAGCAAGGTCCAGCCTGGGCCGATGCCGAACTTTTCGGCATAGCGCTTGAGGGTGGCGGGGGTGTCGTTATAGGGGTCGATGCTGATGGAGTAGAGGAAGATATCCTTGCCGACCCGGCCACCGAGGATTTTCTGTACCTGGCGTAGGCGTGCGGTTTCCACTGGGCAGGAATCGGAGCAGCCGGTAAAGATGAAGTTGATGGCAACCACCTTGTCCTTGATAAGGTCGTCGAAGAAATGCACTTTTTCGCCATCCTGGGTGAGCAGGGGGATGTTGGGGAAGTAGTTGGCTCCCCAGGGAGTGGCAGCTGCTTCGGCCACCTTTTGTTGGGGGGGCAGTGGCCAGAACGGAATGCTGGCGGCGAACAACGCGAGTACCAGCAGGAAACGCCATGAGCCGGGCATGATGCGGTCCTCGTGGGTTGGCTGAGCGGGGCCGCATGGCGGCCCCCGCTTTGCACTCACTTGTATTTGACTGGCGCTGTCACCGTCTGGCCCAGTGCCGATTTCACCGTGACCGTTGCTGGCGTGGCCGGGCCAAAGCCGGTGGTGGTCACCGCTACCCGCCAACGGGCCCCCGAAGTCGTGGCAGTCAGCGTCGCGTTCCCCAGGCTTACCGGACCACCGGTGGTTGCTGCAGTCACGCTGATGCTGTTGCCCGTGGCCACCGTAGTAGTCCCCTGCACATCCCAGGTGAAACGGTTGCCGCTGCGTTCCTGCACCGTGGCACTGGTGACCTTGAGTTCGTCGGCCGCCGCTGCTGCGGTAACGGCGATGCTGACCGTGGCCGGGGCCAGCGACTCGGCCCCCTTGGTATCACGCGCCGTGTAATTGAAGCTGGCCGTGAATGGCGTGGCGACCGCAGCGGGCGGGCTGTACGTTACGGCGGTACCGTCGGTGCTGACGGCACCCTGGCCGGAGTCCGGCTGGCTGAGGCCGGTTACCGTGAGCGGTACATTGCCGTCCGGGTCGCTGTCGTTGGCCAGCACGTTCAGGGTGATCGGCGTGCCAGCCGTCGTTGCGGCACTGTCATTGGCCGCGACGGGTGGTTTGTTGGCCGGGTCGTCATTGTCGTCGTGGGTTTTGGTGCGGAACGTTGGCAGGCCTACCGAGGCCATGTAATGCACACCATCCCATCCCGGCAGCGGGGTCGGCATCACCTGGAACTGCCCTGGGTGCTCAATATCCCAGCGCAGCAGCATCGAAGAGTCCTCGTGCTGTGTGTTGTGGCAGTGCTCCATGTAGGTGCCAGCAAACTCGCGGAAGCGAATGGCCATTTCCACCTCGATGGACGAATCAGTATCCGGCCCGATTCGGTACACATCCTTGCGCGCCCATTTTTCCCATTCTGGTGGGGCCTTGCCGTCGCGGCTAAGAATCACGCCTTCCTCGAAGTGCACGTGTACCGGGTGGCTCCAGCCATTACCGCCGTTGACGATTTTCCACACTTCCAGGGTGCCGTCGCCGCTGAAACCAGCGTCGGTGGACTGGTTGGCCAGTTGCGGTGCTGCACTGATGCGGCGTGGGTCCATGCTGTAGCCAAAGCCGCCGTCGGTCTTGATGGTCCACGGGGTGGTGTCCGTACCGTCGGAGCGGCCAAAGATGAACTCGCGGTGGCGGGCATCCTTGAGCTTGGCCTGGTCGGCTGCGGCATCGCGGTCAATTGGCAGGGGCAGCATTTTCAGGCCTGCAGCCTTGCCTGGCTTGGCCGGCTCATAGGCTACCGGGTCCATGCTCAGGTCCTGGCCGGTGTACGGTTGCACCCACAGTTGCAGAAACTTGCCGACTGCCGGATCGCCGTTGTCCCACTGCGGGCCTTTGCTGGTCTGCTTGATTACCGCCTTGTATTTTTCCGACAGCACGTCGGCCAACGGGATAGCTTGCTTCGGACCTTTGCCGGAGTCGTGCTCCATCAGGTTGACGAAGTACAGCTTGTCGCCTGCCTTGATGCCATTCCTGGCGAAGTTGATGATGATGTCGTAGCGCTCGGCAATGCCCTGCAGTGGCAGGATGCCGTTGTTGTCTTGCAGGTTGCCGTCACCATTGAGGTCCATCGTGCCGTCGAATGGCACCGCGTGTTCCATGATGTTGCCGTCGTTGGCGATCATGTGGAACGGCACCCGCGCATACGACACGTTGGAGCCGGACGGGCCTTTGAACTCACCACTGTTACCGGCAATTTCCCGCACCACGGCGAACTTGAAGTAGCGTGAAACCGAACCGTTGAGGATACGAAAACGGTAACTGCGCGCACGCACCTTGAGCCTGGGCTGGTACTGCCAGTTGACCAGGATCTGGTCACCGAGGAAGCCGTCAGTGTTGAACGGGTTGAACCACAGCTGGCCGTTTGCATCCCAGGCCTTGTCGGCTATTACCAGGTTGACGTCATAGTCACGGTTACCCCAGGGCATGCCCGAACCGCTTGGGAAACGCAGGTTGACACCGTCCTGCAGGGCCTCGTTGCCGCGGTCCAGGGCGCTGTAGTAGTTCATCATCACGGCGTTGCCTTTGTAGACGTTCTGCGCTGTGAAATCCATCATGTGGTCGTGGAACCAGTGGGTACTCATGGTTTCGCGCCAGTCGCCACGAATCTTGATACTGCCGTTCTCGCAGGTTTTCAGGCCCGGTGAACCATCGTTGACGAACAAGGTTTCACCCGGCGAGCAGGGGAAAGCTGCTCGCGGGTCCTGGGCACGGGTGTTGATGGTGTCGTAGCCGGCCAGCTGCACCGGCCAGCGGTAGTCGTAGTACTGGCCGGGGAAGAAGTACGCGTTGGCAAAGCCGTCGCTTTCGGCCGGGGAGTGGCCGTTGTGCTCGTGGGTCGAGATGGTATGCAGGCCAAAGCCGCCGTTGGCCGACGGGTCAATCGGCAGGGCGTTGTAATGGCGCATCAGGATTGGCTGGCCGTAGCGCACCATCAGCAGCTTGGGCGGGAAAGTGCCGTCGAAGGTCCACAACGATTTGTGGTTTTGCAGCGGCATGTTCGGGTGGAAGCGTATGTCGATACCCTTGGTGGTGCCCAGCGTGGTCGGAATGTCCGACGTCTGGTAGTACAGGCCTCCCGGGGCAAATTCACCGACGGCATAGTTGTGCAGTTGCTTGCGGTCGCGCAGGCCGAGGTTGATGCGCGCACCGGCCTGGGCGGTCTTGAACGCTGCCTGCGGGTAAAACTCGTTCCAGCGCTGGTGCGACCAGCCTTTTCCTGGTGGCCGGCCTTCAGCGGGCGAGCCGACCGGCTGGCGGTTGAGGAACATCTCGATCTGCGCCTTCCATGGGTTGCGGTCCAGCACGTTGGCGTACTGGGTCGGGAACGGGTACAGGCCGGGCTGCTTGAGGAACGCTTCCAGTGCGCTGCCACTGGGGCCGCTGCGTGCCACCACGTTGGGGTCTTGCGCGGGGGCCGCGCCGAGGGTGGGGACCGGGAAGGTCAGATCGGGCGCCGGCGTGGTCGGGTCGAGCTTCTCTGGCCCGAATTCTTCGAACAGCAACAGTTGCTGGGTGAATGGTTGCGCACCGAACAACGGGCTGGGTTTGCCGTTGGTAGGGTACTTGTCCGACGTTTGCAGGGCAGGCGGCAGCACGTTGTCGGTGCGTACCGTGCTGCGGTCGCCATACACGCCATCGGTCAGCTCCAACGAGCCTTCGTTGGCCTCCGGCAAGGTGTTCAGCTCAAGCAAGGCAGGGGTCGGGTCGTCCGGTTGGTCGGTGTAGGCCGACGGGTCGGTCGGCGGTGGCATGCTGTTGTCGTCGAGGGGGGATGCCATGGCCGTGATCAACCCGAGGCTGATCATCAGCGCAGTGACGGAGGACAGATGGAACGCGCGCCTGGACGCGTGGCTCATGGCGGATGTTTTCATTGGCTTAAGCCTCTTTTGCGGCCTTACGGCCTTAAGCCATCAATGGCGTTTTGCCCGTTAAATGGCCATCAGCAACAGCTATGCCAACAGATATTTCAGTAATGCTTTGACATACAAAACCTTGCAGCGCCTGGCGTGCACTAAATGATGGCGCGTCAAGAATGGGGACAGATGCCCATTAGCGGGTCACCATTGCCCACAGTTTGGGGAGCTGGACTAGTGACAGACGTGGCGCCCTCGGGTATACCTGAGCGCCACCAAGGGGAGCCCGGCAATGGGCTGAGAAACCGCTGAACGCTACAGCGCGGTGACCCTTCGAACCTGATCCGGATCATGCCGGCGAAGGGATGGGGCTTGTAACCTGCCTTTTTGCCGGCCTCACTGCGAGGCCAGTCCATGTCAATTGCCACGGTCTCGCTGTCACCCTCATCAAGGACAGCAACATGACCGAACGTTTCAGCCAGTCCCTGCGCCGCCAGTGCGAGCCGACCTGGTCGGCGGCCGTTGGCCACCGTTTCGTGACCCAATTGTGCGACGGCAGCCTGCCTGACCCGATCATGGTCGACTACCTGGTCCAGGACCACCGTTTTCTCGACAGCTTCCTGACCCTGCTGGGCGCGGCGATCGCCACCGCTGACACGTTTGAAGCCCGCCTGCGCTTCGGCCGCTTTGCCGGGATGATCTCCAGTGACGAGAACACCTATTTCCTGCGTGCCTTCGAGGCCCTGGGTGTCGGCCCGGCGCAACGCAGTGAACCGGCCGATACCGCGCCTACCGCAGGTTTCAAGGCGATCATGCGCGAAGCGGCAGCCACCCGTTCCTACGCAGCGGCACTGGCGGTGCTGAACGTCGCCGAAGGGCTGTATCTGGACTGGGCGCTCAAGGCGCCGAAACCGATGCCGGACAACTTCGTCCATGCCGAGTGGATTACCCTGCACGACAACCCGGCGTTCCAGGCATTCGTCGCTTTCCTGCAGGCCGAACTGGACCGCGTCGGCCCGCAGGAGGCCGCATTGGCCAGTGACTTCTACCAGCGCACCGTGGCGCTGGAGCTGGCTTTCTTCGATGCAGTGTACCCGGAGGGTAAATGAGCATGGATATCTTCGAGCGCCTCAAGGCCGCCGCCACGCCACAATGGAACAGCTACGTAGACCATGACTTTGTACGTCAGATGGGCGAGGGTACGCTGAGTGAGGAAGCGTTCCGGACCTACCTTGTGCAGGATTACCTGTTCCTGATCCAGTTCGCCCGCGCCTGGGCGCTGGCCGCCTACAAGAGCCGCCGCCCGGCCGACATTCGCGCGGCGCAGGCCGGGCTGGCGGCGATCCTGGATGAAACAGAGCTGCACTTGCGCCTGTGCGCGCGCTGGGGATTGACCCAGGCAGACATCGAAGCCGCGCCAGAGCACCAGGCCACGGTGGCATACACCCGTTATGTGCTGGACTGCGGCGCAGCCGGCGACCTGCTGGAGCTGCATGTGGCACTGGCACCTTGCGTGATCGGCTATGCCGAAATCGGCCGGACCCTGGCCGAGCGCATTGGCGACTTGAGCAATCACCCCTACCGTGAGTGGATTGGCGAGTATGCCGGGGAGGGCTACCAAGGGGTTGCAGCGGCAGCGCGCAAGCACCTGGATGAACTGGCGGCGCGCAGCATGACCGAGCAGCGGTTCGCCGAACTGGCAGGGGTTTTTGGCCAGGCATCCAGCCTGGAGGCTGATTTCTGGCAGATGGGGCTGGACGGGGCCGTGTAAACCGCCGTGGGCTGGGTGATTACTACCCAGCCTGAGCCCGCTTTGGTGCATGAACGCCTCAAAATAAGTCGTCCCGCACACTCCCTATCGTCAGATTGCGGCTTTAATGTGCACAGTGCATATGGATTTCTGGGCGACCAGCCCGATTTTTCCGGGTGGCGGCGCAGTAAAAAAGCGGCCCGCATATTGCTCTTTCAGCTCCCAACTACAAACCCGGAGCCCCCTTGCAATGAGCTCACCCAGCGAATTCCCCCTCAGCGAAGCCCCGCAGTCCGCCCGTAGGGGCCTGTTACCGATCGCGATGGTCTTGTTCAGCTTCACCTTCTTTACCGGCACGATGTTCGCCGGCGGCAAGCTGGGCATGGCATTCAGTTTTGTCGACATGCTGTGGGTGGCCACCCTCGGCAACAGCCTGCTTGCCTTGTATGCCGCAGTGCTGGCCTTCATCGCCTCGCGCAGCGGGCTGAACACCGTGCTGATGGGGCGCTTCTGTTTTGGTGAAGCGGGGAGCCGGCTCTCGGATTTTCTGCTGGGTTTTGCCGAACTGGGCTGGTATGCCTGGGGCACGGCCACGGTGGCCATCGTGCTGGTCAAGCTGCTGGGGCTGGCGGATGGCTTCGGCATGCCTTTGATGGTGCTGTTCGGGCTGGGTTTCAGCATTACGGCCATCATCGGTTTCAAGGGGCTGGATGTGTTGTCGCGGGTGTCGGTGCCATTGATGTTCGTGCTGCTGTTGGTGTCCATGTACATCGCCACCCGCGATGCCGGTGGCTTTGCCGGCCTGGCTGCCGTTGTACCGCATGAAACCATGACTTTTTCGGCGGCAGTCACCATGGTTTTCGGCACCTTCGCCAGTGGCGCCACCCAGGCCACCAACTGGACACGGCTGGCACGCAGTGGCCGGGTAGCGGTGACCGCCAGCGTGGTGGCATTCCTCCTTGGCAACGGCCTGATGGTGGTGGCCGGCGCGTGGTGCGCGATGGTTTACCAGCAGGCCGATATCGTCGACGTGATGATGCTGCAGGGGCTGTCGTTCGCGGCGGTGGTGATGCTGTGCCTGAACCTGTGGACCATTCAGGGTCCGACCATCTACAACGTGTCGGCCGCCGCCTGCCACTTGTTGCGCAGCGAGCGCCGGCGCACGGCAACGCTGGTGGCAGCCGGGGTTGGCATTGTGCTGGCGATGGGTGGCATGTACGAAATGCTGATCCCGTTCCTGGTGCTGCTGGGGTCGATCATTCCGCCGGTGGGTGGAGTAATCATGGCTGACTTCTGGTATCGCCACCGCGGCAAATACCCGGCGCTGGGTGCGGCAAACCTGCCACGCTACAACCTCACCGGGCTGCTTGCCTATGCCGTGGGCGCTGTACTGGCCTATGCCTCACCGTGGGTCGCGCCGCTGGTGGGCATCGCCGCCTCGGCAGTGTGCTACATCGTCATTCTGGAGCTGGGCGCACGCCGCCGGGCGCCAGGCCAGGCGGGTGTCGAGCCGTGAGCCTGGCGCTGGACGAGATCTTGCATTTGCCCGGCCTGCACGAAATGCATGTGCGGGCCGGGGCGCGCAACCTGCAACGGCGGGTACGCTGGCCTTACGTGGCGGAAAACGAGGGTATCGCTGAATGGGTGATGGGCGGTGAGCTGGTATTCGTCACCGGCATCAACCACCCGCGCGGCGAAGCCAACCTGCTGAGCCTGGTGGAGGATGGCGACGCTGTGGGCATTGCCGGCATGGTAATTCTCACCGGCGGCAGTTTCATCCAGAGCATCCCGGCGTCCGTAATCGCGCGCGCCGAGCAATTGGGCTTACCACTGATCGAGCAACCCTACGCGCTGAAGATGGTGGTGGTCACCCACCTGATCGGCACTGCACTGGTGCAGATGAGCCAGGTGCGCCGCTCGCGCAACGACATCCTTGGCCAACTGCTCACGGGCGACTACCCGAGCCTGGCGATTGCCCGGCAGCGTGCAGCGCACCTGCAACTCGCCCTGGACAAGCCGCAGCGCCTGCTGGCATTGCGCCTGACAGGCGTGGACGGCTTGTTCGAGCGCCACGGGCTCGCACACGGCGAGCGTACCTGGCAAGCCACCCGGCAGGCCCTGGAAGACCAGCTGGAAGCCTGGTGCCGCCAGCGGCCTGACAGTGTGACGGCGCAGCTGCCGGGCGACCTGTTCGTGGTGCTGCTGGCCGATACGCACGACTTACCCGAGACGTTGGGTGCACTGTACCGGCAGTTGCAAGCCGCGACAGGTGAACTGGGCCTTTACATGGGCCTGTCGAGCCTCGCTGACGATTGCGCGCACTACCGCCAGGCCCTCAACGAGGCACGCCAAGCGCTGGATGTGGCGCAGCATCTGCGCCCGGCCAACGGCTACTGCAACTTCAGCGAGCTTGGCGTGCTGCGCCTGTTGCAAGGTATTGTCGACCGCTCGCTGGTTGACGATTTCGTCAGCCGCACCCTCGGCCCGCTGATCGCCCCCGGGCGCAAACATGCCCATGCTTTGGTGCATACCCTCGACGCCTTGCTCATGGAAAATGGCAACGGGCTCAAGGCCGCACAGCGTCTGGGGCTGCACCGCAACACGATCAATCAGCGCATCCAGCGCATCGAACAACTGAGCGGGCAGTCGCTGGACGACCCGCTTTTTCGCATGAATGCTTCGGTCGCCATGCTGGTATGGCGCATGAGCGAAGCCCACGGCAAGGAGTAACAGCATGAACATCATCAACGCACGCCTGCGCGGCAAGCCTGGCCTGTTCCGCGTCGAACTGAACGGCGAGCGCATTGCCGCCATCGTGCCCCAGCCCGACGTCGTGACGCCCGCTACGGTCAATGATCTGGACGCCGGGCAAAACCTGGTGGTCGCGCCTTTTGTCGAGCCGCACATTCATCTTGATGCCACGCTGACCGCTGGTGAGCCGAAGTGGAACATGAGCGGCACGTTGTTCGAAGGCATTGAGCGCTGGTCCGAGCGCAAGGAAATCACCACCCACGACGACATCAAGACCCGTGCGAAAAAAACCATCGGCATGCTGGTGGACCACGGTATCCAGCATGTGCGCACCCACGTCGATGTGACCGACCCGAAACTCACTGCGCTCAAGGCCATGGTCGAGGTGCGTGACGAAGTGCGTGAGCTGATCGACCTGCAGATTGTCGCCTTCCCGCAGGAGGGTATCGAGTCGTACGCCAACGGCCGGGCGCTGATGACTGAAGCCGTGGCAATTGGCGCCGACGTCGTCGGCGGCATTCCGCATTTCGAAAATACCCGCGACCAGGGTGTATCGTCGGTGAAGTTCCTGATGGACCTGGCCGAGCGTACCGGCTGCCTGGTGGACGTGCACTGCGACGAGACCGACGACCCGCAATCGCGCTTCCTCGAAGTGTTGGCCGAAGAAGCGCGGGTACGCGGCATGGGGGCCCGGGTCACGGCCAGCCACACCGTGGCCATGGGCTCGTATGACAATGCGTATTGCTACAAGCTGTTCCGCCTGCTCAAGCTGTCGGGCATCAACTTTGTGTCGTGCCCGACCGAGAGCATTCACCTGCAAGGGCGCTTTGACAACTACCCGAAACGTCGTGGCGTTACCCGCGTCGCCGAGATCGACCGCGCCGGCATGAACGTGTGCTTCGGCCAGGACTCCATCGTCGACCCGTGGTACCCGCTGGGCAATGGCAACATCCTGCGCATTCTCGAAGCCGGCCTGCACATCTGTCACATGCTTGGCTATGAAGACCTGCAGCGCTGCCTGGACCTGATTACCGACAACGGCGCCCGCACCCTGAACCTGGGCGAGCGCTATGGCATCGAGGTGGGGCGGCCGGCGAACCTGTTGCTGCTGTCGGCGCCGGATGATTACGAGATGGTGCGCAGCCAGGGGCACGCGTTGGTGTCGGTACGCAATGGCAAGGTGCTGATGCAGCGCACGCCAGCGCAGGTGCAACGTTTGCGCTGACGCTGTCGATGCCTCAGGTGCACAGGGCTTCCAAGGCGTAGCTTGCAACTTGTGCATCCTGCACTGCCACACCGGTCAGGTCCGTCAAGGTAATCTGGCTGTCGTGCTCACGCCCCTTGGCACGGCCAGCCAGCAGCGTACCCAGCTCGATCAGCTGGTTAGCGTCGATCTGGCCACTGCCGAGGGCATGGGCCACTTCGCCGTACTGGCTGCACTGGGCGATGGAGTCGACAATGATACGGTCTGCCCTGGCCACCAGTGCCGGGTCCAGTTCCTGCTTGCCGGGCGCATCAGCACCGACGGCGGTGATATGCGTACCCGGCTGGACCCACGCGCTGTGTAGCAGCGCCTGGCGGGAAGGCGTGGTGCAGACGATCAGGTTTGCAGCGCCCGCAACCTCGGCAGCATCCTGCGTGCTGTGCACTCCGAAGCCCAGTTCGCGGGCAAATGCGGTATAGGCCGCGAGCCCGCTTTCCTGCCGGCCCCAGACAATCACCTGACGACAATCGGTCACCGCGCGAAGCTGCTCAAGCTGCATCTGCGCCTGCATGCCGGTGCCGAGGATGCCAATGGCCTTGACCTTGGTCGGCGCCAGCAGCCGGGCGGCGATCCGCCCGGCCAGGGCGGTGCGCATGGCAGTCAGCCAGCCATGGTCCTGCAGCAATGCCAGCGGCTGACCCGTGTGTGCAGACAGCACAAGCATCAGGCCGTCATTGCTCGGCAGGCCCTTGGGCGGGTTGTCGTAAAAGCCTGTCGAAAGCTTGACGGTGAAGGTCGGGCTGCCTTCGATGTAGGCCGACTTCACGCAACAGTCACCGTTCGCGCCCTTGAATGCGAAGCCCTGCACGGGCGGCACCTGCACCTTGCCTTCGGAGTAGGCGATAAAGCCTTCCTCCAGCTGGCTTACCGCCAGCTCTGGGTTGAAGCGGGCGATGATCTGCGCCTTGCTGAAGACCTTCATTGAACGGCCTCGAGGAACTTTTCCAGCAGGATGTTACGGCCACACAGGATCACCGCGACACGCTTGCCCTGATAGCGCTCGGCGAGCTTTTGCATGCCGGCGACCGCAACCGCTGCAGCGCCTTCGATGATCCAGCGCTCACTGCTGGCGATGTCGCGCATGGCGCAGCGGATTTCGTCCTCGCTGACCAGCACAGTATCGGTGAGCAGCGCCTGGCAAAGCGGGAAGGTGATCGAGCCTGGCTCGACGCCGCCAGCCGTGCCGTCCGACAGCGTTTCGCAGGCATCCAATTCGATGATTTCACCAGCCTTGAGTGATTGCTGCAGCGTTGGGTCATTCGCCGGCCAGCAGCCGATGATCTCAGTGCCCGGCTTGAGGACGCGCAGGGCGGCGCCGATGCCGGAAATCATCCCGCCACCGCCCACGGCAACGAACACCGCGTCCAGGTCTGGCGCCTGCTCGAACAACTCCATGCCGATGGTGCCCTGGCCGGCAATGATTTGCAGGTCGTTGTAGGGGGACACGAAGGGTACGCCGTGGGCCTCGGCTTGCCTGGCTGCTTCCAGCTCTGCACTCAGCGGGTCGGTAGGCAGGCAGACCACTTCGGCGCCCAGCGCGCGCATTGCCTCTATTTTGTATGCCGATGCGCCCGTGGTGGTGTAGACCTTCACTGGCACGCCAGCCATCTTGCCGGCCAAGGCCAGTGCCTGCCCATGGTTGCCGGAAGAGGCGGCTATCACCCCCTGCTTGCGCACCTCAGCCGGCAGCAGGCACACCTTGTTGCTGGCACCGCGAAACTTGAATGAACCGGTGTGCTGCAGGTGTTCGCATTTGAGCAGCACTTCACAGCCGGTCAGTGCCGACAGATGGGCGCTGCGCGTCAGCGGCGTGATGCTGACGGCGGGGCGCAGCGCGCCGTGGGCTTCCCTTATGGAAGTGTACAGTGCATCGAGGTATCGGGCATCGACAACGGTCGGTGAAACAGTAGCGACTGGCATGCTGCGCTCCTTGTGGAATATTTATCCACAGTAGAATATCAATCTACTCAAGGCAAGTGGGCGAGGGCAATCGCTGGCAACACCCTGACAGGCTGCCAGTTCGGCCAAGCGGCGGGTAGTTAGCCCTTGAGCTCTTTCAGGTACTTGTAAACGGTGGCTCGACCCATGCTCAGAACGTTCGCGACATAGTCAGCACCACTTCGCCCTTCGAACGCGCCTTCAGCGTACAGCGCCTGCACCAGGCTGCGTTTATCCTTCATCTGTAAAGTCTGCAGCGACAAGCTGCGCTCTTGCAGCCAGGCATGCAGGAAGGTGTTGATACGTTCCTGCCAGTCATTGCGGAACAGCGAGTCAGGTTGCGGTACCAGCCGGCTCATCTGGAAGAACGCATCGAGCGCCACGCGGGCTTGCTCCAGTACCGACACGTTCAGATTGATGCACATCAGGTATTCGGGGTCGCCCTGCGAGTTGCGCAGTACGGTACTGATAGAGCGGATCTTCTGGCCGTTCCAGTTGAGCTTCTCGTAAGGGCCAAGGTTGGCACCGGCAAGCACATCGTCCAGTTCGTGATCGATCGCCGAATCATCGCCCAGCTTGCGCCGGGAGAAGTTGTTGGCGATGTGCACGACCGTCTGGCTGTGCAGTTCATGGACGATGACTTCAGCGTGCGGATACAGCAGCAGGGCGATGCTGTCGGCGATTGCCTTGTAGTTTTCCAGGGTCATTTTCTGTCGGTGATCGGTGCTGGACTTCCATGGTGGCGGCAAAGCGTTACCGACACAAGGTGGCGAGCCTGCAGCTTCCGTTGCCGGTCACCACTTCAGCAATGCCGGTTTCGGTGGCTGCATCGACGGAATCATCGGAGTGTGGGTATGGCGCTGACTTCAACCATTGATGAGTTGTAGCACTTTAGCAGGCTCGAGTATCGGCAGCGGCAAAACGACAGATGCCCAATAATAATAATGATCGTCCTCAATGTCTCTCGCCAGCCAGACGGTAAAAGGGCTAGGTTGGTCAGCGGCAGGGGTGAAAACGCCACTTTTATCGATATTGCCATTCCCTGTGATTCTGACCCATTGGGTATTTTCCGCACTGACTTCAATCGGTTCATCGTGTTCGAAACTTGAGTAGAACAGGGTGAGTTTGACTTTTCCTGAAGAAAGGGATGCTTTAAAAAAGTGGGTCTCCCCGAACAAGGGTGTCAAGAACGTCGACGTCGCGTATTGACTGCCAACTTGCGCCTTGATTACATCGGCGACCAATGGGTATTCAGGCACTGTCGCCGACAACGCTGCGGGGACATTGGTTTTGTTGTTTACCTCAAGTATGACAGCAGGGTCAAGAGGGGCGGGTGGGTAGTAAAACCAGCTTCCGCTCTCTTGTTTCAGCTCACCCAGTGCCTCACCGTCAAAGGTGAATTGGCTATTGGGGGTTGCAGGCTCCAACGTGAGCGCCTGCTTTTCAGCACCCGCATACACTTCCTTCAGTAGTGGGTAGATTGACGCAGGCACTGCAGGTTCAGAGGCGCTATCTGTAGCCTCGAACGCGCTATTCAGCGCGAATTCGGCAGAATAAGCACCGCTCGCTGGATAGTAGGCGCCATTCATGAAATCTATCATTTCCTTCGGCGCGAACAATGACACAGCTGTGTCCCTGTCTCGGGGTGGGTGACCCTGCTTCAGCTCGGGGAAGGCGGTGTCCTGATAGATAATCCCAAACCCCACAGGTCCGGTTAGTCGTTCGCCGTTAACGCTCAAGGTGTCCGGGCTTGAGGGCGTCGAGGGCGCTGGAACCTGGAACAGCATGAGGGGGTCGCCGTCTGTGAACTGGCCGATGGTATCACCCAATAGTATCCCGGTGGGTGGCACGGCAGAGGGTAGTTTAATACCGCGCTCTTGTATGAGGTCGTCCACCATTTCTTTAGGGTAACCACTGCCGTTATGGTGAATTGTAGCCCCAGCGGGCAGCCTAAGCGTAAGGCTTCCTTCATTGTCGATTGTATACTTGAGTGGCGCTGACAAGGTCATCATCACGACAACGTCGGCGTCAGAATACCAAGCCTGATTGATTTCATAAATGCGCTGGGTGATGGTGCCTGAGCGTATTCTTGTGCGAAACCCCATGTACCTCAAGACGCGCTGAACGACCAGTAACAGGTCTTCGCCGAAGCGCATGAAGGCGGTGCCTAGATCGAGCGCTCCAAACTTGTAAATGCCGAAGCCGGCCTCCTCGTCATAGATGATTTTTTCGCTGAGGGTGTTGCGTTTGCGTGACGCATGGCGGTCCCAGTACTCGTTTAAATCTGGCTTGGACAATACCGTCATGATCGAGGGTTGACTCAAGTCCTTGGGGGGCATCGCGATTCACCACTGTTGTGTACTTGTAGCCGATTAACTCCCGAAAGTGGATTGCAGTAAACTGTTAGAAATGACAGTTGACCTGGGGGCATATTTGCGACCAAGGCACCAGGCGCGCACATGCAAAAAAGTGATTATGAGGCGGTAGGAATTATTTGCAGGTGCCATGCGTTATCTCCATAATTGGCATGTCATTACGTGGTACATAACATAGTACGAATTTTTAGGAGCACGCATGGCCCGGGGCGGTATCAACAAGGTGGTAGTGCAGCAAGCGCGTCAGGCGCTGATTGCCCGGGGCGAGAACCCCAGCATTGATGCTATACGTATCGAGCTGGGCAATACCGGCTCCAAGACCACGATTCACCGCTACCTGAAGGAACTGAACGGCCAGCAGCCGATGGCTTCCGAAGGGGGCGCCGCGCTCAGCGATGTGCTTAGTCGGCTGGTCGGGCAGTTGGCAACCCAGCTGCAGGACGAGGCCGATCTGAAGATCGAACAGGCCGAGAGCACCTTCACGCAACAGCGCGAGACGCTTGAGGCGCAGCTGGAAATCTCCCAGCAGGCACGGGCTGCAGCGCACCAGCAACACAAGATCGATGCAGCAGCATTGGCTGCAGAGACAGAAAAACTGTTGTCCACGCAGAGCACGCTGCAAGCCGAACAGCTGCGCAGTGCCAGCCTCAACCAGTCGCTGGGTGAGTTGCAGGTGCGCCTGGCTGACAAGGACGAGCAGGTCAAATCGCTGGAAGACAAGCACCGCCATGCCCGTGACGCCTTGGAGCACTACCGCAATGCCAGCCGTGAACAGCGTGAGCAGGAACAGCGCCGCCACGAAGCGCAGTTGCAGCAGATGCAGGTGGAATTACGCCAGTTGCAGCAGGGCATGATCATCAAGCAGGACGAACTTACCCGCTTGCACCGTGACAATGAGCGGTTGCTGGGAGAGCATCGTCAGGCGGCCAGTGAATGCCGGGCGCAGGATGAGTTGCTGGAACAGCGCGATGCGCAGATCCAGGGCCTGCGCACGATCCTGGCCCAGGCACAAGGCGCCAGCGAAGAGATGCGCCGCCAGTTGGATGTGCAAGCCCAGAGTCTGGAAGCCAGACGGGACGTGTGCGCCGAGCAGGTGCGGCAGTTGCAGTGGCTCGAGGAACAGTTGAAGGCACGCGACGAGGCGTTGGCGCAGTGTCGGGCGCAATTGGCCTCGGTTGCAGATTAATCAAACTTTTCCTGGCGGGTGGTTTCTTCCTTAGACACTCACCGGAGACAACGCCATGCCTGGATCTCAACCACCACGTAAAGAGGGGCCTCACTCGACGGAGCAGGCCGATAAAAAGACAGACCTTGGTTTCGACCCCGACTCCCCGGATGTCGAAGACCCTCAAGTCGACCCGCAGGGCCCGGCCAAGCCGCCTAGAGACATTGAGAAAAAGCAGTGAACCACGGCCTTGATGACTGGCCTCATCGCCGGCAAGCCATGCGCTATCCCTCGGGGCGGGCTTGCTGGCGACAAGACCAGACCAGGTAAGTGTCAGCCCTCGGCGCGCCTGGCGGCCTCTACGCCTGCCGCCGACAGCTTGATCGGGTAGTGCACGCTGATCTGATGATCACTGCTTACCGCCACGCTACCGTCGTGAATCAGACCGGCTTCCTGCAGCGTCTTGAGCATGCCGGCCACCGCCTTTTCGCCGCGGTAGTTGTCCAGCACTTCCTTACCCAGCCCTTCGGGGTGGGCATGCAGCAGGCGGGTAAGTACTTCGGTCTTCAATGCATCGTTACTCATGAGGGGCCTCACTTGCCGTGCTGGGACTGAAGAGCCTTGGCCTGCTCCAGGTGCTGTTCGAGTTTGGGCAGCGTTTCGCTGGCAAAGGCTTTCAGCTCGGCCTTGTCGGACGAAGCAGCCTCCTTCTTGAACAGTTCCACCGCTTTTTCGTGAGCGTCGACCTGATTGTTGAGGTACGCCTTGTCGAAGGATTCATCGCGCCATTCCAGGATCATTTTCTTGACCTTGTCGGTCATTGCGGCCTCATCCGGCACGGAAATGTCCAGTTTGACGGCTATGTCGCTGAGTTTCTGGTTGGCCTGGGTGTGGTCGGTGACCATTTGCCGGGCGAATGTCTTGATCTCGGCGTTCTGGCTTTTCTCCTGAGCCAGCTTGCCAGTCACCACTTCGGCAATACCGGCCTCGGTGGCCGCTTCGACGAAATCATCGGAAGTCGCCGCCATTGCGTGTACCGATGCCAGGCCCAGCACCATGGAGAAACCAACGCGTCTGATGAAGAGACTATTCATGCTTCACTCCTTAAACCGTGGCGCGACCTCAGTGTCGCGTACGGTTGAGGGTGAAGGCGTGGCAAAGGTTTAATCTTTTTCGCTGCCGGTTTAGACCGCGCGACACTGAACTATAGGGTGAGAGGCGGCGAAACGCGCAGACGCATTGCACAACGCCCACTGTGACCGTGAGCATGCTCGCTCGCGAGGATGCTCTGGAGTCGTTCGCAAAGCCGGCTTTCCTGAAGCATCTCAAACCCGAAACGTGCATAGAACGGCGCATTCCAAGGCACATCCACAAAGGTGGTCAGTGTCAGCTCACGTACACCGGCGCAGCGCCCTGCATCGACCACTTGCTGCAGCAACTGGCGCCCGACACCTTGCCCTTGGGCCTCCTGGCGCACCGATATTTCATGAAGGTGCAATGCATGATCCGCCAGCCGGGCGCATGCAAAACCCACAATGCACCCAGCCCCGTCCTGCGCCACCCAACTACCACCTGCCTCGACGAAAGCCCTGTGCGCCGAACAGTCCATGACTTCGCCTTGCGCCAGCCAGGCCAGTGCCGGCCAACTGACAAATGCCTGGGCTGCCGAGCGCTCGACGTCCGGCAGCCACTCTATGTCCTGTTCAAGGGTAGGGCGGATAAGCATGAATCACTCCTGTCGTTCTAATCCGTCGCCAGCACCTGCGGCTTTAGTTGCCAGCGCACCGAGCTTACACCTTTCTCCAGGCTGACCCTGCTGACCAGGCGCTCCAGTTGCGCCGGCGCCTGCGCGGTGCCCAACAGCTCCGCGCGCACTTCCAGGCGCGCAGGGTTGTCCAGGTCCTGGCTCTGCAACGACTGCAGGCGCAGTTGTGGGTCGCCCAGGCTATGCAACATCAGGCTACGCACCTGGATCTCATCCTCGCCGCGACAGACGATACGGACTTCGAAATGCTGTTCCACCTCGTTGGCCGGCACCACATCCTGACGGTCGAGGCGCTGGGCGATATCACGCAACAAGATGTTGGCGCAGAGCACCACCAGGCTGCCCAGTGCCGCCTCCATCATCAGCCCGAGGCTGCACAGCACGCCGACCGCAGCCGTGCACCACAAGGTGGCCGCGGTGTTCAGGCCACGTACATTGAAGCCATCGCGCATGATGACACCACCGCCGAGAAAGCCGATGCCCGACACCACATAGGCTGCGACGCGCGACGCATCGGCAGGCGCCATGCCTGGCACCGCCTGGGTCATCAATACGAACAGGCAGGCACCGGTACTGACCAGCGCATTGGTGCGCAGGCCGGTCAGGCGCTGGCGCAATTGCCGCTCGGCACCGATCAGCGCCCCCAGCACCAAGGCAATGCTGACGCGCAGCAGAAATACTTTCCAATCCATAGCAAACCTCTTCCGCAGGCATACGCCCGCATGAACGCCATCAGTTGGCGCGGTTGAAAAACCAGAAATTGCGCAGGACCACGAGGAGGGAAGGAGAAGCGGGGTTACAGGAAACCACCGTCTTGCCGGAGCGGCCAGACAGTGCAGAACACTGCCGGGCTAGCGCGCCACGCGGGCCTGTCGCAAGCGACTGGGGCTACTGTCCAAGGCAGGTCTCCTGTTGAGGAAGGCAAAATTGCGTCGCGGACCATACGCCGCGTGGCAGAGCAGGTCAAGGGCAAAAACATGACAATGGCTTCATCCGGGAACGGCCTGCAGCCGGTCACGCCCACATGGAAAAAAACCTGGGCAGCCGGTAACCTTGCGCCTCCCTTTGCCATCACCCGGACCGTTCCATGCTGTTCAATCTCGCCGTATTGTTCGGCACCCTGGTGGCCATGGAGGGCGTTGGTACGCTGGCTCACAAGTACATCATGCATGGCTGGGGCTGGTGGCTGCACCGCTCGCACCATGAGCCACACCTGGGCATGCTCGAAACCAACGACCTGTACCTGGTGGCCCTGGGGCTGATCGCCACGGCGCTGGTGGCACTGGGTAAAAGTGGGTATGCGCCTTTGCAGTGGGTGGGCGGTGGTGTGGCAGGCTATGGGGCGCTGTATGTGCTGGCCCACGACGGCTTCTTTCACCGGCATTGGCCGCGTAAGCCGCGGCCGGTCAATCGCTACCTGAAACGCTTGCACCGTGCGCACCGCTTGCATCATGCGATGAAGGGGCGCACGGGGGGTGTGTCGTTCGGTTTTTTCTATGCGCCGCCGCTGAAGGTGTTGAAGCAGCAACTGCGCAGCAGGCGCAGCCAATCGTGACGCATCCCTGACAGGCCCGGCACCTCCGGGCATTGAGTGACGTCAGTTCACTGGTTCACCCTTGGGGTCTGCCGCCACATGCCCGCGGCTCACCCACCAGCCAAAACCGGCCGCGGTAAAGAACATGATCAAGCTGTACAACGCAGCCGGCACCGCCATGGTCGCGTTGTTCAGCAGCGAAGGGCTCAACGCCAGGGCAATCGCCAAGGTCCCGTTATGGATGCCAATCTCCATACCAATGGCAATCGCCTGACGCTTGGGAATGTTCAACAGCCGCGGCACCCAATAGCCCACCGTCAGGCTCAGCAGGTTGAACAGCAGCGCCGCCAGGCCCACCACCGGTGCGTACTCGACCACCGTCTGCCAGTCCTTGGCCAATGCCAGGACGATGGTGAAGGCCAGGAACAGCGCCGCCACCAGCTTCATCGGTTTTTCCATGCGCGCAGCGAACGCCGGGGCGAAATGGCGAATCAGCATGCCCAGCGCCACCGGCAGCAAGACGATGGCGAACACCTGCATGACCTTGGCGAACTGC